>Ga0233423_10001582_pt1 | contig 11362 bp, 10 predicted proteins | sample Watercolumn_Mata_FD_180713 | JGI IMG/M metagenome (GOLD analysis project Ga0233423, IMG submission 180713) | Freshwater microbial communities from Lake Matano, South Sulawesi, Indonesia - Watercolumn_Matano_2014_112_MG | ecosystem: Environmental > Aquatic > Freshwater > Lake | place: Indonesia... | reverse complement strand
GGGATCCTCCTCACGCAGGAGAACCACAACGGCAAACGACCCGGCAAGGATCAGCATCACCTGGCCGATGATATCAAAACCGCGATACTCCCAGAGAGCTGTATTGAAGGACAGGGTATTTTCCACCGCTTGCACCTGCGGGATGCCCCCGGTTCCCAGGAACAGGATGCCGATCACGAGGACCAGGAAGAGCCCCGCGCCCGCCTTTGCCCATCCCCTCATCTGCCCTCCTCCGGAACTGCAAATGCTTTAGCCAGCAGTGCTGCTGCCATACACGCACCCGCGAGAAATACAACAACCATGGCGGCGGATGATTGCAGCATGCGGAAGAGAACAAGGACAGCCGCGACCATGAACGCGACTGCAGCAAGGCTCCAGTTCACGTCCCAGTCCACTATCCGGTACCCGAAGCTCCCTGCTGAGAAGAGGGCGGGGACGATTTCGGCCGCCTTTGCATAGACCGCACGGAATACCGCCAGCATACCCGATGCGAATACGACCACCGAGGTACAGAAAGCGGTGTAGAGAAGATCGAAATCGCGAAGCCGCGTCTCATGGGGCTCAAGAAGGCGCCTGCCGGCCGTGAAGAAGAATGCCGCAGCACCCCCGAGGATTACAAGGGTGGTGACGATTTGGGCTGGATCATATGCCTCGAATGCGACAGGGACGGGGAGGAGCGAGTACAGCAACGGGGGGTTGATCCAGCCCAAAATGCCGATGGCAATGCAGAGCGCCGCCGTACCGAGCATCCCGGCCTGCATGAGGGGGGGCGGGTCGGAGGCTTCTGTGGTGCCGGGCCGCAGGAATGCGAAATACCCGAGCTTGAGGAACGAGAGGAATGTCCCGAATGATGCAATCTCAAGGAGCACCCAGAGGATCATGCTAGTGTGCTCTGCGGCGAGGAGGATCATCCCTTTCGAGACAAAACCGTTAAACAGCGGGACACCGGAGATCGAGAGTGCGGCGACCCAGAATGCGAATGTGGTCACCGGCATCTTCTTCTGGAGCCCCCCGACACGGCTCAGGGAGTTCTCTCCGGTCTTCCAGATAATGACACCGATTGCCATGAAGAGGAGCGCCTTGTACAGGATGTTGTTGAAGACGTGGGCCATACCGCCGTCCAGCCCAAGCTGCCCGATCTCGTTTGCGGTTCCCAGCCAGCCGAGGATTCCCACGCCGGCGACCATGTACCCAACCTGCGAGATGATGTGGTACGAGAGGAGGCGGCGCATGTCGTTCTGGAAGAGAGCAAAACAGACCCCGAAGACCGCCATGACCCCGCCCATCAGGGCGATGTATTCCCCTGCCGGCTGGGCCCGTGCGAGTAGGTAAACCGCAGCTTTGGTCGTGTACACGGAGAGAAAGACGCTGGCAACGAAGTTGGCACGCGGGTAAGTATCCGGGAGCCACGTGTGGAGCGGGATGAAACAGACATTGATGCCGATTCCGAGAACGATGAAGACCGAAGCCCAGAACATGTATGTTGGGCCCGGTATATCCGCGAGCGGCCCGACAATCGGGGAGCCCCCGGCAAGGAAGAGCAGAGCAATCCCCGCGCCGAGCAGGGCTCCGCCAAGACCATGGAAGAGGAGGTATCGGTAACCCGCACCGATCGCTTCCCCGCGTTCCTGCCAGATCAGCAGCGTCGAGGTGACCGCCATCAGCTCCCAGAAAATGAGGAGCGTTATCCAGTCGCCGGCAAAGACCGCGCCGAGCGACATGCCAGCATACAGGAGTGCAAAGAACTGGAGCCGGGGTGATGCGGAAATCGCTGCGTACAGAAGCACAAGGAAGGTGATGAGCGCAAAGATCAGGCCCATCAGGCTCGAGAGCGTATCCACTCTCAGCAGGACAAGGGTGTATCCCATGAAGGGCAGCTGCCATTGTATAACGCCGGCAGCCCCGGAGCTGATGATGTACCCGCCGGGAAGGAGGAGGACATCCAGCAGGGCTAGCGCCCCGAGCACGATCGGGCCGGCCTGTCGGGCACGTCCCCGCAGGGCAAGTATGACGGGTGCACCGATGAGAAAGATGAGGAACGGCGGCACCGCAGTCCCGGCAACAAACGCTCCCGGTACCATGAGCGCGGTATGTGTCACGCTCGCAGCAGTCTGCACGGCAAGTGCAAAAGGCCCGTACGGGATCCCCGTCCAGACACCAAGGACCAGCGCACCCGCGGCGGCGGCCAGCACCGGGCCCCGGAGCGTCCACCGGGATCCGTAAAACCCGGGTAACAGCGCACCTTCTGGTGAGAGAAGGAACGCCCGGATAATCACGGGGAGGAAGTACGCAAGGTTCAGGACAGTCGATGCAACAAGAACGATCAGGATCCACCAGTCCCCCCCCGTCCATGCACCTATGGACAGGTACCACTTGGCGACAAAGCCTGCCATCGGCGGCAGTCCGGCCATACTCAGCGTGGCAAGGGCAAAAGCCCCGAATTCCCACGGCATCTTTTTTCCGATACCGTCGAGCTGGGAGACCTTTGTCTTGCCCGTTTCTACAGATACCGCACCAGCGACAAAGAACATCGTCAGCTTCCCGAATGCATGGGCGGCAATCATGAACGTGGCACCGATGACAGCTGCAGCCCTGCCGGTATCTGAGATCCCGCCGGTTCCTGCCGGGCAGAGCACCGCGGCGCCAAGGATGATGAAGCTCAGCTGGCTGATGGTGGAGTAAGCGAGCCGAAGTTTAAGGTTATCCTCTAGCATTGCAAGGAGCGAACCGATTAGAATCGTAATGACGGCAGCGCCAATGATTAGGTTCTGGAGCCCGAGCGCGGCTATCTGGTCAGGTCCGTACAGGTAAAGGGTTAGCCGGAGGAGCCCGAACGCCCCTGCCTTCACGACCGTAACCGCATGGAGCAGACCGCTGACGGGAGTCGGCGCGATCATCGCACTGGGCAGCCAGCCATGGATGGGTACCAGAGCCGCCTTTACCCCGAACCCTGCCATAAGGAGGAGGAAGGCAAGGCGGGCGATCCCGGGCGCCATTGCCGCGACACCCGCATTGCCGCCGGGGACAAACGCAAGGGCATCGCCCATCTGGAGCAGGATCAGCATCCCGGCAAGGATCGCGACCCCCCCGCTCAGGGTATACGCGAGATACTTGATACCAGCGGCAAATGCCTCTTTGCTCGCCTCGTGGATGACGAGCGGGTAGGTGGCAATCGTGAGGATCTCATAGAAAACAAAGAGTGAGAAGAGGTTGGACGACAGCGCCACGCCCATGGTTGCCCCGATCACGATTGCAAAGCAGGCATAGTAGCGGGTCTGTGCGTGCTCGTCTCTCCCCCGCATGTAACCGATGCTGTATACCGTCGTAATGACCCAGAGCAGGGAGGCGATACTGGCAAACAGGAGCCCGAAAGCATCGGTACTGAGCTGGATGGAAAACCCGGGAAAAATCGTGAGTGGTGGCGTGGAGAGAGGGTCTGCTGCAAAGGCACAGGGCAGGGAGATCGCGGTGAGGAAGAACGTCAGGAGCGCTGTGGCAAGCGATACAGCCTCCCGGGTGTCCGGATCCTTTCTGAAGAGGACAATGAACAGGACGCTAAGGAACGGAATCCCTACAGTGAGTGCGAGTGCCCACTGGTACAGCTCCATCAGTGGCTGTCCCCCGTACAGATCAGGATCCGGAAGGGGTGCGGGACTGAAACGGCATTTCTACTGCCCGTTTTCATCGCTGTCCCTCCGTGTCAGAGACAATGCTGTAGCAAGCAGTGCAGTCACGAGTCCGGCGCCCACGCTGATCTCAACCACACCCGCATACGGGGAGGAGAGCAGGAAAAATATCCCGCCAAGGATCACACTGCCGGTCGCTAGAAAAATGACAGAATACAACAGATCCCGTGCAACAACAGCACCGGCCATTGAGCAAAAGAGCGCCCCCATGGCAGCGAAGTGCACGATGGTCAGCGTATCGGTCATTGCGGTCTCCTGGGAGCATCTCTTTTGCGTTCGGTATTGCCGTGAGGGCTGGGGTGTTATTCTGCAAGGAAACAGTATAGCAGCCCTGTGTTCCCACCAGATATCGTGCAGGCCTGCCGGGCCGTCTTGACAAACGGACGGTCAGCCCGCCACGACTATGGATGAACACCTGATATTGTCTATAAACAAACTCATCATAATACAAAATATGACATAAACCTTTGGACTTGATGTTCCCGGAATGGAATAATACAACACAACAGGCAGGAATTTGGTAACCGTTTGGAAACGCCATCTGCATCTTATCCATGGTCTTGAACAGAACTGATAAACAACTCCCAATCGGAATATTGAGGAAAATTCCTGTCCCGGGCGGATCTAATGCCTGCAAATGCCCTGTTATGGGATTTTTGGTGCTTCGTTGTCCGGCATACGGCTGATGGCAGAACTTATTGCTGAAAGCAGCCGCTCTATGGCATCACGCTCATGGCCGGATATCTCCGTGGATGCCTCAGTGGTTTCAGGCTGGATACCTACCAATGTAACCTTCGTCCCTATATCCCATGCGATGAACTGCATTACAGCAGTGAGAGGCAGGTTATGTGTCGAGTAGAGGTTCGCCCTGATCCTCCCCGGCTGGATAACCGCAACCGTACCGGGGGGTGTGCCCATGTCGGCGGCATCGATCATGAGTACATGGTCCGGGTGAAATTCCCGCAGAGGGCCGGTAATGCTTTCAGGCATGGTTCCGGCAAGAAAAACCCTCGTTCCGGGAAGATGTAGTTTTCCGGCCTCCCGTGCAGCGATCATCCCGAGACGGTCAAAGGGCAGGAGTTCGTCCCCAATCCCGACAATGGCGATACGGCTGGCTCCTTTCAGCCTTTTTAGCAGCCGTTCACAAAATGTTTTAAAAGTGTCCTGTCTCACTTGACCACAACTTCGCAGTCAGTGCCTGAACATGAGAGGATATTCTGCATCTCGATTGCTTCGGTCGGGCAGTGCTGCGCGCAGAGCCCGCAGCGGAGGCAGCTGTAGAGTTTGACGTGCGGCCTTTTCTTGCGGGTGATCTTCTTTCCCTTGAACTCTATCTCCTTTGAATCCGCTGCCATCGCGATGCAGCCTGACGGGCAGACAAGCGTGCACTTGGAACATCCGATGCATTTCTCATCGCTTATGCTGATCTGGCCCCGGAAAGCCTCGGGGATTGGCACTTTCTCAGCGGGATACAGGATCGTACAGGGTTTAGATAACAGGTTTTCCAGAACCTCTCGCAGGAAACTCATGCGCCCACCCACAGATAGTTCATCATGAGCACAATGCCGATCTGGATCAGCGCTGCGCTGGCAAGATATTTCCAGCCTATGTCATTCAGCTGATCAATCCGGATCCTGCCTGTCGCTACCTTTATCGTTGCAAGGATAAGGAGGATAAACAGGGTCTTTGCAAGGAAGAGAAGGAATCCGACTATAACTGCCAGCCAGCCGGGCGTGATGACCCAGGGGGTAAGCGGTCCGCCAAGGAAGACGGCCGCTACCAGTGCGCAGCCGGTGACCATTGCCATATCGATCGTCAGGTGCATGAGAGCGAGCCTCCGGCCGGTCAGTTCGGTCCACGGGCCGGCAACGATCTCGGTCTCGGCTTCAGGAATATCGAACGGTGTCCGTTCCAGTTTTGCCTGGAGCCCAATCAGCGCGATGATAAATCCTATCGGCTGGAGGACAGCAAACCACATGTTCTGCTGCTGCCATGTGACAATATCAGATATGGACCAGCTCCCTGCCATCATTGCAGGCGTAATCAGGGCAAGGAAGAACGGTACTTCATAGATGAACATCTGCGTTACCGCCCGGACCCCGCCCATAGTGGCGAAGATGTTCCTGCTCAGCCAGCCAACGACGAAGAGGATGATTGTCGGCAGGGTTAAAAGGTACAATACGACTACGAGATCTCCCTGGAACGCAAGGGGGCTCCTGCCGATAATGGGAACATAGAGATAAGCGGTCATGACCGCCGCCATCGCGATCAGGGGGGCTGCGTCAAGTGCCTTGCGATCCACACCTTTGGGATCGATGACCTCCTTAGCGAGTGTCTTGATAAAATCGGCAAATGGCTGCACGAATGGCGGGCCGACCCGGTGCTGCATCCGGGCGGCGATCTTGCGATCAAGATACTCAAGGAAGAATGAATACAGGATGAGGAAGAGGAATCCCGGAAATACAAGTATGTAGAATGCGAGCAGGAGCGCGTTCATGATACAGATCTCCCTTTATTGTTTTTCCCGCAACCGCGTTTCCTCAGGTCATCCCATGTCATTACGCCTGCCTTTCCGCCCCTGCCGTTTAACACCGTAATACGGGAAGTGCAGGACAGGCAGGGGTCGATTGCCGCGACGATAACCGGGATGTCAGCGATATTCTGGTTGACAAGGCTCACCGCTACAGACGTCCAGTTGGCCATTGTCGGTGTCCGGATATCGAGCCTTTCCACCTTATCGGTGTTGTTCGTGCGGATAAAGTGGACGAGTTCGCCTCTTGGGGCTTCGTACCGTGAGAGAATCTCTGACGGAGGCGCGGTTTTCGGGACCGGAACAGAGATCGGGCCGGCCGGAAGGTTCTCAAGGCAGTACCGCACGATCTTAAGGCTCTCATGCATTTCGCCGAGCCGGACAAGGGTGCGCCCCCAGACATCACCATGGGTATCGGTGATGACCTTCCACGGCACTTCAGCGTAAGCGAGATACGGCTCGTCCCTGCGGATATCGTAGTCCACACCGCTTGCCCTTGCTGTGGGTCCGACAGTCCCGTATTTCAGGGCCTCCTCGCGGGTGAACTTACCTACCCCCCGGAACCGGATCTGCAGGTTCTGGTCGCTTTTAACCATTTCCCCGTATTTTGAAAACCGGTCCTCAAGTTTCAGCAGGTGATTAAAGGCCGCCTGGATCTGCGAAGGAGTAAGATCCCGCCGGACGCCGCCGACTTCGTTGATCCCGTATACCACCCGGTTTCCTGTCATCTCCTCGAGCATGTCCTGGATGGTCTCCCGGTCGCGCCATGTCCACATGAACAGGGTATTGAACCCGATCTCGTGGGCGGCAACCCCGAGCCAGAGGAGATGGCTGTGCATCCTCTCCAGCTCTGCGATGATCGTCCGGATATATTGTGCCCGTTCCGGGATCTCAATCTTCATCGCTTCTTCGATCCCCTTCACAAATGTCGTTGTGTGTGAGTGAGAACAGATCCCACAGACCCGGGCAAGGAGGGGCACGACCTTAATAAAGTCCCGCTTTTCTGCAGCCTTCTCGATCCCCCTGTGGTTATAGGATATGTCCAGATCGAGGCTGACGATCTTCTCGCCGTCAACAACCACCTTGAAGTTCACAGGCTCTTTTAACGCCGGGTGCTGCGGGCCGATCGGGATATGAACCTCCGGCATTTACACTACCTCCTTTCGGATCCCGCCGTAGAACGTTTTCGGATCCGGTTTCCAGTCCTTCCGCATCGGGAATTCGTCTGCCGGCCAGTCCTCGTTTAAGATGATTCGCTTTAAGTCAGGATGCCCGGCAAATCCGATTCCCAGCAGGTCATGAATCTGCCGCTCGTAGATTCCTGCCGGTGGCAGGATATCGGATACCGTGTGGACCTCGGGTTTGTCGCGGGGCAGTTCTATGGTAAAGGATAATACTGAGCGGTGGGGCCCGGTAAGGTGATAGAGTAGCTCAAACGTCGTCCCGTTGTCAACCGCACTGATTGTGATGAGGTGATCGCATTTGAGGATGGACTGGGCAATCAGTAACGCACGGGGGATCCTCTCCGGAGTTGTCCTGATCCTGATCCGGAATTTATTGACCTGCTCTGCAGTTCCAAGCCCTTCCATGGTTTCCCTGACCGTGTCAAGGGTGAGATGTCCGGTCATGCGGGAACCCCCGCGGAGTCCGGTCCGGATGCCGGCGCTTCACCGGTTTTTTTCTGCCGCCACTCCTTTCCTCCTCTTGCAAGGTCTTCCTTCATCAGGTTCAGACATGTTACTACTGCGTTGATAATCTCATCCGGGCGTGGGGGACAGCCGGCAACCCAGACATCGACCGGGATAGTACTCTCCACTCCGTTCATGACATGGTAGAGGTCGTGGAAGACTCCTCCCGATGCACCACATGCCCCCATGGCGATCACGTACTTGGGCTCGGGCATCTGCTCCCAGATGCGCCGCAGGCGGGTTGACTGCTTCAGCGTAACCGGTCCTGTGACAATGAGGATGTCCGCGTGTCTGGGCGATCCTTTGGCCAGAATCCCGAAGCGCTCCACATCGAAGATGGGCATCAGGCAGGCAATCACCTCGATGTCGCATGCGTTACACGCCCCGCTGTTGAAAACGGTCACCCACGGCGATTTGAGCCGCGCCCAGTCAGCGAGGCGGGTGCTCATTGTGCGGGAGTCTGCTGTCATGTTCTCTTAACCTCAGTGCTTTTGGATAATAATCCCTTCATTGTTCCCACCTCAGGATCATGACTGCAATCGCGATAATGGCAAGGTACCCGATCGCTCCCCACGGACTCGCGCTAGGGGGCGCTGTCGCAAGGACGAGCGCTGCGACATGGACGAGCGTGAAGAACAGCGCCACATAGAAGAACTGGTATTCAGGCTGGAATGCCTGGGCCTCCATGGGCTCTCCCCCGACATACGGCATCGCCTTGTTGACGGTGCTCGGAAAGACCGGTGCAACTGAACGGGACCAGAAATATATCAGGTAACCTGCCGCGACTGCCACACCAAAAATGACAAACGGCGATGAGAGCAGGGTTGCAACAGTCATTCAGATCCCCCCCGGCGGGAGGAGTGCCGGCGCAGCCTGCACAATCCATGACATGATAGTCTGCGGGAAGATGCCGAGATAGACGGTGATGATCCCCAGGGCAACTACACTCACAAGCATGCCTGCCGGGACCTTCAGATCCCTGACCGTAACATGCTTCGAACCGTCAAACAGGAGTGTTGAGAGGATCGGCACATAGTAACCAAGAGAGATTGCGAAGTTTGCTATAAGAATCAGGGCGATCGCGATACTCAATGGTGTTGATGCAACGATCCCCGCCTCGAACACCAGCAGCTTGGCAAGGAAACCAACAGTAACAGGCATGCCAATCAGTCCCAGGATGAAGATTGCGAATGTGAAGCCAAGGACAGGGTGGCGGGCTCCCAGACCGGTCATACGGGCAATATCCGGCGATCCGGCGGCTACGGTGAACTGGTCTGCTGCGAGGAAGGCGCCGGCTTTCATGATGCCGTAGGCTACCATATAGAAGAGCCCCGCCACAATCCCCAGAGGCAGGTTATAGAGTATCCCGATACCGAAACCAAGGAGAATATAGCCCATCTGGGCGATGCTGGAATAGGCGAGGACACGACGCAGGTCAGGCTGGTTCAGGGCAAGAAGGTTCCCCGCAGTCATTGTGATAACTGCAAGGATGCAGATGACCCCCCCGATGAATGCCGGCACAACTGTGTTTCCCGGGAGGGCGGATAGGGACAAAAACAGGGCAATAAGGACCCCTGCCTTGGTTGCTCCGGTCAGGATCGCTGTGACCCCGGCTGGGGCAAGGACATAGGTATCGGGGAGCCAGGTATGCAACGGGACAATGCCGAGCTTGACACCATACCCGATCAGGATCAGGATGGCAGCAAGACTGATTATAACCGGACTAGTCCCTGCAAGGGCAGCGGGGAGTTTGGCAATCGCGAACGTGTGACCACAAACGTAAAGGAGGGCAACTCCCATCAGGGCAGTAATAGTCCCCGTAACCCCCTGCACGAGATATTTAAGCGCTGCGGCAAGTGCCTTTGGATCTTCCCTGTGACGATAGGCGACCAGGGTATACGAGGGAATTGATGACAACTCCACGATGACAAATAGCGTGAATAAATCGGTACAGAACCCGGCCGCAGCTGTGCCTGCGAGGGTAAAGAGCAGAAGGGGATAATAGAGCTGTACCGGCCCATCCGGGTCGATACGGTCCTGGGATGCGAGTGCCGCCAGAGCACCGATTCCTGAGGCGAGGAGACCGACCGTGATTCCGAGATACGAAGCATGGAGAAGGGGGGCAAAAGGCAAATCTACCCCGTTTGAACCATTCATCGTTGCAAAGAGCAGGAGGGCAAATGCGGCAACGAACCAGGCAGCTGCAAAACTCCCTGTCCAGCGCCGGGATCTTGGAGTCAGCAGCTTGGCGATGATGTATGTCACAACTCCCCCGAGCGCGATGAATAGGGGAATTGCAAGCGCAAGCTCTGCACGCATCAGACATTCCCCCAGAGAACGAGTGCTGCAACAACAGCAACGATGGTACCCGCAAACATGGCGATGTTCCAGTTCACGTCCCGGTCCTCCATCCGCATCGCAACCTTCCCTGTATCTACGAGGCCGTCAGCAGCAGCCGTGGCGCAATCATAAATCACGGAAAATCCACCCTGAAGGCTGCCGCAAAACGCAGTGATGCTCCGGGCTGCTCCGACATACAATACGTCCGCATCACGCAGCCGTGTATCATGTGGCGCAAGAACCCGCTTCCCGATGGTGAAGAAGAATGCCGCCGCGGCTCCCATGACAAGGAGGGCCCCTGCGACATGGATTGGGTCGAATGCCTGATAGTCGACCGGGTATGGCAGGATCGCGTAGAGAAGCGATGGGAACACGCCAAATATGATACAGAGTGCAGCAGCCCCGAGCATGCCTGCCTGCATAAGGAGCGGCGGGTCGGAAGCCTCCGTGTCGCCGGGCCTCAGGAACGCGAAATACCCGAGCTTGAGGAAGGAGAGGAAGGTACCGAACGATGCGATCTCAAGAAGCGCCCATAGCAATATGCTGGTATGTTCCGCGGCAACGAGTACCATCCCCTTCGAGACAAAGCCGTTGAAAAGGGGCACACCGGAGATCGAGAGCGCTGCAACCCAGAATGCGAACGCAGTCACCGGCATCTTTTTCTGGAGCCCTCCGATCCGGCTCAGTGAATTCTCACCGGTCTTCCAGATGATTACACCAATCGCCATGAACAGCAGCGCCTTATACAGGATGTGGTTGAAGACATGGGCCATACCGCCGTTCAGCCCCAGCTGTCCGATCTCGTTTGCCGCGCCCAGCATTCCGAAGAGCCCCACGCCGGCGACCATGTACCCGACCTGGGAGATGATATGGTATGACAGGAGGCGGCGCATGTCGTTCTGGAAAACGGCAAAGCAGACCCCGAAGACAGCCATGAACGCCCCCATGAATGCAATGAACTCCGAACCAGGCTGTGCCCGGGCAAGGAGGTAGACCGCAGCTTTGGTCGTATACACTGACAAAAAGACGCTTGCGACAAAGTTCGCTCTGGGGTATGAATCAGGCAGCCAGGTATGCAGGGGAATAAACCCGATATTTACACCGATACCAAGGACAAT
>Ga0233423_10001581_pt1 | contig 11363 bp, 11 predicted proteins | sample Watercolumn_Mata_FD_180713 | JGI IMG/M metagenome (GOLD analysis project Ga0233423, IMG submission 180713) | Freshwater microbial communities from Lake Matano, South Sulawesi, Indonesia - Watercolumn_Matano_2014_112_MG | ecosystem: Environmental > Aquatic > Freshwater > Lake | place: Indonesia... | reverse complement strand
TACAATTACAAGGATGTCCTCACCACTTGACAGAAGCAGGGTGCCACTTTTCGGGGATTGTGGAACTGCAATGGCATTGGAATATGACGAAAATGCAAGTGATATTATTGTTGATTTTTATACTTATGGAAAGGGATTTGAAGCCCTGATAACTCCTCATAGTGGTTTCAGACACCAGGTTACTCCACGGTCTTTCGAATACGAGGACTTTGGAAATGGTATTGTCAGGGCTCCGGTTCATTCTGTAATCAACGGAATGGATGTATTTGCCTTTGCCATATCTAAACCCCCTAAGAATATTTTGCAAATGCTAAATTATTGTCAGCTTGATAAGGATAAGGATTTTGACTTTTACTTAATCCATCAGGCAAATAAAATGATAGTGGACAGAATTGTTAAAAAGGTGAACTTTGATCCTGCTAAAGTACCTATGAATTTAAAGGATTATGCCAATTGTGGAGGAGCTTCAATCCCTTTGCTTATGGTTACAAATATGCAAAAAGAACTTCAGGAGCGCTCCCTTTCTTTGTTATTATCTTCTTTTGGATTAGGACTAACCTGGGGAACAATGATTCTTAAAACTAATCCAATAGTTGTTCCAGATTTGGTTTACGTTTAATATAATAATATGCGTGTTATTTATAATACCTGCATACAGGATCCATGGGCATTGGTTGCCAGAAAGCTACAGGATGAATATGGATTCGAACCCGTATATTGGATTGGTTATGAACAAGCTTTTGACAATTCCGGAGAAGTTATTCCGAAAATGTTTCCAAATATAATTTTTCAACCATTCTGGAATGCGTGGAAAGGTATATTCCCGCCTGAAATTGCTGAGAAATATGCAGAATCATTTATTGACATTGACTTCCTGAAAAAAAATGCGCTTAATGAGTTGCTGACCCTTAAAATGATGGACAGAATGGATTATGACAGGTATAGCTTTAATTGTATGGAAAGGGAAAGGCACTTCATTAACCTTGTTAAACACTGGACTGCATGCATTAAACTATTAAAGCCAGACATAGTAATTAGTGCAGTTCTTCCCCACAGAGTTTATGATTATGTTCTGTATTTATTATGTAAATACTATAATATTAAATATGTATGTTTTCAATATTCACTGTGCACTGAAAGAGTTTTTGCTGTACCTGATATTTTATCAATCGGAGATATTTTTGATAAAGATTATAAAAATTTGTCAGGTGAAAATATCAGAAAAGAAGATTTGCCCTATGAAATATTATCAGCCTATGAAAAAGTTAAATCGGACTATTCAATTGCAATCCCTTTATATATGGGAAAGCATGAAGAATTAAATAAAAAAGCCTCTAGAATTACATTTCTGGCAAAAAGATACTTAAAACATCCTGTTTCTAGAGGATTTATGAAAAAGGGAATTAATGCAACCTATTATAAAAATAGAAAATACAGTGTGGAAAATACACATTTTAGTATGTTGGAATATACTTTTAAGAAGAAAAGAACTTTCAGATATAACAAATTCTTGAAAAAATACTATGCTTCTTTAACCTCACAACCTGATTTTAATGTACCATATATAATTTTTTTCCCGCATTATCAGCCGGAAGCTACAACCTCACCAGGAGGTGATATTTTTGTTAATCAGAGATTATGTGTTGAAACATTATTGAAATACACACCTGATGAATATTCTATCTACTTTAAAGAGCATCCAAATCAGTTTATGTCACATATGGAAGGACATACAAGTAGAATTAAAGAATTTTATGACGACCTAGTTAGAAGTCCAAGAGTGAAACTTATGCCATTTGAAATTGATTCCTATACACTCATCCGAAGTGCTAAAGCCGTTTCAACTGTAACTGGGACCGTTGGCTGGGAAGCTATGGTTCAACAAAAACCTGTTATTGTTTTTGGGATCATTTGGTATGAAAGGTATTCTGGAGTTCTCAGGGTTTTTGACGAAGTCTCTTCTTCAGGAATTAAAGCGTTTATTGAGAATTATAAATTTAACGAACAGGATTTACTTGCGTATTTATCTGCATTAGCAAAAAACACTTTCAGAGCATATCATTATGTAGACACCAAGAATCAAGTGCAAATAAAAGAGGAAGAATGTATTATTAATTTAGTAAAGGAAGTATTACGAGTTGCTGCAATCTAAATTTATTTTTATAATCATGTTGGACAATTTATTTATGAAACACCATATTTTAATATTTTTTAACTTCTTTTCCCCATGTAAAAGTTGTTTACAATAGCTGGTGCTTTTTTAAAACGGTTTAACGTAAAAATACATGTGATATTCCAGAAAAATAGTCCTTTTTAAGGTATGATTTATATACCGATGTTCCCGATTTAAAATGTTCATCATAATTGTAATGAAGTTCATTGGATCGTGAAAAATTCCCTGGCCATTAAAATACACCGGATCATTAATTCTTTTTATTCCTCAAACACATATATTCTATTTAATGAAGCTTCCTATGCTTACATCATAGATTGTGGAGATTCGGAGTTGATTATCAAATGGCTTCGAGATAACAATAAAATTTTGTCTGGAGTATTGTTAACACATACTCATTTTGATCATATCTATGGTTTAAATGATCTTCTTAAAAAACATAGAGATTTTACAATATATACCAACCTTTTTGGGAAAAAGGCATTATTTAATTCGCGAAAAAATCTATCATTATATCATGAATCAGAATTTATATATCAAGGAAATAAAATTTCATTATTAGATGATATAGACATAATAACTTTATGGGACTTTTTAAAAATTAAAATATGTAAGACACCCGGACATGACAAAAGCTGCTTAACATATTCTATAGGTGACTATCTTTTTACCGGTGATTCCTATATACCGGCACATAAAGTGGTGACGATATTGCCAAAATCCGACAAATTAGAATCAAAAACATCAGAAAAAATAATAAGATCTATGATTTTTCCGGATACAATAGTATGCCCCGGACATGGCGAAATGTGTATTGGATTGAATTGAAATTTTATATTATACTGTTTAATCAAGTGAATCATTAATAATCTAACCAATATGATAATCAGAGAAATAATTTGGGAAATATTAGCAAATATATATCCGCTACTACTTAGGTGAATTTATGGTATGAAATTAGGAAAAAACGTGAAGATATCATATAAGGCAAGATTGGATAAAAGTATTAATCCAAAGGGTATAATTGTTGGAAATAATACATGGATTTTAGCATACGCAACTATTCTTGCCCATGATTATTGCCGTGGAAGTAATAGGATAGGTAAACGTTTTAATACATATATTGGTGAAAACTGTGTAATTGGAATAAATAGCATTATATTACCAGGAGTAAAAATCGGGAATGAGGTAATAGTGGGCAGTGGTTCTGTTGTGACAAAAAATGTACCGGATAATTGCATTGTTGCTGGAAATCCTGCAAGAATTGTTAAAGAAGATATACATATTGATAATAATGGTCAGATTATTAATATTTGAATAATCCTGAATAAACTGAGCCACTTATTCGTAAGCATACAGTGTTGTAATTAATACTACCCAAAATTAGGACCACTGGTTAAGTTGAAAATTAAGAATTATTTTAACCTGTGAACCATGTGGATTTGCGATCTGTGGCCTTAACACCTTATTTGTTATATGTCAACTAAGTATTGAATGAGTGAAACTGATTAGGATAACCTCTTAAAACCGGATTGACAAACCGGGCCCTTCAGGTACTTTAACGGATCACCTTCCGTAATGGAATTAGCAATTAGTCCAAAAACTTCATCCACAGCTTTCAGGTATTTGTTGATATGTTCGTCTTTATGAGCATAACTTGCATAAAATGAGTTTGTAGCAAGAAATCCTCTGCTCAGCATTTCCTGGGTAAATAATGTCTTAAGGATCAATTGTTTAACTGGAAAATCAAAGTGACTCATTGGAAACATACTTCCTACATGAATATCCAGATCATTTTTCATGGCGGTTTCCTTCCATCCCTGCTGAATTTTCTTACCGCAATCTATCAAGTGCTCCTGCACCCGGTATTTCAGCATTTTACGAATGGTAGCAATAGCGGCAACAGGTCCAATTCTTTCAGTCCAGTAAGTGCTGCTGATAAATGAGTCCTGGGCGGCATCCATATAAATACTTTTCCCAATAATAACTCCCATCGGATAACCATTACTGATACCCTTGGCAAATACGGCAATATCAGGTTCCATACCAAGGACCAGATGAGCTCCGCCTGCGTTCAACCTGAAACCGCTGGAAACTTCATCAACTATCAATGGAACCTCAAGTTTTTTTGTCTCTTCCCTGATGGTTTCCAAAAAACCGGGAGCGGGTTCTAAATTTCTTATTGCTTCAAGAACAACTCCGCCGATTTGATTTTTATACTTCTTTATCAGAGTTAAAAACTCCGCTTTATTATTGTAGAAAAACGGGTAGGATGTTCCTGTCATATTACGGGGAACGCCCACCGGACTCAAACCTGGTAATAGCTGACCATCCAGGGCTTTATCATTGGCAAGATTGGCGGACAGATACCAATCATGCCAGCCATGGTATCCGCTGAACAAAATAATATCTTTTTTTGCAGCAGCTCTAGCTATCCTGACCGCCACAGACATTGCTTCACCCCCACCGCGTGCATACCTCACCATTTCAGCCCAGGGATGTAATTCAAGCATCAGTTTTGCCAGTTCAACCTCTTCAGGTGCATTTAAAGTACACATACTTCCATTTTGTATTGCACCCATCACAGCTGCATCAATATCATCATCTGCATAGCCTAATGTGCAGGCTCCTATCCCCATGAAACTCATGTCAGTAAACTTATTGCCATCCATATCCCACACTTCACAACCTTTGGCTTTCTGGTAATAGGCTGGCCATAATTGCGGCAAGAATTGTTCGGGTCGCTTGGAAAGCAGTTGTGTGCCTCCAGGAATTAATTTTTTTGCTTCTTCATATAACTTTTGACCTTTTCCCATATAATTTAATCATTTAATAACGATTTAAGGTAGCCTTCATCCCGTATGTTTTTTTCGTTCAGCCCTTTAATATCTCTATTCTGATCCAGAAAATCGATGTAATCCTTCCATGTTTTATCAGTTCCTAGACTCTTAATAAGACTTTCTATTACCCAAAAATCATCCTCCGTATCAACAGTTATACGGTAGCTAGAGCAGTCAACCGGATTGACAAGGTTTGATGATTTGAAGAGCTTCCCTCCATTGAAGGTTGAGTTCTTTTTAATATAAGGGGTGACATGTTCCCTGTCACTTTTTAAGGTTGCCTCATGAAATGCTTTTTCCAATGCTTTGAATGTAAAAACTTCAACATCGACACCATCTGGAAAAGTCGGACTCAGAGTATTCGATACATAATCATTATCATTTTTGATACAAGCTTCAATGACTTTATCTATTTCAACAGGATCAATAAGGGGGCAGTCTGAAGTCAATCGAACAACATAATCGGGTGATTCAGGCACTGCTGCATAATAAAACCTTTCCAGAACATCGTCCACAGATCCTTGATAAACCCCGATACTCATCTTTCTGGCGATTTCTATAATATGCTCAGCTCCTGCTTCTTCTGTGGTTGCCACCACCAGTTTAGTGATTTTTTTTGATTGCAGGATCCTTTCCAGATGAATCTCTAACAACGTTTTGTCACCGACTTTCTTTAATACTTTAGCAGGTAAACGGGTGGAACCATGTCTTGCCTGCGTAATTGCTACTATCTTCATTATTAAACTCCATCAATAATTAATATTAAAATCAGAATCTACAAATTTCTTGATCTTCTCGCGTAAAGTTTCGACGGTCTCCCACTCATCATTCGTTCCTGAACTGTACCTGAAACCTTCAGGTACCATGGTTGCCTGATAATGTTTAAGATATTCCTCTCTGGCATGATAATAGGAAACTGAGGGCAGAATAATATAATAGAGACCTGTATCGATGGTATTGAGGGCATCTGTTTCGGTAATCATTTCTTCATGAAGCTTTTCACCTGGCCGTATACCTGTGATACGGGTCTCTAAACCAGGTGCTATGGCTTCAGCTACATCCATGATCCGATAGGAAGGTATTTTGGGAACAAAGATCTCTCCGCCAAGATGATTATTCATTGCATAAATGACCAGATTTATTCCATCCTCAAGCGGAATATTAAAACGAGTCATATCTTTATGGGTTATTGGTAGAAAACCTTCTTTACGGCTCTTGAGAAAGAATGGAATCACGGAACCTCTTGAGCCCATGATATTGCCATATCGTACAACAGAAAATTTCAAATCCCTTGCACCTTTAATATTATTTGCAGCTACAAATAATTTATCAGAACAAAGCTTGGTTGCACCATATAGATTGATTGGTGCGCAGGCTTTATCTGTCGAAAGTGCCACTACATTTTTAACCCCGCACAGCAAAGCCGCGTTGATGACATTTTGTGCCCCATTAACATTTGTTTTTATACATTCATCCGGATTATATTCTGCAGTATCAACTTGTTTCATTGCCGCTGCATGAATGATCACATCCACACCTTCACATGCCCTTTTTAAGCGATCTCCATCTCTTACATCTCCAATAAAAAAACGCAACTGAGGATACTCCGATTCCGGGTATTTTTGTTTCAATTCAAATTGCTTTAATTCATCCCTGGAATAGATGACAATCCTTTTTACTTCCGGGTAATTATTAACAATCGTCTCCAGGAATTTTTTACCGAAAGAACCTGTACCCCCGGTAATAATAATAGATTTGGCTTTAAGCATATAAGCTAAGTTTTTAAATAGGGCCTAAATAATAGCCAGCGAAATTACTAAGATTTTAATAATCTTCGTAGCTCTTGTCTTAAATTATAAAGACTTTGGAATACTGATTTGTATTGATTGTGATTATAAGGTTGCAGATATTGGAGGAGCAGCTATAAATCAGATTCATCTATTTTTCACTCATCCGCAACACATCGTACTGATTCACCCCAATAACCTGAATTGCCGATTTGTACGGCCTCAGAATTATACTATATACTGATTTGATAGCCACTTTTCCAAGAAAGAACGCACCTCCACGCTGATCGTAGATTGTGCCCAGGTCGTAACGGCCCGCCGGCAGAGCTGTGAATCCACTCTCATCTGTAGCCCCTGTGTTCGGTGATTTCCAGCGTGTTGTGCCGGTTTCTTTCATTTTTCCGCCTGCAACCGCCAGACCACCTGATGTATTGATCAGCTCATACCATTCATCTATGACAGGGAAATGCAAACCCTGGGGACAAATGTTTATATCGTTCCTCCAGTAATATCTTCCATAGGTAGAATGTCAAATACTGAAAATTCAAAATTCTCATTATGGGTATTGGGAAAAGAAATTATGGTCTTTTCGCTGAAAGGATTGGGTATAATGGTGAGCGCTGCTTTTCCCTGCTGATTTACGGTCAGATCAGGAAGGCATTCCGGCGCTGCAGATAGAGAATCAGGTTGATGAATATAAACAGTATAACTGTTCTGCGAATGAGCGGGATGAAAATAAAATACCAGTATGAACAATAATAAAAGCTTACTCAGAAATACTTTAATTTCCATGGTTTATTTTTTATGACTTATTGCCGGTTTAAAATTTATCTGCAAAATCTAATAACTTAATATTAAGACTTGCAGATTAATTAATTGAAATAATATCGAGTCATAGGACCAGAAAATACCTTAGCAGTCATTCATCCAAAGGTTATTTTCTGTTCAAGACAACAACAGTTCACTGTTTCTGCCAGTTGCCGGGTATTATGATATTCTCGTCATCCTCCCTGAATGATAAAAGCTGAGGATAGATCGTTTTTACCGTTTGGATGCATTGACGGGCATTGATATTATCCTGCAGGTTTTGAACGCTCTCAATCCCTATTATTACCCTGTCGATATATTCATTCAACAGTGCAAAATTCAGACAAATCGCAGCCACAGGCACTTCATGCCGTTCCGATAAATTCCTCAGCTCAGCAAGTTTTGATCTTATTTTCTGGAATCTTTTTTCGAGCTTCCGGGGATCAAGAAATACAAGTCCCTGCAAAAAAACACTCCGTACATGTATTTCAATATCCTTATCAATTAAAGATACAAAATAATCTTCAAATCTTCTGTCAAATATGCTGTAAGGCACCTGCACAAGATCTATTTTAAAGTGATTGTTGAAAAGGTATCGCAGCTCTTCGGGATAATAAAGAGAAACACCGATTTTATCGACCCGTCCCTGTTCCTTTAATTTCAGCAAGGATTGCCAGATATGGTTATTCGCTTTTAATACATTAAAATCATGGATCAGAAAACCATAAAGCTTTTCAGTATTCAGTCTTTTAAGGGTTTGTTGGAAGCAATCTTCTACATTTATGAGGCATCCCGGATCCAGTTTTGAGATTATTTTAAAGGTGAAAGGTGAATGTTGCAGAGCCCGTCCTATTCTTGCTTCACTGTCTCCGTATTTCTGAGCGGTATCTAAAGTATCAATACCCTTGGCAAAAGCTTCCTGCAGGATCAGTTTTATTTCTTCTTCTGTGATTTTCCCTCTTTTATTGCTGATTCCATAATCCTGTCCGAACTGGACAGTACCAAGTGCAATTTGTGCCATAATTTAAAAGGTTCAATCCATGCTTAAATCAGCTTCTGTGCTTTGTCCTCCATTCACCGGCAAGAATAGAAAAGACATGTCCATCCAGATATTTACCATCATAAAAATAATTTTCCCGTAATACTCCATCCTGGTGAAATCCATAGTTGTTAAAAAGCTCGTGTTTTCTAACATCAAACTCATAGATTTCACACCAAACCTTATTAATATTCAAACGGTTAAATCCATATTCGAACAGCAGGTCGAGGGTGCTCCAGGCATATCCTCCTTCAGCGCTGTCGACATATAAATTATCCTTCCCGATATAAAGAGACAGGTCGGCATAACGATGCACCCAGTTTATATAACACAGTCCGCAGACACCGATAAGTTCCTGAGAACTAACACCAAGGATGCCGAACATGATAGTTTTATCATCCCCTACTACAGATTTCCTGAACCATTCCTGTTGAAAGTTCAGATTGAGTTCCCTGTATTCCCTGAAGTATTTTCTGAAGTCTTCGTTGTTCCTCCAGTCTCTTAAACGGGGAAGATCTGATTCCTCAAGAGCTCTTAGAGCCACTTTATTACCTGCTATCATATAAAGTCCTCCCATTTAATATACTGATCATTTGAAACATCAGTAACCAGTTTTCTGCCAATCACCTGTTCTTTCTGGTACGGGTGTATACCATCATTACTGAATGGCCTGAGCGGGAACATATCTTCATCAGTAATTGTATGCCCTTTTTTCAGATCTTTTGTATAACGCAGTCCTCTTCTTTGCACACTGGCCGTTTCCATTTCATTTTTTTCAATCCTTTTAATCCCGTCTCCCAGTGCCAGATACAGTTCATTAGCTCTGTCTATCATTTCTCTCCAGGTTTCAGGATTCATGGCAAAGAAATGATCCGGGCCGGTACGGCTGTTTTCATCAGTGAAATGCTTTTCAAAAACCCTGGCACCCTTAGCCACTGCTCCCAAAACTGTTGCATGGCCCAATGTGTGATCTGAAAGACCCAGGAGTACATCTGGAAATTTCTCCTTGTAGGTATCCAGAACATTCAGGTTGATGCATCTGAAGTTTTCATTGCTGGCGGTATAGTTGGTATTACATTGCATAAGTACAATATCATCTGTAAAGGCGGAGATTGCATTCATTGCCCTGCTTACGTCTTCCATGGAGGAAGCACCGGTCGCCATCAACAGGGGCTTTCCCTTTTTGGCGATATATTCAAGAATCTCAATCCAGGTAATATCACCTGAACCGATTTTGAAGGCATTCAGAAAAGGGGAAACGTGGTCCACAGACTCGAAATCGTATGCGCTTGTAAAGTATTCAATACCTGTCTCATCACATTTCTCTTTTAACCTTCTTGTCCAGTCAAAAGAAATGCTGGCATCTTCATATACTTCATAAACCGATTTCTTCCAGCTGGCCTGATGCGACAGCTGTTTCCCAAGTGAATCAAATCCTTTCCTGCTAACAATTTTCTTTGCCTGGAAATTCTGAAACTTTACTGCATCGCCTCCAGCTTCTTTAACTAATTCAATCAGTTTGAATGCACGGTTAATATCCCCGTCATGGTTGGCTCCAATATCAGCAATAAAATATAATGGCTCATTCAGGCCGACAAATTTGTTCCCGATTTTTATTTTTTCCATATTAAGTTTTGGTTTGTTTATAATAATCTGAATATAACTCTTGCAATCCTGTTCCTAAATCAGGTATTTCCGTAATTACTTTTTGTAATTTAGTGATATCCAGGGAGGTATTCCGGGGGCGTGGTGTCCTGAAATTTATCTGCCAGCTGCTGCTTTCCGTTACAAGTTCAGGTGAATATTTAAATGTCTGGGCTAATTTCCTAAGGAAAAAATATTTGCTGATGCACCTGCTACTCCCGGCATGGATAATTCCAGCCACTTCTTTATTTATAATAAAAGATGCAATAATCCTTGCTAACTGTTTAGTATAGAGAGGATTAAAAAAAATATCCTTAAATCCGGATACCGTTTCGTCCTTTTTGAATTTTTCAAGTGCCCATTCTACCAAAGAATTTCCCGGAGGATGCTTAAATCCATAAATATTGGTACGTATGATCAAAGCTTGCGGATTGTTTTCTTGTGCCATCAATTCGCCCTTATATTTTGACTGAGCATAAAAATTCCTGGGAGCCGGAATATCAGACTCATCATAAGACCCCTTTTCACCGCTGAAAACAGAATCTGTTGATATATAAATGAATCTTGACCTGAGAGCATTAAATGAAGATAAATGTGCTGTGACGCCGCAATGCAATTTCTCTGTTATTTCTTTATTGTCCTCACAAAAATCAAGGTTTACGAATGCCGCACAATGAATAATTATATCCGGATTTATGCTGTTTAATGCTTCATTCAGGAAACCGGTATCCAATAAATCACCTATGATCTGGCTGTTGCCGGCAAAATCAGGAGCCGCTATTTTGTCTATACCGAATACGTTGAATTTTACGGTTTTTGATAAAACTTCAACAATGTCTTTACCCAACATACCGGAAGAACCAGTTATCAGAACATTCACGATTCAGGTTATAAAGTGTTCAATAAAAAAATAATATAAAACTGCAATTGGATAATTAATTGATCAGGTCATTAACTTTGAGACATAATCCAAGATAATATTTATTCTATCTGATGAAAACCAAACAGGTTAAAGCACCATGATATCTGATTCTCAGGTCTTGAACAAAATTACCATTTTATTCATAAAATGT
>Ga0233423_10001579_pt1 | contig 11383 bp, 11 predicted proteins | sample Watercolumn_Mata_FD_180713 | JGI IMG/M metagenome (GOLD analysis project Ga0233423, IMG submission 180713) | Freshwater microbial communities from Lake Matano, South Sulawesi, Indonesia - Watercolumn_Matano_2014_112_MG | ecosystem: Environmental > Aquatic > Freshwater > Lake | place: Indonesia... | reverse complement strand
TGAAGGTTCCTCCCCCCGAAAAGGTCACGCACAGTCCGTGCTCGTTTATCCCGTCGTCCATCCCCACGAGGTTTTCCATGAATCCCAAGTGCTTGGCTTTTCCCTTGATTCTGGCTGTGCACAGGCGGAAGTCGTTCATGCGCTGGTTGTACTCGTAGCTCCTCCCGACGTAGACGTGCCCATCGCTTGTCGCGGACGAAAACACGGCGAAGTGGCTGCAGTAGCCCTGCCTCGTAATGGGTAGATTGTACGCCTGGAGCTCGGTGAGCTTCGCGTTAAAGCTGTCCGCCAATCCCTGGATTTCGTCGTTTATTCCTGGGCAGTGCTGCTCGTAGAAGTCCTGCAAGTCCTCAATGTTCCAGAAGCCCAGCTTTTCAGGCTCAACCTTTGCGGAAACGAACCATCTCACGGTTTCGGGACTGTGTTTTTTCAGGACCTCGCCGAGCTGCCGCCCCACCTGATAGGAGCTGCCTTCCAGAATGACGTGTTGATAGACCTTTTTTATCAATTTGTATTCAATGTTCAACGCGACCGTCCCCCGTTTACTTGCCCTTTACTGTTTCCAACAGCTGCTAATAATCATATATTGAATACTTTAAACGTTACTTACGTCCCACCAAAAATCATTCCAAAAAACAATCCCCATGGTTGTTACTTGCCATGATTTCCTGTAAACCAATGATTGAAAATTCTATACTACGAATCCTTTCAAGAGAAAAAAATGGGGTGAAAGGGTTTTAGCTGGGTTTACCGCCGCGTTTCCTTAGAACCAAAATAACCACGACGACAACCGCCGCTGCTGCGCCACCACCTATCGCCACGTACATCATGGGGAAGCCTTCGCCAATTGGGGTGATGGTGACGTCGGGGTCTGTGCTCACAAGTTCGATTGCGGGAATTATGGTTCCAGTGAACGAGATTCCTTGGAAGTCGGGTACGCCGTTCCAGTGGTTGATCTCGACTATTATGTCCTGATCGGAGTTGATTATGTGGTTTCCTGGTATGGTGAATACAAAATAGTCGTTTGCGTTTATCGTGTGGGTCGAGTCGTCGATTGTAACGTGGGTCAACTGGTTCGCGAAGAAGTAAACCTCGACCTGCGCACTCACGGGGAGGTAGACCGGCGTGTCTTCGTTGGCTCGGACGCCGATGAACGTGACACCAGAGCCGTAGCCAGTGTAGGGTCCTCCGTAGGCACCTCCGCTTTCGAGTGGACGAGTCTGCTCGACGGTGCCGTTGTGAACCATGGAAAGTGAGATCGGATTGTCGCTTTGAATGAATAGTGCGTTTGCCCCTGGCGGTTGGAAGCCAATCCCCACTCCACCCACAACATCGTATTCCACTATCACCTGTTTGGTTTCAAGGTCATAAACCGTTACCTTAGCGTCCTCAGCGGCTGAAACGCGGTATCCATAGTCTCTTAGTGGGTCGTATCCTGTACTCGACTTTGTGACGAAGTACCGTCCCACAAAGCCTCCTTCAATGCATGGGACAGCGTAACAATTACTTTCTCCTCCCCATTGAGGTATTGCACCAGGTTGCAGCATTATATTGCCTGTGGACTCGACCCTATAAACTCTGAACGCTGTGAACGGGTAATTCTTGAACGTGTAGGCATCCATGGTATAAGTGTTCAAAACAGTGCCTTCATTGTTGGATATTGTGACCGTTGACCTTTCCAGTGCGATTATCATGTAGTTTGCTGCCCCCCCGCTTCCTTCGTTAGCCAAGAATACAAATTCCTTGCCAACATACAAGCCGTCAACGGTTGTGTAGAACGTGTGTGGCGGACCGTTTGTTGCATTACTTAATGGTATTGACCCATATTGCATGAGTAGAACAGAAACTATCTTGTCCGAAACTACTTTGAAGAATGTTCCATTCGGCAAGAGCGTATAATGATTCTCCATGCTATTCAGGTGGCCTTCTGAAATTGCTGTTCCATTCAACAAATTATAGACCACAATGTTGGTGTCATCTTCTGAGGCGACAACTGAGAGTAGTGATAGATTGGAACTTGACTGTAGCTGATAGGGAGAATCTGGGTCGAACTCGTCAGTGAGATTGTACCTGTAGGTCTTGAACGGGACGACGCCATAATAGGTATAGTCGGGTTCACTTACTGAAGGACGTATGGTCGAAAAAAGCGGGAGACTCAAGCAGGCAACGAGTACGACGACAACGAAGCAGGGTAGATTAATCTTCAAGCTTTTTTGAAGCCGCAAGATTATGCACCTCTGATTATTGTCTCCAATATTTTATTGGTTGTATTTAAAACATTTCAGAAACGAAAATAATTTTATACCTCAATTTCTCACGTAAAAAAATATTGTTTTTGACAGAGTAATAATTCATAACTTCTGTCTCAGAAGTTAATATTTATAGGCTCAAGTGGACACGGTCTTAAGAATCCATCCTCAATGCCTTCTCAATTCTAGTGGTCGCATTTATGAGGTTGAAGGACGGCGGTATTTCGCCATTATAATGTCAGATTCAGTCGTGTGCAGGTCGGTACCCATTATTACTGGTTGAGCTAATTTTAATTAGGAAGAGTATCGAGAGAGCCGTTGGATTATAGAGGAGTCTGTATGTCTCTGGAGATTGTGAGTTTAGGTGAATTGTTGGTCGAAATCATGCGGAAGGGACTTAGACATCCCGCACGACGTTCAGGGAACGTATCTGGGACCCTACCCCAGCGGTGCACCCGCAATCTTCATTGACGCAGCTGCGCGCCTCGGCCTGAAAGCGGGTTTCATAGGAGCCGTGGGGGAAGATGGCTTCGGCGACCTCTTGATTAATCGCTTGCGGAAGAGCGGAGTCGACGTTGAGCACGTTCGGGTAGCGAAGGGGTTCACGACGGGCACCGCGTTCGTCATGTACTACTCCTCGGGTGAGAGAAGGTTCATTTTCCACCTTCGCCACTCCGCGGCTGGGCAGCTCAACGTGGACGACGTGCGCCGCGACTACGTTTCGAAGGCGAAGTTCCTGCACGTCATGGGTTCGTCGCTGTCGATGAACGAGAGCGTCCAAAAAGCGTGCTACAAGGCAGTCGAGATTGCGAAGAGCGCGGGCGTCACGGTGACGTTCGACCCGAACCTCAGACCAGAGCTCTTGGACGTTGACACGATAAGGAGCATCTGCAAGCCAGTCCTCAACGCAAGCCAAATCGTGTTCCCAAGCAGAGACGAGGCAGCAATCCTGACTGGAAAGAAGAACCCGCTTGAGGCTGCGCACGAGCTTCTGAAGATGGGTCCCCAAACAGCGGTCATAAAGATGGGAGCCACGGGTGCCCTAGCGGTTACGAAGAAGGGCACGGCTTTTGAGCCCGCTTTCCAAGTCGAGGAAGTCGACCCCACGGGGGCAGGGGACGTCTACGACGCGGCGTTCCTGTACGGCGTTCTCAAAAACCTGCCTTTAAACAAGACACTTGAGTTCGCGGGCGCTTCGGGAGCAATCAAGGTCACAGGATTCGGGCCTATGAGTAGTCCTTCATCGGTAAAAGAGGTTGAGGAATTCATCCAAAAGACGCCGAAGAAACAGATGCCGAAGGAAATGTTGAACCCAAAAAATTAAGTCGCGCTTTTTCATGTAGTCACATCTTGTGATTACGTCAAGTCATCCTGTTTTGTGTTCTCAAGTGTTGCCTTGACTTTAAATACAGAGTTTGGGGATGTTTGAGGCAAGGTGAAGCGTGATGATACGGAAAATAAAAAACCGGGTTTATGACAAGGAAGAAGGTCTGAAGAAGTTTTTGACCGATGTATCTGGCGTCATCATCGGGTTAGTTGTATACATTGTGCTGCAGATAACAATTTTACCATAGACCGAAGTCACAAAAATCCCTAAAGGCTGACGTCGCTGCTTTTGATTCTTACTCTGACATGTTCTAAGTTTTCGTTATCGTCTATCTGTCAGGAAGACGGAGAAAGGTTCTCGTAGATGTTACTTGGCGGGTTCCCCAGGCTTCTTCTTTTTCAGCTTTAGGCGCTTCCCAATCGGAGTCTTTGCGACAACAATGTACCCAGTCTTCGTGAGCTCGTCAAACTGCTTTTCGGCTTCCTGCCTGATTTCGGCGGTTTTCCAGCTGTAGTAGCTCGGGTTCAGCTCCTTGACGTCTGGGAACTGCTTCTCGAACTTCGCGACTTCCCTTTCGATGTATTCCTCTTTACTCACTTTGGACGTCCTTGACACGTAGAATAATGCGACGGCGATTGCGATGACTGGGATAGCCGTGACTGCTACGACCCAGAGCTGCAGCGGCGAGAAGAAGTTGTTGGGGTCCGTGTTGCCCAAGTACTCCCTTAGGTTGATTATTCCGTCTCCATCGTTATCCAAATACGCATCGGTCGCGTTGAGGGGGTCTAAACCATGCGCCGTTTCCCACGCATTCGGTATCCCGTCTCCGTCGGCATCGCTGTCATATATGTCAGGTATCGAGTCTCTGTCAGTGTCTCTCAGGACAGTTATAAAGGTTGTACCTGTGCTGTTGTTGCCAGCCTGGTCAAAAACGGTCAGCGAAACCGTGTAGTTCCCCGGGTTCTCATACGTGTGGTTGGTAATCATGCCGGAGCCGCTTCTACCGTCCCCGAAATCCCATTCGTACCAAACGACGCCGACGTTGTCAGTTGAGTAAACACCGCTGAATACAACTGTGCCGCCCTCAGCTATGGTCTGGTTGATGCCAGCTTCAGCGATAGGGCTCGTTATGTCTGAGACTGTGACGGTGAGCCAATCCGTGTCCCAGTTTCCAGCCGCATCCGAAACGTTCAACGTAACCGTGTAGACGCCAGGTTTTGAGAAATAGTTGTTCACGATTACACTCGTCAGCATCCAGTTCGCGGGTCCGACGATGGTCCACGTGTATAATGAGATGCCAACGTTGTCGGTTGAGAGGGAGCCATTTAAAGTTATCCACGTGTCCTCGTCTACGGTGTGGTCTGGTCCAGCCTCAGCGACGGGTTTCGTAATGTCTAGTACCGTGACCACGACTCCATCAGTAGCAGAATTTCCCCCGATGTCAGTGACGTTGAGCGTTACATGGTAGACGCCTGGATTTTGGAAGACGTATTCGGGGTTCACGCCGTACAACGTTTTGGATGAGCCGTCGACGAAGGTCCATTTGTAGCTGGTTATGGCTTTGTTGTCAGTCGAGCCGAAGCCGTTGAAACTGACCGTTGCGTCTTCGTTCACCGTCAAGTCGGGTCCAGCAACACCGACAGGAGGCGTCGTGTCGAGGACGGGGTAGCATCGGACCCTGAGAACGAACTTGACCGTCGAGTCCCTGATGGTGACGTTGTGTTCGCCCTCGGAGGTAATCGGTATCGTGACCGTTGCGTTGAAGACGCCGGTTCCATTAGCAGTAAAGGTGCCTATCATCGAGGTGTCGTCCCAGTAAATTCTAATGTTGCCTGGGGTGAACCATTTACCCACAACCGTCAGCTCGCCCAACACCCTGACGAAGAGGCCGTAAACGATGTAGATTGTGTTGTTTCCGAACATGCCGCCCCCCGACAGGGTAATTTTTTGGGATTCCGAACGAACCTGAATTAATCCTCTTCTGTACTCGTTGAAGGTGCTGCTGAAGGTTTGACCCGTGCTGTTCATTACCACTCTAAAAATTATTGTGGTGTAGTAGCTTGAGTTTATCCCAGATGGAGTCACTTGGCCCAAATCTGGAGCTTGCATGACGTATGAGACTCGGCCGTTTACATCGGCTGTGACAAAATTCTCAATCGTTTTCCAGATAGTTCCGTTGTAATAACTTACATTGACGTAATCGTTAGGGGGCAATGAGTACCCGTTAACCGTTATCGGCGCAAGGCCTGGTCCTGAATTAGGCGAAATTTCGAATGCCGCCGTAATGTTAAAGTACATGTCCGAGACCGCAACGGTGGCTGATGACCCGTCGAAGGCTTTCATGAAGTATTTTCCCCCAGCGACTCCCACCGACTTGGGAATCGTCCCGTTAACCCAGTTTTTCCCCACGGTGTAATTAGGGTAGGTCGTGGAGTCCACGGTGCTTTCCTTTATATCAGCTACGACGAAGGATGGTCCGAACCTCACGTCGTCCTCGCTCAGGGACGAGTAGCCGTCTTTACTAAGGTACAAAGTTACCTGTCCACCTGACCACGTGACCATGCCGAAGTTTAGGCTTATGGTTCCTCCGATTTGAACTTGGATTATGGGGCTTGAGGGCACGCTGGTGTTGATGAGGATGTTTCCCGTTGAGGCAGAGTTTGGTTTTGGCGAGGGCAGAGTTGAAAGTGCCAAGAGTAATAAAAGAAGAATTGAGCATGCTTTTTGTGGGAAATTTGCATCTTTCATTTTGTTCGCAGTCTCAATATTGTGGTTGTAGTGGTTTAACGAACTTACTATATATATGCAACTATTGAAAACCGATATCCGCCACCATTTATCTCTTCAATGCCAGGAAATCAGTCCATTTTATTATTAATATCCCCTATATTTCGTTATCAGTATTCGAAGACTTAAGCAGCGAACGTGAAAACGAATTTCGAAGGGAAAGAGATGCTGAGCAGCAGGAAGAGGCTCCTGAGGGTTCTTCAAGGCGAAGAACTGGACAGAGTTCCAATCTCTCTTTATGAGTTCGACGGCTTCTACGACAGCTGGATACGCGACTCCCCAGAGTACGTCGAGATTTTGGATTACGCGGAGGGAAAAACCGATAAACTACAATTCTGGGGTCCTCCGTACAATGAGCCAGTCGTATTCTACGGCGTAATTGACGAACAAATCATCAAACGGGAAACATGGCAAGAAAAAAGCTCAACGTTCACGAAAACCACGATTAAGACGCCCCGGGGGGAAGTGTCGACCCTGAGCAGGCAGGACGAAGGAATACACACTTCGTGGACTCTCAAGCCATTCTGCGCGAACGAGGAAGACGCAAGGATAATCCTGTCTCTCCCCTACGAACCGTGGCAGCCAAACGTAGACTCGTTTTTCTCGCTAGACAAAAAACTTGGCGGTTCAGGAATCGTTTTGGCGGACATTCCGGACGCCATTAGCCTGACGGTTGACCTTTTCGGTTTATCAAGGTTCTTCAACATCTACATTCGGAACAAGCCATTCGTCTTCGAGCTGATGGACTTCTTCCAAGAGCGGATATGCAACTACCTTGAGCACGTCCTCAGGAAGGGCGCTACAACGATGTATCGTATTTGCGGTCCCGAGTACGTTATTCCGCCCTACCTGCATCCCCGCGAATTCGACGGGCTCGTGAACTCGTACGACGTGGACCTCGTGAACCTGCTCCACAGGTATGGCGGGTACGCCAGGCTCCACTCGCACGGTAAAGTCAAGAAAGTGCTTCCGGCAATCAAGGAGATGGGGGTCGACGCCATTGACCCGCTGGAGCCCCCGCCGGACGGAGACGTCGAATTAGATGAAGCCCGGAGAATCCTCGGAGCCGAAACGGTGCTCATGGGAAACGTCGAGGAAAGGCTGTTCGAAATGGGGACCGAAGCGGACGTCGAAAGACAGGTCAAGAAAGCGATCAGACAGGCAGCAGGCACTGGGGGCTTCATCCTGTGCCCAACAGCCATGCCGATCACGACGCCTCTGAAAAGGAAGATTCAACAGAACATCATCCACTACATTCATTGCGGGCTAAAATATGGAAAGATAAAGAGATGACGAGTCAACTTTTGTTCCGTTCTAAAATTTTTAGTACGGAATAGAATGAAGTGGGAAAACATAAATCTCCGTAAAAAGAAAATACGAAGCACTGGAAGGTGAAGGTTATGGCGAAACTTAAAATCGGTTTAGCACTCTGGTCGCTCGGGTCAACGGCGACCGAAGACCAGCTTAAGCAGAGGTTAACCACCGCCGTCGAGATAGGCGTCAAGTCCGTGCAGATGTGGTGCGTCGACAACGGCCCAGCAAGCCCATGCGTCCTAGACCCAGACCGCTGCAAAGGAGCTAAAAGAAAAGCGATGCTCGAACTAGTACAATCCTACGGTCTGGCGATTAGCGGCTTCTGCGCACAGCTCGAGGGACCGAGTACCCCCGGACATGGATGGCCTGGTTCGGCTTTGGGCGACCCTCGGGACTTGAAGGAGCGCGTGGAAAAGACGAAGAAGAGCCTCAAGCTCGCAGCGGACCTTGGTTCACCCGTCGTAACCACGCATCCCGGCGAGATTTCATTGGACAAGTCGTCTGCGGCTTACAAGGTCATGAAGAAGTCCTGCGTCGAGATCGGTCGCTACGGCGAGGACGTGGGCGGAATCTTCTGCATCGAGACAGGTCAGGAGCCTGCTCAGGCGCTGCGGAGCTTCGTCGAGGACGTTGGCTCAAAGGGCCTGCAGATTAACTTCGACCCAGCCAACATGCTGAGACACGGCGTCGTCGAAGGGGTGAAAATCCTAGCACCGTGGATCGTGCACACCCACGCCAAGGACTTTAATCCTAAGACGCATCTTGCCACGGTCGGCGAGGGCGCGGTTCCGTGGGACGAGTACATAGCTGCGCTGCGGTCCATCGGCTACGACGGCTGGTACGCCCTCGAGGACGAGTCGGGCAAGGACGTCATCAATTCCCTGAAAAGGGGCAGAGCCTTCCTAGAACGATATTAGGTTATAAAAAGACCTAATTTCGAATGCGAATATGCCGCAAAGTTATTGTTAGGGGCATTGCTGACTAAAAAGCCCAAGTTACTTTAAATTTCTGTGCCTCGTGAACCATTCCTCCAGAGTCATCGTCATCTCCTGCAGCGGTACGTGCAGCTTTCCTTCAGTTATGGCTGGCTGTTGTTTACCGTGCTCTCGCGCCATTTTGTCGACATATAGCAGCTTATCCAGAGCTGGAGTGCCACTGTACCTTTTTTTCCACTCCGAATCGGGTGTGAGCCACACGGCGAAGGTTTCAGCGAAGTCGTCGTCGGGGTGCCTCTGCGCGTACCACCCAGCAAAGTGGCTCACGAACCTTGGGCTGAAGGGAACCGTTGAATAGTCATTTTTGTACGTCTGCGAAAACCACCCGAAGATTCGGCGCCATTCCCGCTTCCTGTAAAGGCGGTACGCGTAGTTGAACGTGTGCCCCGCCTCGTGGCGCAGAAACATCATTACCACCTCATCGTCCTCAACCTTGGAGCCAGCTAATTGGGCTTGAAGGATACACAGTTTTTGGTCTGCAAGGTAAAAGGGGACGCCGATCACTGGAACTCTATTCGGGCAGCCCCACCCGTCAGTTAGGTAATATTTTGGTTTGAAGGAGATACCAGCTTTCTCGAGCTCGCGAAAAAGTTGGTTGAGGGACGCTTCAATGCACGTATTCTTTATCGTGAGAGGCAGGTCGCAAATTCTCGTCGAAAGCAGCTTTCGTAGTTCTTTGTCTGAAACCTTCCCGTCTGCCTTTTCGGAAGACCCTAATAAGCTCATGGTGCCGTCAAGGGTATATTTTCACGCGTCGATATATCGGTTATATTTTCCAGAAAGTTTTTAAATGGCTCTTGTTTAGCATTAACGGCTGAATACTCCAGTCGCATCATTCTCATACGTGGTTGTTTGTTGCGGAAGGTGGAAAGGAACGTTCAACGTGGTTACTTTAACCGATTCGGTTCGGATACCCCCCGACAAGTTCGGCGGACACCTGCAGGACGTGGCGAGGGAGCAGCTCAAGATCAAGTACGAGGGCATCATCGACGAGGAGCTCGGCTACGTCATCGCCGTGACCGACATTAACGTGTCCCCGATCGGCAAGATAATCCCAGGCGACGGCGCGACCCACCACAGGGTCACGTTCTCGCTCTTAACCTTTTACCCGAAGATTCAGGAGGTCGTCGAGGGCGAGGTGGTGGAGGTTGCGGACTTCGGCGCGTTCGTCAGGGTCGGACCCGTGGACGCGTTGATTCACGTTTCGCAGATCATGGACGACTTCATCTCGTACGACGACAGGCAAGGGGTCCTCATGGGCAAAGAGTCCAAGAGGAAGATTTCTGTTGGTGACAAGATGAGAGTCCGCACGACCGCCGTCTCTCTGGGGCACGGGGGCAGCTTCGGAAAGATAGGCGTGACCGCGCGTCAGCCCTTCTTGGGCAAGCTCGAGTGGATCGAAGAAGACATCAAGGGAGCGAAGCCAGAGGCTGAGCAGAAACCTGAGAAGCAAGTGGAAGCATAAGCGGTGCATGGTGCATGGTTGACAAGGCTTGTAGGAATTGTCACACGGTCACTGAGGCGAACGCTTGCCCGGAGTGCAAGTCCACGGACCTGAGCGACGACTTCAGCGGCATCGTCATCATCATAGACCCTGAACACTCCTCAATCGCCAAGGCCATGGGCATCCAGAAAAGTGGCCGCTACGCCGTCCGCATAAGGTGATCGACATTCGGCTTCTAACGGCAGAGCTCCGAACTGAACTTAAGGCGCCTTTGGGTATACTTGTCCGAGGCTCCTACAAGCGGACAATGAAGGAGCTGAAAGAGACTGTTGACGAAACCAAGCCAGCGAAGATCATCGCCGTGGGAGACAGGGTTTCAGGAAATCTTATCAATAGTGGCTTCTCTCCTAACGTGGTAATCGTGGACAACAAGGTCATGAGGAAGCCCGTTGAGCCTTTAGAGTTTGACGCGGAAAAAACCTTTAGCATTCGTAATCCAGCGGGAACCATAACGGACGAAGCCTACGAGACGGTGGAGAAAGCCGTTGGCTCTGCTGGTCGGGTGAGGGTTTTGGTTGACGGCGAAGAGGACCTTCTGACTCTTGTTGCTGTCTTGTCCGCGCCCGTCGGGTCGATTGTGGTCTACGGTCAGCCGAGAGAGGGCATCGTCGTTATCCCAGTCACGAAGGAGTCTAAAAGAAAAATGATGGACATCGTTGACCGAATGGGGCGTCAGAATTCGAAATGCTAAAGTATGGGAGCTGAATTTCTGAAGGTAGTCCAAAGGTGAAGGCAGTGAAGGTCGAAATCGTCAACAAACAGCGGAACGAGCTCCTCAAACGTAGCGAGGTAAAATTCCGCATCACCCACGAGGAAGGCGGAACCCCGTCAAGAGTGGAGGTCAGGCAGAAGCTCGCCGCCAGCTTGGACGCGAACGAGGACCGAATCCTCATAAGCAAGTACAAGACGAAGACGGGAAGCGCGACAACCGTCGGAGAAGCCAACGTCTACGACTCGGCTGAGCAGGCGAAGGCGACTGAGCCGAAATACGTGATTGCGCGGAACTCGCCGAAGACTGAGAAGAAGGAGCAGCAACAGCAATGACAGCAAAAGAAGAAGTTGCGCCAGAAAAGCCAGCCGCAGCAGAACCAAAAGCTAAACGCCAAAAGAAGAAGAAAATCGAAAAGAAGATGTCAGCGTACTACAAGCTCGAAAAGAACGGGGCAGTGAGGATCCTCCCGACCTGCGACAGGTGCGGCGCAGGGTA
>Ga0233423_10001578_pt1 | contig 11383 bp, 9 predicted proteins | sample Watercolumn_Mata_FD_180713 | JGI IMG/M metagenome (GOLD analysis project Ga0233423, IMG submission 180713) | Freshwater microbial communities from Lake Matano, South Sulawesi, Indonesia - Watercolumn_Matano_2014_112_MG | ecosystem: Environmental > Aquatic > Freshwater > Lake | place: Indonesia... | reverse complement strand
ATTTTGATATTCGCACAGCAACTTTGGGCATAAATTTATTGCCTTGCGTTTCCGATGATTTTGAAAAGCTGCGGAAAAATGTTGAAAAGAAAATTTTGGGAGTTGCCAAGGATTTAGTTAATAAGGCAAATAAAGTTGAAGCAAAATACGGAGTGCCGATTATAAATAAAAGAATAACTATAACACCGGCAAGTTTGGTTTTGGAAAGTTGCTTTACCGGAGACGCGAAAGAAGATGGGAAAAAATGCGTGGAGTTTGCAAAGCTATTGGATAAAATTGCTCAAAAGCTAAAAATTGATTTTATCGGCGGATTTGGCGGGTTCGCGGAAAAAGGGCTAACCTACGCGGACCAAATTTTAATAGAATCATTGCCGGAAGTTATGGCGCAAACTGAGCGTGTTTGCGCTTTCTATAATTTGGCGACTTCCAAGGCCGGAATAAATATGCGCGCTGTGGCTAAATTCGGCCAGGTTGTCCATCAAATTTCCAAAAAAACCGAAAAAGCGATTGGTTGCGCCAAGCTGGTTGTTTTTGCCAACGCGGTTTCGGACAATCCTTTTATGGCAGGCGGTTTTCACGGGCCGCAGGAAGCGGACGCGGTTATTAATATAGGAATTTCCGGGCCGGGCGTGGTGCGCAAAACAATAGAGAAAAATCGTAAAGATTTGGACTTGGATAAATTGGCCAACGCGATTAAGCAAGTTGCTTTTAAAATTACCCGCGCCGGAGAATTAATCGGGCGGGAAGTTGCCAAAGAAATCGGAGTAAAATTTGGAATCGTTGATGTTTCTTTGGCGCCGACAACCAAAGTCGGCGACTCGGTGGCAAAAATTTTGGAGGCAATGGGCTTGGAAAAAGTCGGTACGCACGGCACAACAGCGGCGCTTTATCTTCTAACAGACGCGGTGAAAAAAGGCGGAGTTATGGCTTCGCAATCAATCGGCGGGCTCAGCGGCGCGTTTATCGCTATTTCCGAGGATATTGGAATGGTTGAATCCGCCAAAGAGAAAGTTTTAAATATTGATAAATTGGAAGCAATGACTTCGGTTTGTTCTGTCGGTTTAGATATGATAGCGATTCCCGGAAACACCAAAACAACGACCATTGCCGGAATTATCGCGGATGAATTGGCAATCGGGGTCTCTAACCATAAAACAACCGGAGTCAGGATTATTCCGGTGCCCGGAAAAAAAGCCGGCGATTATGTCAAATGGGGCGGGCTTTTGGGCGAAACAATAATTATGCCGGTTCACAAAGAAAGCTCAGATGAATTTATCTGGCGCAAAGGCCAAATTCCCCCGCCGATAACAAGTTTTAGGAATTGATTTTTATTTGAAAATAAATCGTTATTAGGGGGGTTATGTGCGCAAGTTAATCCTGCCGATATTAATAGGCAGTTGGAGCGATGAGATTTTTCTAAGAGAAGGACTTATTTATCTTGAAGAAAATAAAGTCCTTTTCTGCGTGGAGAAATTGTCTGTTCATCGGACTCCGGCGAAAGCCGCAATTTTGATCCCGAAAATTTTAAGTATTCCTAATATTCTAGCGGCCATCGGAGTAGCGGCGACAGCAACCGGCCTGCCCGGCATTATGGCCTCATATGTCGCGGAAATGAAATTGCGTGTTCAGATTTTTGGAGTAAGAGCTTCGAAACATCATGGCTTGCCAAGTCAGGAGGACAGAGAGTTTAATTTATCAGCCATGCCTCAAGGTCAGCCATTGGCGTACGCAGGCTATAATAACAAAGGATTTTTGCATGCCTGCATAATGGCGCATAAATTAGTAAAATTTTGATATGGCGGGTTCCCCCGCCTTTTTTATTTGACAAATTTCATCAAAATTTCCACTTGACTATCTGTAGTGATCGATAAGTTTTTAAAGAAATAAAAAAGCGCCGAGATGGCGCGGATGGAAACTTATGGCTTAAACCAACAATAATTGCAAGCTATTCCTTCATCGCCGTCTATTACGCGGAGAAAAGCGGGGACATGTTCGCCGCAAGACGGGCAACCCATTTGTCCTTCGTCCCAGATATTGACCTCATAAAGGCCTACTAAATGGTCAATATCTTTAATGAATTGAAAGAAGGGTTCGCTCGGCTGCATTTTTTGATAGATTTTTTTGACAATTTGATGCCAGGGATGTTCCTTGCCAGCAATTCCTTGGGTAATGTAACTTTTCGCTTTAGCAACCGCCTCTTCGGCCCTTTGGAACATTTGAGGATTAACTTCTTTAAAGCTATCTAGGCGAGACTGGAAAGCGAAAAAGATTGCTTCGCCGGCAGCTTGAGTCGAAAGAGCTGAAAAATCCACTTTTATTGTTTGCACGTGGAATTCTCCATTTATTTATTTTGTGTATATCTTAGTACAAGGTTAGCACTATAAATCATTTTGTCAATATTTTTTATTGACCAAAAAGAAATGTTGGATTATATTGAAATAAGTTGTTAAAGGACTATCGCTAACCGACCACCGCTTTTTTATTTTGCTGTAGTCAGTAGTCAGTAAGCGGTTGACAGCGTATCATGAATTTTCAAGACATTATCTTAACTCTGGATAAATTTTGGGCTAAAAAGGGATGCGTTATCCAACAACCCTATGATTTGGAAGTGGGAGCAGGAACATCCAACCCCGCGACTTTTTTGCGCGTTTTGGGTCCCGAGCCGTATAATGTTGCCTATGTTGAGCCGTCGCGCCGGCCGACTGACGGAAGATACGGAAAAAATCCGAACCGCCTGCAGCATTATTATCAATATCAAGTTATATTAAAGCCGTCTCCTGTAAATATCCAAGAAATTTATTTGGAAAGTTTGGCGGCTTTGGGCTTGGATTTAAAAAAACATGATATTCGGTTTGTTGAAGATGATTGGGAGTCGCCGACTTTGGGCGCTTGGGGCCTGGGCTGGGAGATTTGGCTGGATGGGATGGAAATAACACAGTTTACCTATTTTCAGCAGGCGGGAGGAATTGACCTGAAACCGGTTTCCGGAGAAATAACTTACGGCTTGGAGCGAATTGCCATGTATTTGCAGGAAAAAAACAGCGTTTATGACCTGAAATGGAATGATGAGATAACTTATGGCGATGTGCATCATAAAGGCGAAGAAGAATGGTCAAAATATAATTTTGAGGAATCCAACGCGGATATGCTTTTCAAATTATTTGATATGCACGAGAGAGAATCTTTGGCAATGATTAAAAAAGGATTAGTTTTGCCGGCTTACGATAACTGCCTGAAATGTTCGCATTTGTTTAATTTATTGAACGCGCGCGGGGTGATTTCTGTTTCTGAAAGGCAGAGATATATGGGGAGAGTTAGGAATTTAGCAAAACAGATTGCGTCTGCTTATGTTGAACAGAGGAAGAAAATGGGGTTTCCGATGTTGAAGAAAACAAGGGCACCTAAATAAAATTATTAATTTTTAATTTCTAATTTTTAATCAATTTTGAATTTTTAAAAATTAAAAATTAATAATTAAAAATTGTAAGATTTAAATAGCAATGATATCAAAAGAATTATTATTAGAAATCGGGCATGAAGAAATTCCAGCTGGCTATATGGGGCCGGCTTTGAGCCAGATTAAGGAAATGGCGCAGAAATTTTTATCGGGTGCCGGTTTTAAATTTTCCAAAATTACAACAATAGGCACTCCGCGTAGAATGGTTTTATGCGTGGAAAATCTTGAAGGCAAGAAAGAAGCGATGGTCGAATTAGTAAAAATATTGCCAAAAATAATTTTGGGAATATCATTTTCCAAATCGATGCGATGGCATAACTATGATATTCGTTTTGCCCGGCCCTTGCGTTGGATTGTCTCGCTTTATGACGGAAAAGTCGTCCATTTTGATTTTGAGGGCATAAAACCAGACAAGTTTTCTTATGGCCACAGATTTTTGTCGGCGGGCAAATTCGAAGTAAAAGATTTTGCACAATACAAACAAGAATTAAAAAACAGATTTGTTTTGGTTGACCATAAAGAAAGAAAAAATTTAATCAGGGCGGGAATTGAAGCAAAAGGCAAAGAATTTAACGCGCAAATTGTCTCTGACGATAAATTATTGGAAATTGTTAATTGGCTTGTTGAATGGCCAGTTGTCTTGGTTGGTTCGTTCAAAAAAGATTTTCTGGCTTTGCCAAAAGAAGTTTTAATGACCTCGATGCGCAGTCATCAGAAATACTTCAGCCTAACAGATGCCAGGGGAAATCTTTTGCCGTATTTTATAACCATTTCCAATATGCAGGTTGAGGATCCAAAGGTGGTTGTGCGGGGTAACGAAAAAGTTTTAACCGCTCGTTTGACCGACGCTCAATTTTTATACAATGCCGATAAAAAAATATCTTTGGCAAAAATGGCGGAAAAATTAAAGGCTGTAACCTTTGCCGAAAAACTCGGTTCAATGCAGGAAAAAACGCAGAGAATTGTTAAATTAGCCGATTTTATTTCAACCTTAGTTGATCGGAAAATAAAACTGACAGCAGGGCGCGCGGCCCAGCTTTGCAAGGCGGATTTAGTTTCGGAGATGGTGGGCGAGTTTCCCGATTTGCAGGGAACAATGGGCAAATACTACGCACAACTTTCAAGAGAAAAAACGATTGTAGCACAGGCGGTTGGCGAACATTATCTGCCGCGCCATGCGGGCGATATTTTACCGCAAACAAAGGAAGGAGCGATTGTTTCTTTAGCGGACAAAATGGATTCGGTTGCCGGATATTTCGGGCTGGGCTTGATTCCAACTTCCACCGAAGATCCTTATGCCTTGCGACGTCAGATTCTGGGAATTATCCAGATAGTTTGGAATAAAGATTTTTATATTCCCCTTGATAAACTAACCGGAAAGGCGTTGGATTCATACGGGCAAATCACGAAAAACAAGAAAAAAACGCAGAAAGCTATTTTAGATTTTATTCTGGTTCGTTTGGAAAATATACTGGAATCAAAGAAAATACCGAAGCAAATAATTGAAAGCGTTTTGGCTTTGGGATTTGATAATTTGATTTTGGCGAAAAAACGCATAACCTCGCTGGTTTCAGCCAGCAGCAAGCTGCCGCAAAGGGATGAGTTTCAGCAATTTAAATCAGCGATGAAAAGGGTTTTGAATATTTTGGGAGCCAAGCCGACAAAAAAAACAATTAATTCCAAATTATTGAAAGAGCAAATTGAGAAAGATTTGTGCAAGATGGTTTTGGAGACAGAAAAAATATTTAGTAAAAAAATTAAGGAAGAAAATTTTCAGGATGCTTTGGTTGTTTTGACAAAGCTGGCGCCGTTTATCAACAAATTTTTTGACGGGGTTTTAGTTATGGCAAAAGAAAAAGGGATTAAAGATAACCGCTTGGCGGTTTTATCTAAGATTTATTTCATGGCGCAGGAGATAGCAGATTTCAGAAAATTGATTTAAGGCTACGAAATACGAAAAGATACGAATGTACGAAATATTTTTGAAAGCCATTTTAGTTTTCGTATATTCGCATGTGATTCGTATTTAGTGGCGAATTCTGAGATAATTATGATAACAATCAAGAATATCTACGATTTGGCGATAAAGATGGGAATTGAGTCCGACTTGCGCGGGAAAGATTTTGTATTGAAGCAGTTAAAAAAAACCAAAGAAAAATATCAAAAATTGCCGAAAGAAAAGAAAGAAGAATTTGATAAGGAGAAGTTAACCAATCCGTATTCTGATTCTCGGGTTTTCGCCAGTAATTCGGATAAAAAAGTTAATAAGATAATGGCTGGCATTGATATTGATACCGCGGAATTATTGCTGGCAAAATATTTGAACGATTCTTCCGGCAAAAAGATTGATTTAGTTCTGGGGCATCACCCCCTTGGCCGTGCATTGAATGATATTCACGGAGTTATGCATTTACAGGCGGATATTTTGGCTCAATACGGTGTGCCTATAAACATTGCGGAATCTGTAATGAGACCTAGGATAAATGAAATTGCTCGGGGAGTTTTCCAAATGGCAAATTATGATAGAACGGTGCAGGCTGCCGGACTTCTTGGCTTTCCTTTGATGTGTCTACATACGCCGGTTGATAATTTGGTGGCCAATTTTTTGGATAAAATGATCAAAAAAGAAGAGCCAGAAACAGTAGGAGAAGTATTGAAGTTATTGAATAGTATACCCGAATATAAACAGGCGATACCCAAAAAAGCCGGGCCGCAGATCGTAGCTGGCCGTAAAGAAGCGAGAGTAGGCAAAATCACGTTGGATTTCACAGGAGGCACGAACGGAGCTAAGGAAATATTCGAGCATTCATCAAGAGCGGGAATCGGAACTGTTGTTGCTATGCATATGCGCGAGGAATGGCGTAAAGAAGCGGAAAAACACCACATTAACGTTATTATCTGCGGAGACACTCAATCCGACTCCATCGGTATGAATCTGTTTTTGGATGAATTGGAAAAGAAGGGAGTTGAAATCATTCCTTGTTCGGGGTTGATTAGGGTTAAGAGGTTTAAAAAACAATAATCTACGAAAGTACGAATTTACACAAAAGTACGAAAAAATATTGAATTAGGCAGTTAAGATTGCGTGGTGATTTCGTATTTTCGCATATTTTTGTAATTTCGCAGATTTTTTATGTTCAGAAAAATAACCCTCAAAAACGGTCTGCGTCTCATAACTGCTCCTATACCTGGCAATAAGACAGCCACGATTTTAATTTTGGTTAAAACCGGTTCAAAGCATGAAACAAAAGAGACAAACGGCATATCCCATTTCTTGGAACATATGTTTTTTAAGGGAACGGAAAAGCGGCCGACTCCGGCTGATATTGTTAAAGATATGGACAGAATTGGCGGGGAATATAATGCCTTTACTTCAAAAGAAACCACTGGTTATTATGCCAAAGTTGATTCAAAACATCTTGATTTGTCTCTTGATTGGATTTCAGATATTTTCTTGAATTCTAAATTTGACGAAGCGGAAATAAAAAAGGAAAAAAGAGTAATTTTAGAAGAAATTAATATGTATTATGATTTGCCGATGCAGCATGTCGGAGTTCTATGGGAGGAGCTTTTATACGGAGATCAACCTGCTGGCTGGCCAGTTTGGGGGAAAAAAGAGGTTATTTTAAAGATGGCGAGGAAGGATTTTTTGAATTATTTGAAAACAAGATATTCCGCCAGAAATTCTTTGGTTTGCGTAGCGGGAAATTTTAATAATAAAGAAATTGCCAAAAAAATAGAAAAATATTTCGGCAGATTGGACGGCAGAAAATTTACCGAAAAGAGAAATGTTGTTGAAAAACAAAGTAAGCCGGAAAAGTTAATCCATTTCAAAAAAACTGACCAAACTCATTTATGCTTGGGCGTCCGCGGATATAATATTTTTCATAAAGACAGGTATATAATAAAAATTCTCGGAATGATTTTAGGCGGATTTATGAGCTCGCGCTTGTTTCAGGAAGTGCGCGAGAAAAAAGGGTTGGCGTATTATATCAGAACTTCAACCGATTCCAATCCTGATACCGGCTATTTGGTCACGCAGGCCGGAGTTGCCAATGAAAAAGCGGAAGAAGCAGTTAAAACCATTCTGGGCGAATATCAAAAAATTAAGACAGGAAAAATCAGCGCCGACGAGCTGGGGCGGGCTAAAGAGCACATAAAAGGCAATATGCTTTTGAATTTGGAAACATCCGATGAATTAGCTTCTTTTGTTGCAGGGCAAGAAATTTTTAAAGAAGAAATTTTAACTCCAGAGCAGGTGTTCGCAAAAATAGACAAAGTTTCTATTGACGACATTAAAAGAGTGGCGCAAGATATATTTAAGCCCGATAAATTGAATCTGGCCTTAATAGGTCCCTTTGAAGACAAAAAAATATTTGAGGGATTGTTAAGAATTTAGAAACCAATGGCAAGGCAAACAATTGACATTTCAACATCAACCCTAATCAGATTTGTGCTGATTATTTTGGCAGTGGGATTGCTCTATTTTCTGAAGAGTTTTGTTTTGATGGTTTTTGCGGCTTTAATTCTGGCAGTTGCCTTTGACCGGCCTATTGACGCATTGGAAAAGCGCGGCGTGCCGCGGATTTTGGGAGTATCTTTTGTCTATTTGGCGCTTTTTGCTATAATTGCTTTTTTGTTCTATTTAGTTTTTCCGGTTTTGGCGCTACAGATAAAAAACTTGATAAATAATTATTCCTTTTATCTCTGGCGGGTCGGCCAGCTGCAGCCGAAGAGCGGGGTTATTGACATACAAGGCGTTGTGGTTCAGTTCGCCGAAAGCTTGACTGCCAGCGCTGATGCGTTTTTCGGCACAATCGTTGCTTTCTTCGGCGGAATTATTTCTTTTTTAACCATTTTGGTTGTGGCAATATTTTTAAATATCCAGGAAAACGGAGTGAAAAAATTTGTCTTTTATTTGGCTCCGAAAAAAAGCCGGGAATATGTTTTGAGTCTTTTTGAGAAAATTCAGAAGAAAGTCGGTAATTGGTTTTGGGGAAAGGTTGCTCTGGCCTTTATAACCGGAGTTTTGGTTTTTATCGGCCTTTATTTTTTGCACATCAAATACGCCTTGTTGTTGGGATTTTTGGCGGCTCTTTTGAATTTTATTCCTGTAATCGGCGCGGTTATTTCCGCCGTACCGGCAGTTTTAATTGCCCTGGCAAGTTCCCCGCTTTTGGCTTTAGGCGTTATTTTGCTTTATGTTTTTATTAACGCGATTTTAGAGAATTTTGTTTTAATGCCGCTATTAATGAAAAAAGCCGTTGATCTAAATCCGGCTTTGATAATTTTGGTTCTTATTTTGGGTTCAGAGTTAGCAGGAGTTTTAGGCGTAATTTTGGCAATTCCGGCGGCGGCAATCGTCTCGGTTTTAATTGAAGAGTATATTGGGCACAAATCAAAAGAATCAGCAGTTAACCAATGATTATGGAAAGAATAATAACAGCGGCGATTATTTGTGTGCCCAGACCCCATATCAGCGGGGTATTTTTATTATTTTTGGGATGGATAGTATCGCGATGGAAGTCGGTTATTTTTTTGAGCAAGGGAGTTTTGGTTTGCCAATAAATAAAAGTCAGCAAATCCGGCAAAATACTGCCCACAATTCCGGCGGCAACAGCGATAAACGGCGCGGAATTCCAAGTGAACCAAAAAGCCAAAATTATTCCTACCAGAAAATCAATTGCTATTTGGGCGAAATCAGGAATTGATTTTCTGCTTAATTTTCTTTTGAGCGACGCAATATCATATTCGCGGTGCGGAATAGTATCCATTAAATAATGGGCTAAAATGGATAACAAAAAAACGAGCCACCAATTGTGGAGTTTTAAGCCAATTGCCGCGCCGGCTAAAATGTGGACAGATAAAATCATAATCTTTATACTTTATACATTATACTTTATACTATAGCCATGGGAATATTATACATTATTGCTACGCCGATTGGCAATTTAAAAGACATAACCCTGCGGGCTTTGGATATTTTAAAAGAAGTGGATTTTATTTTATGCGAGGATACGAGACAAACAGCGAAACTTTTGAATCATTACGGAATTTCCAAGCCATTGATAAGTTATTTTCAGCACAGCAAAATTTCTAAAATTGAATATATAGTTAATTTATTGAATCAGGGGAAAAATTTGGCGTTGGTTACCGACGCGGGCACTCCGGGAATTTCGGACCCAGGAAATTTGCTTATAGAACATATAACACATAATATTAAACAAGAAGAGGTGAAAATCGTACCGATTCCGGGCGCGAGCGCAGTAGCAGCTGCTTTAAGTATTTCTGGATTTCCGGCCGACAAATTTGTTTTTATGGGATTTCCGCCGCATAAAAAAGGCAGAGAGAAATATTTTAAAGAAATCGCGGATGCAAAATATACAATAGTTTTTTACGAATCCGTTCATCGGATTGTCAAAGCATTAGAGCAATTAAAAAATATATTGTCCGAAGATCGAAAAATCGTTATTTGCCGCGAATTGACCAAGCAATTTGAAACAATTTACCGGGGGAATATTGGCGAAATTTTAGAAAAGGTTAAAGGCGATAAAATTAAGGGAGAATTTGTCGTTGTTTTAGAAGCAAAATAACAGAATGCTAAATAAAAAATTTTATATCACAACTCCAATTTATTACGTTAATGACAAGCCGCATATCGGGCATGCGTATACGAGCGTGCTGGCGGATGTTTTGGCGTGTTGGCACAGGTTGCAGGGCGAAGATGTGTTTTTGTTAACTGGCACGGATGAACATGGCGCAAAGATTGAAGAAGCTGCGCTCAGCGCGAAAAAAAACCCGCAAGAATTTTGCGATAAAAAAGCAGAAGAATTTGAAAACGCGTGGCAAAAACTAAATATTCAATATAGTAATTTTATTCGGACAACCGACGAGGCGCATAAAAAAGCAGTGGGAAATGCTTTGCAATATTTATATGACAAAGGGTTTATCTACAAGGGCGAATATAAAGGATTGTATTGTAAGGGATGCGAACAATATTTAACTGATGATGATTTAATTGAAGGAGTTTGCCCAGACCATCAAACAAAGCCGGAAATAATGAAAGAAGAAAGTTATTTTTTTAAATTGTCGCAATTTGAGCCGGAACTGGAAAGACGGATATCTTCGGGTGAATTGATAATTGAGCCGGAAGGCAAGAAAAATGAGATTTTATCATTTTTAAGAAATGGCTTGCAGGATATTGCAATTTCAAGAAAAAATATCAAATGGGGGATTCCATTGCCATTTGATAAAGATTTTACTACCTACGTCTGGATAGACGCGTTTTTAAATTACCTGACCGGCCTTGATTGGAGCGGGACAGGCAGTGTGCCTGATTTTTTCCCGCCTGATATCCAATTAATGTCGAAAGATATCCTGCGCGTGCATGCGACAATTTGGCCTGCTTTGCTTTTAGCATTAGATGCTCCCCTGCCCCGGAAATTATTCGTACACGGGTTTTTTACAATTGACGGGCGAAAAATGAGCAAGTCTCTTGGCAATGTTATTTCGCCGGAAGAGCTTGTTGAAAAATTTGGCACGGACGGCGCGCGATATCTTTTGATGTCATCTCTGGCATACGGACATGACGGGGATGTCTCCTGGGAAAAATTAGCTGAGAAATACAATGCTGATTTGGCGAATGGTTTGGGAAACTTGGTAAGCAGGACGATAACTTTGGCGCAGAAAATAAATTTTCAGTTCAGCGGAGAAAAGGCGAAAGGTGTTAGCGAAAAAACTAAAACATTATATGAGTCAATAAAACCGAAAGAAATTTTAGAGGAAATTTGGAAAGAAGTTAATTGGGCGAATAAATATATTGAAGAAAAAAAACTTTGGGAATTAGTTAAAAATAATGAAGCTGAAGCAAAAAAGGTTTTGGAGGAATTGCTCGTTGTTATTACTGACGTGGCGGAAAATTTAAAA
>Ga0233423_10001576_pt1 | contig 11384 bp, 7 predicted proteins | sample Watercolumn_Mata_FD_180713 | JGI IMG/M metagenome (GOLD analysis project Ga0233423, IMG submission 180713) | Freshwater microbial communities from Lake Matano, South Sulawesi, Indonesia - Watercolumn_Matano_2014_112_MG | ecosystem: Environmental > Aquatic > Freshwater > Lake | place: Indonesia... | reverse complement strand
CTTTTTGAAGTACCGGCAGCCTGTCCTCGTTGAGCAGTTCCTGGAAGGGGACGAATTCACGGTCGCGGTGTGTGGCAACGGCGACAAGGTGGAAGTGTTGCCGATCGTTGCCATACGCTACGACGATCTCCCAGCCGGAGCCAGGCCGATTTACTCGTACGAAGCCAAGTGGATATGGGACACACCGGAAAAACCGCTTGAAATCTTCAAGTGCCCGGCCTCCATTTCCAAAACCAGGCAGAAAGCCATTGAAACAGTGGTCCGTGCAGCCTACCGCGTCCTCCATATCAAGGACTGGTGCAGGATCGATGTCCGGCTGGACGGAAAAGGCAAGCCGCATATTCTTGAATTGAATCCGTTGCCCGGCATTCTCCCGAAACCGGAGGACAACTCCTGTTTTCCGAAAGCGGCACGGACGGCAGGATACGATTATCCGGCCATGCTCGAAAAGATCATCGGTATTGCAGCGGAACGCTGGGGGATACGGGCGTGAAACGGCCCAAAAACAAAAGGTACCGTGTTCTCATCGTGTACAACCAATCCGGGCAGCTGCCGATCCCTTCGATGGATGCCATTTCGGAAAAGGCCGTCACGCAGGGCGTGGAGGCGGTGGCTGAGGCGGCGCGAGAGGCGGGGCATACCGTAGCCGTGTTCGGACTCGAAAATATCGTGACCGATATTCCGAAAATCAAGCGGCGCAGGCCGGATGTGATTTTCAATTTTTGTGAGGGATACCGCGGCAGCGCAAGAAACGAGATGCATGTGGCCGGGATTTGGGAGATGCTGGGCATTCCCTATACGGGGAATCCGGCCTTGACCCTGGGCGTCGCGCAGAACAAGGTGCTTTCCAAGCAGATTTTCGAATCCCGGAAAATCAGCACGCCCCCGTACGAGGTATTCACTTCGGAGCCCAGAAGAACTTCCCTGAGATACCCGCTCATTGCCAAGCCGGCGTCGGAGGATGCCAGCCTCGGCATCTCCCACGACGCCCTGATACACAACCTGGAGGAATTGCAGGAAAAGGTCCATTTTTTATTGAGGCTTTACCATCAGCCGGTGTTGGTGGAAAAATACATCGAGGGCAGGGAGTTTAATGTTGCCATTCTCGGTCAATTTCCGCCGAAAACACTCCCCCCTTCAGAAATCGATTTTTCCGCCCTCCGGAAAGGGGAGCCTCATATCACGAGTTATGAGGCCAAATGGATCGAGTCCCATCCCATGTACCGCAAGACGCCTTCCGTCTGCCCAGCCCCCATCCTGAGCGAGCTCAGGACGAAATTGAAGAATACCGCCCTTCAGGTATACAGGGTTCTCAATGGAAGGGATTACGGCCGGGTCGATTTCCGGGTCAATGCGGCGGGGAAGGTGTTCGTGCTGGAGTACAATCCCAACCCCGACCTCTCTCCCGACTCGGGATATGTCAAGGGCCTAAAGGCAGCGGGGATATCTTATGAGGATTTCGTGAACCTCCTCATTGATTTTGCCTATCAGAGGAGGCCGAATGATTGACATCCGGAAGATGCTTCCAGGCGACAGAAGCGCCCTGTACGAGATCCTTCAACAGACGGACATGTTCACGATGCCGGAAATCGAAGTGGCCATGGAACTCATCGACTGTTATCTGTTCAACAAGGATCAGAAGGATTATCTGGTTTATGTGGCCGAGGAGGACAAGAAGGAGGTCGTCGGATACGTCTGTTTCGGCCCCACGCCGGCCACGGAAGGCGCATTCGACCTCTATTGGATCGCCGTGTCCCCGGACAGGCAGCAGGCGGGCATCGGAAAGACCCTTCTCCAGTTCGTGGAACAGCAGGTCGTTCAGAAGCAGGGGAGGATGATCATCATCGAGACGTCTTCCCAGAAAAAATACAAGCCGACGCAGCAGTTCTACCAGAACAACCGGTATACGGTGGAGGCCAGGATAAAGGATTTCTACAAACCAGGAGACGACAGGCTGATTTTCATCAAGCGCCTGTAGAACCCAAAATCACAAGGAGGATAATCACAATCCCCATGGACTCATGGCAAAAGATCCTGAAGGAGAGCATCTCGGATGCCAAAACGTTGTCGGAAAAATTCGACATTCCTTTGGAAGAGATGCAGAAAATGGAACAGCATTTTGCCATCAAGATCACCCCTTACTATCTTTCCCTGATCAAGGGAAAGGGGGATCCCCTTTACAAGCAGGTCGTTCCCGACACCCGCGAGCTGGAGGACAGCGAACTCTTTGAAGATCCCTTGGGGGAGGACCAGGATTCCCCGGTGAACAACATCGTGCACCGGTATCCGGACAGGTGCCTCTTTCTGGTTTCCCCGGTTTGCGCCTCCTACTGCAGGTTTTGCACCCGGAAGCGCAAGGTCGGGGATCCGTCCAAAATCAACATGCGCTTCATTGACGAGGGCATCCAATACATCCGGAATCACCCGGAGATACGGGATGTGATCATTTCCGGCGGAGACCCCCTCCTTCTGCCGGACGACAAGCTCGAATATGTGCTCCGGAGTCTGCGGGGCATCCCGCATATACAGATCCTCAGGATCGGCACGCGCGTACCCTGTTTCCTGCCCCAACGAATCACGCCGGAACTGGTGCAGATTCTGAAGCAGGTCCATCCGCTTTACATGAACGTGCATTTCAACCATCCAGACGAGCTCGCGCCGCCCGCCGTGGAGGCGCTCGGACGCCTGGCCGACGCGGGAATCCCGCTCGGAAACCAGACCGTTCTGCTCAGGGGCGTCAACGACGATCCCGAAGTCATGAAAAAACTGATGCAGAAGCTTCTCCAGGCGCGCGTACGTCCCTATTACATCTACCAGGCGGACATGGTCTTCGGCACTGAGCATTTCCGCACCCGAGTGGAGAAGGGCCTCGAGATTATCAAGGCGCTGCGCGGATGGACCTCCGGCCTCGCGGTTCCCCATTTCGTGATCGACGCACCCGGCGGAGGCGGCAAGATTCCGCTTTTGCCGGAATATGTGCAGAGCATCACGGACAAGGAAGTGGTTCTCCGCAATTACGAAGGCAAGCGTTTCGTGTACACCCAGCCCCGGTCGACGAAAAGGCGGAAGCCCCTGCGGGAACCGGTGCACGCAGTCATGGAACTGGAGGAAATATTCTAAATCTCCGTTGAGACGCGCAGCCGTGCCGCTCAACGGCCGGGAAATTTTCCGTATCGCACGGTGATCGCCCTGTGAAAAAGCCGCGAGACATGAGCGGCTTTTTCATTACAGACGTTCCATGTCGATTTTGACGAAAAAATTTTGTACATTGGTGACGCACCCGGCACAGGCGGAAGGCTGTAAAAACCGTTTCGGCCTGATGATCAATCGAACCGGGTGGATCATTCCCTATCTGGAGGAATCATGCAATCACTGATCACCCGCAGGAAATTCATCGATCAAACGATACGCGGAACAGCGGGGGCGATTGCCGCTTCCGCCTGTTGCGGGCGCTTCGCCGATTCATCCGCTTCACCCGCTGCGTTGAGCCGGGTCGTGACCGTACGCGACGATCAGGCTGTGGATAAAAACGTCATCAACGCGGCCGTGGCCCAGATCATGATGAATGCAGGGATCATGGGGCTGACGGGCATCGATGACGTCGGCGAGGCCTGGCGGTCCCTTTTCCCGGGTATCACGGCATCCAGCGTGATCGGGATTAAAATCAATTGCCTGTTCTCCTCGATGGCCACGCATCCCAAAGCCACGGCAACGGTGGTGGAAGGATTGAAACAGATGATCGTGGACGGCAATCCGTTTCCTGAAAACAACATCATCGTCTGGGACCGCAGCGATTATGATCTGACCAAGTGCGGTTACACCATCAACACGGGCGGAACCGGTGTGAGATGTTTCGGGACGAACAGCAGTTATACAAGCCAGTCCTATTCCATTTCCGGTGCAAGCAAGCAGAGCATCAGCCGCATTCTGACGGACCGCTGCGCCTTTCTGGTCAATCTCTGCGTCCTGAAAAACCACGGCATTTCCGGCGTTTCCCTCAGCCTGAAGAACCATCTGGGCACCTGCAGCGATCCGGGCGGCATGCATGACAATTACTGCAATCCGTCGCTGGCTTCCCTGAATTCGCTGTCAGCCATCAGGGACAAGCAGGTAGTCGCGATTTGCGACGCTTTTCTGGGGACCATTTCGGGGGGACCCGACCATTCTCCCCAGGTGGCGCCGAAGAGCCTGATTTTTTCCAGGGATCCCGTGGCCATGGATTATGTGGGCGCGCAGATGTTGAAGGCCAACGGATGCAGCACCACGAGCCTCACCGGCGCATCCAGGCACATTGCGACCGCCGGCCAGTCCCCCTACAACCTGGGCACCTCCGATCCAGCCCAGATGGAACAGATCCTCATCGAGAATCCGTCCCTGAGCACACATGCCCCCCGGGATTCGAAGAACCTTTTGGCGGACGGATTCGAGATTGATCCGAACCATCCCAACCCGTTCAATTCTGATACGGTGCTGTCCTACAGCCTGGCGAGGTCCGAGCGGGTCAGGATCGAAGTCTGGAACTCCCATGGCGGGAAGGTCTGCACCCTTTTCGACGGCGAGCGGGCTCCAGGCCGCCACGCACACGTTTGGAACGGAAACTCGGAAACCGGATCTCCCGTATCCAGCGGGATCTACCTGGCGGTCTTTCAGATCGGTTCCACGCGCAGGACCCTGCGCATGGACCTTCTGCGTTGAAAGGCCGATGGCCTTCGCCGTTCACCCGGAATCGCGGGCCCATATCAACAAGTGAAAGGTTGAATCATGAAAAATTATAAATCGCTGCTCCTGCTGACGGTTCTCCTCCTGGCCTGCTCCAAAAGCAGTGTTGAAAAGGCGAAGTCCGTCAGCCCGGAGGATTTTCTCGTCAAGGACAATGAAATCAGCGGCTGGAGTAAGGCCGGCACGTACTGGACCGCTGCCACCGCAGGCGACCTGAGCACCTACATCAATGGAGCAGCCGTCATCTACACAAGCCGCGGCTTTGTCGAGGGGGCGGAGCAGGAATACCAGGGAACGATTCTGGGAGGCAGCGTGTCCGTGCATGTCCAGATTTTCGACCAGGGGTTGCCGGAAAACGCAGACGCCGTCATGGAAGAGGTTTATAAGGGACTGATCAGCCCTGCGGAATGGGTGGACGGGCCCGGGGAGAGGGCGGTCATCGAACGCCTGCCGCTGGCCCAGACCATCCTTTTCCAGCGGGCGCGCTATTATGTCAAGCTCGACATCAATGACGGTAGCGAGGAGGCCCTGAATATCATCAAGGCCTTTGCGAACAACGTGAACGGCAAATTCACGGAAGCGGGGATCGAATGAAGGCTGAACTGACCCGGCGCGGTTTCCTGAAAACCTGCACTGCCGGGTGCCTCGCGGGCGCCGGATTGGCGGCCGGGATTCCTATCCATGCGCAAGCCCAACAGGCGTTGTCCGGACCGGCTGATGTTTGGATGATCGAAGGAGACCCGGAAAAAACCGTGGCCGCTGCATTCGACGTCATGGGCGGCATTCAGACCTGGATACGCCCGGGCTCGATGGTCATCCTCAAACCGAACATTTCATTCCCCAATCCGCCGGAATGGGGCGGGACCACGAATCCGAAGGTGGTCGCGGCTGTTGCCCGTGCAGCCCTGAACGCGGGGGCTTCCAGGGTGCTCGTCATGGACCGGACCATGCGGGAGCCTGAGCTTTGCCTGAAGCGGACGGGGCTCGAGGCTGCATTGGATACTCTGGAGAACGTCAAATGGATTCCTTTGGACCAGCAGTCCGCATTTGAAGAGGTGGCTGTATCCGGAGGCAAGGCGCTTCAGTCCGTCAAAATCCCGAAACTCCTGCTGAGGCCGCATGTGTTAATCAATCTGCCTTGCGCCAAATCCCATACGGCAACGGATGTCAGTTTCGGTCTGAAGAACCTGATGGGCCTGATCTGGGACAGGGAATACTTCCACAGCAGTACGGATCTTCATACCGCCATCGCGGAACTGGCCACCGTGATCCGACCTTCCGTCACATTGCTGGATGCAACCCGGGCGCTTGTGACGAACGGTCCCTCAGGCCCCGGAAAGGTCGCGGATCTCAACATGCTGATCGCCGGTACAGACGTGCTTGCCGTGGATGCTGCAGCGGTTTCCCTTGCCGACTGGAACAACCGCGCCGTGCCGCCTCAGGCCATTTCCCATCTGGTCCGTGCATCCGAGGCAGGATTGGGAAAACTGCAGGGCATGAACATACAAAAGAGGGCCGCCCGGTCCTGACCGATAGCCAGAACTGCACGCTGCAACAGGTTTGAAAAACTGAAAATGGAAGCTCCCCGGCTGCTCGCCGCTGCTATCTTCACTCTTTAGAGGAAGAGACATTGATACTCCCTCGCTTACCCCGTGGCAAGCCGCGGGGGATGCGCTCGCTGACAGATTCATGCATGCGGGACCCCATCCATCCCATCCGTATTTTTCTGACGATCCTGTTCTTCACCTCACCATGGGCAGCCCTCCCACAGTCACAAAAATACTGGCCCAAGCGCCCGTTTCCGTACCTCCTTGCCGAGAACAAGCTCTGGATTGGCACGCCTTCCGGCCTGTACCAGTTCCATTTTGACGAGGACTCCTGGTCCATATTCGGCGAACACAACGGCCTGGCCGACGATCATGTCCGGGCTGTTCACTGGGACGGGCAATGGATCTGGGCCTTGACGGACAGCGGGCTTTCCTACGGGGACGTGCGCCTGAACAAATGGGTGACGTTCGACGGTTCCAGCGGACTGCCCGGCGGCCGGATCCATTCGATCGCCTTTCAGGAGGATTATGCCTGGATCGGAACGGACAGGGGGGCGGCCCGTTTCGACAAACTGATCCAGGAATGGGACCGTTTCGGGCTCTCGGAAGGCCTGCCGGATACGGTGGTATTCGATGTGGCTACGGACGGTCCTGTGGTCTATTTTGCCACCGCTAGAGGGCTGGCTGAATACCATGTGCAGTTTGAGAAGTGGCGCTATTACGGAAAAACCGAGGGAATCGCATGTGATACCATCCGTTTCATTCTTCAAACCACAGAGGATTTGTGGCTGTTCACCTCCGACGGGCCGCTCCGGTTCAACAAGAAAATGCATTCCACCCTTTCATTCGCCGGCGATCCGCGCATGCGGTACGATGCCATCCAGGACCTGTTCGTCGTCAACGAAGAGTTCTGGATCGCCACATCCGGCGGCGTTCTGGTTTATGATCCCGGCGCCGCAGTTTGGAGAGACTATCCGGAAGCCGTCCGGCTGCCAGACCCCGTCGTGAATTCCATGTTCATCGGACAGCAGGAATCCTGGTTCGCGACGGAAAAAGGGGTGGTGGTTCGCGATGAACGCGACGGGACATGGCAAACCGTTGACCGGTCCGCAGGCCTTGATTCGGATCGTTTTGATGCAGCCGCCAGCTTCATGGGCTGGGTTTTCCTGATCAACGGCCAGTCCATTGATTATATGCGTGCATCCGATAACCGCTGGAAGGTGCTCCGGCTGCAGGAGGTATCCCGCAGTTCGGGCAGGAAGACTCCGTATCTGTCATTGGACCGCATGCAGGGAAGCTACCTGCAGGCTGCGCCGGAATGGAAAATCGGACTGAGCGGGACCCGGTATACCCTGTACCGGAAACAGTCGGCGGAGCGTGATTGGCACGGCGGAGGGTCCAGCGATCGCGTAACCAGCGCGCAGAGGCGCGATCTCAAAGGCCAGATTTTCCTCCCGGGCGGAAGAACGGTGAACGGGTTCTACAATGACACGGATTTCAGCGAAGTGCTCTATGGAATCCGCTACAAGGGGGTGGCGGGAGACTGGATACAGGATGTGCAATGGGGAGACGTCCGGCACGAGCAGGGAAAGGGCAACCTCCTGCCCTCGATTGGTGTATTCGGATCCTATGCACGGCTGGAAGCAGGTCCCAAGACGGAAAGGTACAAGAGAAGCCTTTTCTCGTTTCAGGGTGTAAGCGGCGAAAAAACATCTGGATATGAGACAGAATTCTTGATGGGAAACAATCAGGATCTGGAAATCAGAATTCCCGATACGTCCTATATCCGCCTCACTTTTTTCGCTCTTGACACGGCTGGCGGGGCATTGCCGGTCAAGGCAGGTTCCGAGACCGTGTTCCGGGATGACGGGCTTTCATCGAACAACAATGCCAACACGTTGGCAGGAATATTCATCGCGGGCATCGCCGGGGATTTTGACTTGCTGCATCCGGTGGTTGACTATGCGCTGGATGCGAAGAACGGATTCATCCGGTTTGTTTCGCCTGTCGGTTCAGGATCCACGGTTGGAATCCGGTGTTCCTCGGATGGATTCACGTTCGAACAGATCATCAAAAAGGAGGGGGAAACCGGCTCCGAGCAGGTCAACCGGTACTCCCTGGGCGGCCTCGGCATCATCCCCCACAGCCTGAAGATCGAAATCACGGATCCTCTCGGCGGAATTCATGACATTGCTGAATTCGGCCTGGACCAGGACCGCAACGGCCAGGTCGATCCCGTTTTCACCGATTTCACGCAAGGGATTCTGACCTTTCCGGCCCGGCGTCCCTTTCCGGCCTCCGTCTACACGGCAGGGAAAAAGACCAGCGCCTTCAGCCTCCATGTGAGGTACCAGACCGAGATCTCCTCATTCCGTCTCAAGCACGACCGCCTGATCCGCGGTTCGGAACAGGTGTTCGTGGACGGGGAGAAGCTCAATCCGGGCGAGGACTACGTGCTGGACTACACGTACGGCCTGCTCGGTTTCATCAAGGAAGGGGTCATGGCGGAGGACCGGGAAGTCCGGATCGAGTACGAATACTACCGCGACACCCGTGAAACGTTTCATGCCGCAGGCGTCGGGTTCAGCCCCTCGGACGATGTCCTGGTCGAGGCTGGATTTTTCCAGTTCGACGAGTCCGGGAATACCCGTCCGGATCCGGTGAGGGGATATCGGGCCCTGGGCGAATTCAAATGGAGGGCAGCGGGCGCTGATTTCAAATTTACTCCCGAATTCAGCACCGCTTCCCTCGGAAACGAAACGGGCAGCAGCAGCCGTTTCAGGGCGGACATCAGTTCCGAAAGACTGCGTCTCTTCTCTGCGTTTGAAAACCGTGAAAAAGCGTTCCATCCCCTGCATCCCCGGCTTTTCAGGCTCGGTCAGCTCCGAGAGCAGGTCTCGGCCGGCGCCACCTTTTATCCTGCAGGATTTCTCGATGCAGAAATCGGCTGGGAAAAAAAGTCAGGGTATCCGTCCGGCTCTTCCCAGCCGGAAGAGGAGGACCTCACCGGGAAAATTCTGTTCAACAAAAGCTGCCTTCCTGCTGTTTCGTTTACAGCCCAGCAGCAGGCGTTTCAGATGCCGGACGGACGGATGCGTAAAAAGAGCGGCGAGCTGGATTTTGAATACCAGGTTCCCGGATCCCTGCTGCGGAAAATCCAGATGAAATCCCTCCGCGCGTTCGGCGTCTGGCGCAGAAGCCTTGTTGTTTCCGACTTTGAAGGCCTGGATTCGGAGCGCGTCTATGATTACCAGTACTGGCGGCTGGAGTGTTCGCCCGTCGATCAGGTTCAGGCCAACGGTTACATCCGGAGAAAAGGGGTGTACACGGCTGAAAAAAACGCCGACCGCCTGCTGTCCAGACAGCAAAAACTCTTCCTGGATTTGATTGTCGACCGGTTCCCGGGGATCAGCCTGAATTCACGTTATGAAGGCGTGACGCAGGACCAGTTTCCGCAATCCATTCCGGAGTTGCGGAATCATTCTCTGGACCGAAGGGTTTTCACGAGCCTCAGGCTTTTCCCCGGCAGATGGGTTGCAGCCCTTTCCTCTTTTTCACTCGAATTCGATTATCAGCCCGTTTATTACGGATTACTCCGGAACACGGATGTCCGGTCTTCGGCGAGGGAATGGCTGTGGAAAATAGCGGACAACGACGAGCCTTCGGTGGTGCAGGACAACAACATGATTCAGGTCAGGGGGGATTGGAGGCCTCACCCCAGGGTACTGCTTCACGGAGGCAGGGATTTCTCGGATCTCATGTCACGGACACTATCCAGCCGGTCTCCCACCGGCATCCGCAGGGACTTTATCAGAGCTGAAATCAAACCGACACTGAATTCCATGTTTATTTTGAGCCTGGACCGCAGCACGGAGATGCGCGGGGATTTCAGCAGGTTGTCGCGGCAGAATCCGCTGATCTGGATCGAATGGAGGGTCGCTCCGGGGTGGCAGGTCAAGATCAATTTGACGTACTGGGAAGAAAAGCGCCTGACAGGCGTCATGCGCGAATTCGAGTCTTCGATGGCACCCTTGATCGGCCTGACCTACAGGCGTCAGAAGCCGGGGTACACGGAATCCCTTCTGGAGATCCGGGATGATGTTTACGGCACCTTTTTCAGAAGCGAGAGGTCCGGCTCGGTCTATGATTACAACAGCTATTCCAATTCCTTCTCCCTGGAATACAACCCGCTCTCCGTCCTCCTGCTGAGGACGCGGCTGGTCACCACCTACCATGACACCCGCTTTTCCGATTCGGACAGGATTTCCAACCTTCTGGAGTTGCGGATGAGCCTGCAATTGTAGCGGCAGCTGGGTCGTCCCGGTGCACGGAAGCTGCACGCGGACCCGTCAGCGGACGCATGACCAGCGGCAAGCCGCGTGTGTTGCAGGCGGATATCAATGTCTTTATCCCTGCAGATCGAAGGTTCCCCTGCAGCTTGCAACCGGCAGCCTGCAATGCCGTATGGAAAGACTCCGGCATACCGGTACCCGGTTTCAAAGCATTCAATGATCTGCGAATGAGGTCCTGGAGAGGATTCGGGCGAAAAGCAGGGTGAATCCGGCTGCGAACCCCGCCTGGGCGAGCAGGTAGGGCCAGACCGTTTCGAATCCCCTGCCGAAGGAAATGAGGAAATGCAGGCTTTTCAGTGCCAGGCCGGACGGAAGCAGCAGGGCGATTTTCTGGGCCCAGTCCGGGGTGATCTCGAGCGGCCACCAGCATCCGGAAAGAGCGGCCATGCCCAGACCGGACGTGATGGCCAAGCCCAGCAGCTTATCGCTGTTTTTCACCATGAAACCCAGGCAAAGCCCCATGGAACTGACCGTCACCACGTACAACAGAACGGTCAGAAAGAGCGCAGCCGGCGAGCGGCCGTAATGAACTCCGAAAACGAAGCGCCCGATGATCAGCAGCAGCAGGCACTGTACGCTGCCGATCAGCACGGAACCGCCGAGCTTTCCGGCAAAAAGCGAGAAATAGCCGATCGGCGCTGTCCGGATGCGCTTCAAAATGCCGGATTGCTTTTCTTCGAAAACCATGCTCCCCGCATAGATGAAGATGATCAGAAGCGCGAATTGGACGATATTGGAGGGAACCTGCTGGTTGAAACCGCTTGGA
>Ga0233423_10001575_pt1 | contig 11388 bp, 9 predicted proteins | sample Watercolumn_Mata_FD_180713 | JGI IMG/M metagenome (GOLD analysis project Ga0233423, IMG submission 180713) | Freshwater microbial communities from Lake Matano, South Sulawesi, Indonesia - Watercolumn_Matano_2014_112_MG | ecosystem: Environmental > Aquatic > Freshwater > Lake | place: Indonesia... | reverse complement strand
CTGATTCCTGGTCCAAGAAATTAAGCGCCACAGGATTTAATGAATATATAAATACCAATGAACAGGATTTTATTTCTTTCAAGGTTCAGTTGTTGCTAAAAGAAACCAGGAATGACCCTGTAAAGCGTGCCAACCTGATAAACGATATTGTTCGATCAATATCCGTTATCCCGGATACGATAACAAGATCTGTATATATCAAAGATTGCAGTAAAATTCTGGATACTGAAGAGAGAATTTTATACTCCCAGGTATACCGGATCAGGAGAAAGAGAGCAGAAGAAAGATATGGCAAACTTACCAGACAGGAAGATGTAAGTTTTCAGTCAACGACCATACCTGGCTTTGTAAAAAAAATTTATTGTGAATCCCAGGAAAAAATTTTGATAAGGTTTTTACTCCAATATGGAAATGAAACCCTGTTCGAGATAGCGGAAAAACAGCAGGGGGATATGGAATATATTACTGTTGCAGAGTATATAATAAACGAAATCCTGGATGATGAGCTTGAATTTACAAACCTGATCTACCGTAAAATATTTGAAGAAGTATTGTCTTTTATTAAACGTGGAGAAGTTATTGAACTGAAATCATTTACCAACCATCCTGATGAAAATATCAGCAGGGTTGTGGCTGATCTTTTAAGCACTCCCTATACTTTAAGTAAGGTTCATAAGCGAAAAGGAGCGCAAGTGGAAACGGAAGATATGATTTTGAAAAAAAATGTACCTAAAGCTATTGTAGAATATAAAAGGAAAATCCTTGAGATAGCTCAAAAAGAAAAACAGAACGAAATAAAAACAGCACAGGAAACTAATAAATCCGGAGAAGAAATCAATCAATTCATGCAGCAATACATGGCTATCTCTTCTTTAATAAATACTATATCCAAGGAAAGGGGTTGGGTGGTTCTAAAATAAGTATGTGTAACAGATGATTTTTTTTGACAACTATATATTAAAGTCTTATATTTATAGAAAACTAACTACACTGAAATTTTCATTTTAGGTCACCTGAAATGCAAATAGATCTTTCAAAATACCTGACTGAAAGATACCGGGAATCACAAAGTAGACAGGATTTCGATGGCCCTATAGTGACTATTGCACGAGAATTTGGCTGTCCTGCCAAAAAAATTGCTGCTGAATTGGTAATTAAGCTGAATGAACTGAAAAGCCCGGTAGCCAAGAAGATGGAATGGCGGTGGGTCAGCAAGGAAATCCTTTCAGAATCAGCTAAAGAGCTGGAAGTTGATCCGAAAGAAATAAAGTATATTTTCGAATATCAGAAAAAAAGTGTTTTTGATGAAATCCTTTCTTCCCATTCAAGAAAATATTATAAGAGTGACCGGGTTATTAGAAAAACCATTGCCAAGGTCATCAGGAATATTGCCAATGAAGGGAATGTGGTGATTGTCGGCAGGGGAGGAGTAGCTATTACAAGAGATATCGAAAAGTCCTTTCATGTTCAGCTTGAAGCTCCGCTTGAATGGAGAGCTATGAGGGTCAGTGAAAAATTCTGTATGTCTATTGAAGAAGCAAAGAAGTATTCCTGTGAAATTGACAAGAAAAGGCAGGAATTCAGGGATTTTTTTCACGGCAAGGGTAGCGATTATTCTTCCTATGACGTTAAGTTCAACTGCATGACTTTTACGATAGAAGAAATAATCCAGGCGATAATCAGGATGATGCAATTGAGAAAACTTATCTGATAACAACATTGATTTTTTTTGATTAAACTTCCCTTTCCAATTATAAATCAAATACCCAAATGACCATTTATCTTCCCAGGATCAAATCAAAATGTTACCTGGTGATTTTCCTTTGTGGCATAATCATTTATTTTATAACAGGTTGCCGGAAAACAACAGACAAGGATACAGAAGCTGAGACTGATAATGATCTTACTTACAGCTGGACTGCAAAAGAAAAGGACATACTTTATCATATGTCGTTACCGGCACAGATGACAAGGATATTTGAGAAAAGTGAATTTCCTTATCAGGAAGATCTGCCAAATGATCCCGACAGCATGAGAAAATATGATGATCCTTTAAAAATTGCAGCAAACCTTGGAATTTACGGTGCAGACCTAGGGTACATCAGGGTCATGAAACAATCGGAGGAAACATCCAATTACCTGATCGCTGTTTATGCGTTAGCAGGTAAACTGAAGATTCCCCGTGAAATATATTCGGATCTTATTAAGAACCTTGATACCTACCTGGCGCAACCGGATGAGCTGGCCATACAGATAGATACTATTTACACAGCAGTTGCAGAGTTCCTGAAAAACAGCAAAAATGAACATCTTACTGCGTTGATTCTTTTTGGGGGATGGATCGAATCACTGTACATTGCCAGCCAGATATATATGAAGTCACCCGAAAACACTGTACTACTGGAACAGATAGCTGAACAAAAATATTCACTTAACCACCTGCTCAACCAGTTGAATAATTTTCAGGATGAAGAAACCATTCTCCAATATACCCTGATGCTGAAGAACCTGAAACGATCATACGATAAGATACAGATATATTACCAGAAAGATGATGTAGTTGTCGACACTATTCAAAAAACGATCTCGGCAAATGAATACCAGCTGGTAACCTCACAGGCTGCTGTGTCGGAAATAGCCCTAAAGATAGAATCTATCAGAGACCGGCTGGTCAGATGATTGTTCTGACTACATAAGGAATATCCCTGTCCTTCTGCAATGTTCCTGCATTTCCCCGGGCCATATACTAGCTTGCACTTCACCTATATGTGCTTTACGAAGGAAGTACATGCACATCCTGGATTGTCCGATTCCTCCCCCGATACTTTCGGGGAATTCACCATTAAGCAGTCTGCGATGGAATATCAATTCCCTGCGTTCGGTGCAACCCCTGATTTCAAGCTGTCTTTGAAGTGCTTCACGGTCAACCCTTATTCCCATTGAAGATATCTCAAAAGCCCTTTCAAGAAGTGGGTTCCAGAGGATTATATCCCCGTTAAGACCCTTATATCCATTAACAGTCGGGGTGGTCCAATCGTCATAATCTGGTGCCCTGCCATCATGAAGGATACCGTCAGCAAGTACATCACCTATCCCAATGATGAATACTGCCCCGTATTGCCTGGCAATCTCATTCTCACGCTGCCTGGGTGTCAGGGCTGGATAGCGGTCACATAGCTCCTCAGAGTGGATAAAATGTATTTCATCCGGGAGCATAGGAGTAATATGCGGGTAATTTTCATAAACAACAAACTCAGTGCGTTTTATCACTTCATAAATTTTGCTGACCACAGATTTCAGAAAATCCAGGTTACGATCCTCCGTGGTAATAGCCCTTTCCCAGTCCCACTGATCAACATAGATAGAATGAATGTTGTCAAGCTCTTCGTCGGGGCGCAGGGCATTCATATCGGTATAAATGCCATATCCCATGCTTATACCATAATCGGCAAGGATCATCCTTTTCCACTTGGCAAGCGAATGGACAACTTCGGCCACCGCTTCATTCATATCTTTAATTTTAAAGGATACCGGCCGTTCAATGCCATTCAGGTCGTCATTAATACCGGTACCTCTAAGAACAAAAAGCGGGGCAGTCACCCGGCGAAGCCTGAGCTCTGATGCAAGGCTCATCTCAAAAAAATCCTTTACCAGCTTTATAGCCCGTTCAGTCTGTGTAAGACTTAATAAAGAATGATATCCGGCAGGAAGATGAAGTTTCATAATTAAAATTTTATTTGTTTACAGACCACAAAATTACAGTATACATCAATATTTTATATATTTTGTATAATTATTTTAATATTTTTACATAAAATGTAAAATAAAGGTAATTATATTAAATAATAGACAATATATTTTCACTAAAATGAGAAAAGCTTACGATATTGATAAACTGGACAGGGAGATTTTAAATATCCTGATACAGGATGCGAAGGTTCCCTACACTGAAATAGCTGAAAGGCTTATTGTTTCACCGGGAACAATACATGTAAGGATGAAGCGCATGGAAAAGCTGGGCATAGTAAAAGGAGCAACTCTGGTAATTGATCCCTCCAGGATAGGCTATGATCTCACAGCTTTCATCGGGATATATCTGGTGAAAGGCTCGGCCTATAATGAGGTGATCAGGGATATAGATAAAATACCGGAGATTGTGGAAGCCCATTATACAACAGGTGAATACAGCATCTTTGCAAAGATTATTTGCAGGAACACTGAGCACCTGAGGGTTATTATCAATGAAAAGATCCAGTCAATCAAAGGGATCATGCGGACGGAAACTATCATTTCGCTAAGTGAAAGCATCAGGAAACATATATCTGTACAATAGTTCCTTTTTTGGACAGTTCAAATTATCTGTATATCATTCTGCACAGGTTTGAAAGGGTATTTGCGGATGGTATTTTTTCCCTCAAACAGTTGAAAATTAGCTGCTAATTATGTAATATTGCAGTCCGATTTTTACGGGCCCATAGCTCAGCAGGTCAGAGCATCTGACTCATAATCAGGGGGTCGCTGGTTCGAACCCAGCTGGGCCCACGCACAGGCAGCCTCTTCAGCTGCCTTTTGCTTTTCACGCTGGGTTCGAAGCCTCCCTGCAGCCTGGCCCCTCGCTAAAATTGCCCACCGGGCAATTTTTTGACGCTCGGTCCTGAACCCAGCTGGGCCCACGGTGAAAATGAGACACTTATGAAAAGTGTCTTTTTTTTGCGCCAGGTTTACGCCAGATTTGGATAAAATCAGAGGTACTTTCATACTTGGAAAAGTCGGTGCCTTTTACCACTTCCCGCCAGAGTTAATTTACCCTGATGGCAGCAGATTGGAAGTCTCCACAACGCCATCCCCTTATTTCCAGACATGGTTCTGTAACGGGGGAAAGGGCTCCGGGGAGTTTACTGACAGCAATGGAAAATCATTGCTCCGCAGAAACTGGGACGGAATGGGAATCGAAATAGGTTCCAGCCCGCTTGACCACAACGGGAATATTGATGAAACCGTTGATTATGACAGGAACTAAGGCCAGGAGAAAAGAAAAAAATTGTTATTTCTCTGAAATGGGGGATTTAAAGACAAGTAAAATACTTAGCTTAAGAGTTTAAATATAATAGAAATATACTATATTTGTGTAAATTTAATATTGCATTGTAAAATTGCACATGAATGTATTATAATCGTATAGCAGAGCAACTTACAAGCACTTATCTGCGTCAATTCCGGTTGGTGGGCATCATGGGTCCGAGGCAATCAGGAAAATCAACCATGATCAGGACCCTGTTGCAGGATAAATACCAATATCTTACTTTCGACAATCTCAGTGTTCGCGATCATTTTTATACGCAACCACAAGACTTTTTACAACAATACAACCGTAATATCATCTTCGATGAAGTGCAGCAAGCTCCGGAATTGTTTCCTGCCTTGAAAATATTGGCAGATGAAGACCCAAACGACAAAGGCCGGTTTGTCCTGACCGGTTCTGGTCAATACCTGCTGTCAAAAAACATTTCTGAAAGTCTGGCAGGGCGTATTGGCCTTGTTTCTTTGCTACCATTTCAATTTAATGAATGTACATTGAACATGCAGGATAAATATATTTATACCGGTGGATATCCTGAAGTAATAACCGGAACATTTTCTGAACCCCATGCCTATTTCAATTCTTACCTGAATACCTATATCCAAAAGGATTTGCGAAATATGCTGAATGTCTCGGATCTCAATGCTTTTACTCTGTTTTTAAGGTTGCTGGCATCAAGGGCATCACAAATCCTTAATATGAGTGATATGGCAAAAGAAACGGGATACTCGGTTACTACTATAACCCGTTGGCTCTCCATACTCGAAGCATCCTATATCATTTTTCTGTTAAGGCCCTTTTACAATAATCTTGGCAAAAGAATGGTCAAATCGCCCAAAATATATTTTTACGATAACGGTTTGTTAACTTTCCTCATGGGAATTACTCCTTCAAATGTTCAATCTGAGCAGGATTCATCCGGTTTAATATTCGAGAATTTCATTATTTCAGAAGTTCGGAAAAACCTGTTTCACAAAGGTATCTTTGCCGATATTTTTTATATCCGGACTTCTCACGGAGATGAAATTGACCTGGTAATAGATTTTAAAAATTCAATTCAATTAATAGAAATTAAATCTTCGGAAAATTACAAGCCACAATTTCATAAAACCTTAGAAAAACTATCCCGGCGTGGTTGGGCAAAACATGTAGTATACAAAGGAGAAACACATCCTCCTGCACCCGGAATTAAAGCATGGAATTTCAAGGATTACTTAAAAGAAGAAATGTAAATAGGTGAAAACCTTCCTATAAACCAGAAGCAAATCCGACTTCAGCCAACCGCCACACCAACTGAATTTCGGTACTCTTTCGGAGTTGTTTTTGTCACTTCCTGAAAAGAAGCATTGAACCGGCTTAATGAACTAAAGCCCGAAACATATGCAATCTCAATAACTTTCTTGTTTGAAGTCAGCAACATACGCTGGGCATGAATAATCCGCTGTTCGGTAAGAAAATCATTCAGGGTCTGGCCAAAACTCTTCTTAAAAAGCCGGTTGGCATAATCGGGGTGCAAACCAACTGAACGGGCAATTTCAGTCACACTGATTTTTTCCTGATAATTGGAGGCAATAAAAACTGCCATTTTTTCCCCCAGGGTCAATTCCTCCTGGCTGCTGCCAATATAAGCACCTTCGGGTTTCTCTGAAATAGTATGTGCTATCCTGTAAATTCGTGCATAGAGCTCGAATAAGGCGACTTTATCCGATTCGCTCTCATTCTTTCCAAGGTCGTTAAACCATCTTTCAAAATTGGCAGCTTCTATTGACGGAGTATTCTCATTAAATAAGATTACCTGTCCTGCCAGAATACTGCTGACAAAGGTAGCAGGCCATTCAAACTGCATGAATCTTTTATAAGGAATGGTAAGTGTATAGTAAAGACAGTTTTCTTCGGTCTCAATAATCTGGTGCGGGAAAAGCGCCCAGAAAATGGCGATGGTATTACTGTCAATCCGCACTTTCTTATCCTTTATTAAATATGCGAAAGAGCCATCTACAACGTAATTAAGTTCAATTTCATTGTGCCTGTCCGATTTAGGCATCAACTCACCCTTCCACTTTTCGCAGGTCAGCCCGTATGGCAATAGTTCAGGCCTGCTCGAATCGTAGGTCTGCAGAATGTCGGAAAATGGCATATATCAATTAGTTTACAGGTTGTTTTTATTTACAATACGACATAAATTTAGTAACTATTTTCATTTTACCTAATGAATAAACCAACAGAAATGAATCACGATAAAAACATTGACCTGCCTTACATTGCTTTGAAAGTCAGGAAGAGAATCCTGGAAATAATTTACCAGGCAAAAGGCGGTCACACCGGAGGCTCACTTTCGTCGGTAGATATACTCACCAGCCTCTATTTTGGTGTTTTAAATATTGACACGGCCAATCCAGGCAAAACAGACCGCGACCGCTTCATTATGAGCAAGGGTCATTCAGCTGAAAGTTTGTATTGTATCCTTGCCGAAGCTGGTTTTATTGATGATGCACTGCTAGATACCTATGGCAAGTTTAACTCCAGATTAGCAGGGCATCCCACAAATAAAATTCCGGGAATAGAATTGAACAGCGGGGCACTGGGGCACGGCCTCCCGGTTGGTGTTGGAATGGCCCTGGCTGCCCGCATGAATAATAGCAAAAGCAGGACTTTTGTGTTAATGGGCGATGGAGAGCAGGGCGAAGGTTCAATTTATGAAGCAGCTATGGCGGCAAACCATTATAAACTCGACAACCTCATTGCCATCATTGACAGGAATCATCTTCAAATCAGTGGAAACACTGAAGAGGTGATGTCGCTCGAATCAATCCGTTCCCGCTGGGAAGCTTTCGGATGGCATGTCATCGAATGCGACGGGCACAACTTCAACGAGCTTAACCATACTTTTCAATCCATTCCGGTTGTTCCCGGGAAGCCTCACCTGGTAATCGCCCGCACAATCAAAGGGAAAGGGGTTTCATTCATGGAAAACCAGGAAAAGTGGCATCATGGTGTTCCGACAAAAGAGCAATTGGAAATTGCCCTGAGTGAGTTAGATGCAAGTATTAATCTCTTAAAGTCAACATAAATTATGAGTCCAATTCCATGCCGTCAGGCATTCACAAATACACTTAACGAGCTCGCGAAATCCGATAAAGATATTGTAGTTGTTACGTCAGATGCCCGCGGGTCGGTAACATTAACCGGCTTTGCACAGGAAATGCCTGATCAATTTGTCGAAGTGGGTATTGCCGAACAAAATGCCATTGGTATTTCGGCAGGTTTGGCATCGTGTGGAAAAAAGACTTTTGTCTGCGGGCCTGCCTGTTTTTTTTCCGCCAGAAGCCTTGAACAGGTTAAAGTTGATGTCGCATACTCACAGAATCCTGTCAAAATAATAGGAGTTAGCGGAGGGGTTAGCTATGGTGCTTTGGGCAGTACACACCATAGTCTGCACGATATTGCCGTTATGCGCACTTTCCCGGGATTACACATTGTTCTACCATGTGATGTAGCCCAGACCGTTGCTCTCACCCGTCAACTGGTTAATTACCCATATCCTGTTTATGTTAGGATGGGACGTGGCGCTGTGCCGGATGTTTACAAAACCAGCGATCCGTTCTTCGTGATCGGAAAGTCAATTACACTTCATGATGGTAACGACCTCACCATAATCGGGACAGGAGAAACCGTATTTCATTGCCTCGAAGCTGCAACAGAGCTTGAAAAATACGGAGTAGCTGCGCGTGTTATCGATATGCATACGCTGAAACCGTTGGATGTTGAAGCCATAAAAAATGCTGTCGCTGAAACACGGAGTATAATCACAGTAGAAGAACACAGCATCTTTGGCGGACTTGGAGCAGCAGTTGCAGAAATAATTGTGCAGTACAGACCTGTTCAAATGAAAATTATCGGTATACCCGACGAAAATGCCATCAACGGCAGTCCGGTTGAGATCTTCAATCATTATGGACTAACAAAAGAAAACATTGTAAATGAAGCATTAAAGTTGATAGAACTAACAAATATTAATAAATGAAAATTATGAAGCATATCGTCATTTTCGCATTCCTGATGCTTTCATTTCTTGCATCTGCCCAGCAGCAAGTGGAGAAATGGAAAGTAATTGAAGTAATACTTAACGGTCCAAACAACGGAAATCCGTTTGTTGAAAATAACATTTCGGCTGTTTTCACTACGGCAGGTCATTCTGATACCATCGCCGGTTTTTACGATGGAAATGGCAGGTATAAAGTCCGTTTTTCGCCCTCCATTGAAGGCAAATGGACATATCAGACCATCAGCAATGTGAAAGCGCTGAATGGTAAAAAGGGAGCATTTGTTTGCACCCCGGCTTTAAAAGAAAATCACGGACCTGTAGTGGTTAAGGACACTTTTCATTTTGCCTACGCCGACGGAAAACCTCATTTTTCATTCGGAACAACATGTTATGCATGGGTACACCAGGGCGACAGCCTGGCAAACCTCACCCTGAAAACATTATCGAATGGCTATTTTAACAAAATGCGGATGTGCATTTTCCCTAAAGACTATGACTGGAATAAGAACGAACCATTGCTATACCCTTTTGAAGGAAAACCTTTAAAAGAATGGGATTACACACGTTTCAACCCTGCTTATTTCAGGAATATTGAAAAGCGGATACAGCAACTGGATTCGCTGGGGATTGAAGCCGACCTGATTGTTTTTCATCCTTACGACCGCTGGGGGTTTAAGGATATGGGAATGGCTGTCAATGAATTTTACATTAAATACATTATTGCCCGGTTTGGTGCCTTTAAAAATGTATGGTGGAGCATGGCCAACGAATACGATTTCATGAATTCTCTGAAAACTGAGGATTGGGATAAAATAATACGCCTTTTTGCTGAGAATGATCCATATAACAGGTTACGTGGAATTCATAATGGTGCCAAATGGTATGATCACACCAATCCCTTGCTTACACATGCCAGCATTCAAAATGAAGATACATATAAAGCAAAAGAATTACGCAAAAAGTATAAAAAACCAGTTGTTTACGACGAATGTCGCTACGAAGGAAATGTACCCTGGTCATGGGGCAATTTAACACCTCAGGAGATGATTAATAAATTTTGGCGTGGTATTACCAATGGCGGTTTTGCAGGTCATGGCGAGACGTATGTTATGGAAGATCCTGTGAAATGGCCAAGCGAGTCGAATGATATTTTATGGTGGTCAAAAGGTGGCGTATTACGAGGACAGAGTGCCGAGAGGATAAAATTTGCAAAAGGCATTGTTGAACAAAGTCCCGGGCAATTAACACCATACCCTTTATTCTCCGACTGGATGCCATTTTCGGCTGTTGCCTATAAGGATGAGTATATTTTAGCCTACTTAAATCTTGATCAACCTAAAAGTGCTTTTTTAAATACATTACCTAAAAATGCCAGCTATAAAGCCGATATTATTGATACATGGAATATGACTATTACACCTGTAGAAAATGAATTTGAAGGAACTGTATTAATTCAATTACCTCAAAAACCAGGTATAGTTATAAGGTTTATAAAAAGTAATAGTAAGTAATTTCTGTCAGTTCGTAAATTAAAACACTGATGCATGAACAAATACTTTTTATCCATAGACCAAAGCACTTCGGCCACCAAAGCAGTGCTATTCAATACCGGAGCGCGTTTGGTAGCCCGGGCCAATGTTGATCATGGTCAGTATTATCCTCAACCGGGCTGGGTTGAGCACGATCCGGTTGAGATTTATGAAAACACCTTCAAGGCCATTCGATTGGTGTTTGAAGAGTCAGGAATCGCTGCCGGAGATGTACTGGGAATTGCAATAACCAATCAGCGTGAAACGGTGGTGGTATGGGATAAGCATACAGGTAAACCTGTTTACAATGCCGTAGTCTGGCAATGCAATCGCGGGGCTGCCAAATGCGATGAGTTAAAGCAGAGAGGTTTTGAGAGCACCTTCCGTGAAAAGACAGGGCTGGTTATTGACCCTTATTTCTCGGCCACCGGCATTGCCTGGATTCTCGACAATGTTACCGGTGCACGCGAAAAAGCAGATAATGGCGACCTTTTGTTTGGAACTATTGACAGTTGGCTTATATGGAAACTTACCGAAGGGCAGGTTCATGCTACAGACCATTCCAATGCCTGCCGGACTATGCTCTACAACATCAACTCTCTATCATGGGACCTGGAACTACTCCAATTATTGAATATTCCTGAAAAAATGGCTCCTGCAATCAAATATTCCGATGAGATATTTGGCTATACCAGTGCCGGAGGCATTTTTGCAAAACCGGTACCCATTGCCGG
>Ga0233423_10001573_pt1 | contig 11392 bp, 19 predicted proteins | sample Watercolumn_Mata_FD_180713 | JGI IMG/M metagenome (GOLD analysis project Ga0233423, IMG submission 180713) | Freshwater microbial communities from Lake Matano, South Sulawesi, Indonesia - Watercolumn_Matano_2014_112_MG | ecosystem: Environmental > Aquatic > Freshwater > Lake | place: Indonesia... | reverse complement strand
AGCCAAGGAGATGCTCAACGGGAAAGAACTGGACGGAAGGCCCATTGTTGTGGATGAAGCCAAACCAATGGAGAAAAAGCCTTTCAGGAAGCCGTTCGACCGCCAGAATAACTACTAATGCACACAGAAACCGCCTCCGGGCGGTTTTTGGTTAGTATTGACAAAATATAGTTTGCTGTGGTATAATATAGACATATCAGGAGTGATTTATACGGCAGACAGACTGATTTCCCTACAGTTCATGGTCAACAACCCGAGGTATATCCTTAAGGATATACCCTGCCGCGGGCTGGAGACCGAGGAGCAGGAAGGGAAGAGACTAGGGTTTACCGGCAGCGGTACCCAGATTGTACAGAACGTTGAACAAGTCAGCATTTCCCAGTTCGTGTCCGTGTTATTCAACAAGGGCTATGTGCTGGTGGATGCATTCCAACAGGAGAGGAAGCACAAGACAGGAAACAGGACCTACAACATTGTCAGGTTTACCTTCTCTCTCAAGGAGTATGCTACTCCTACACCGGAATTCCTGAAGATTCAGGATAAAATGGCGAACGGTCTGAAACAGATGGCAGAAAATTCCTTCTGGAAAGTCAGGGCCTTCCGGAATCCGTTCTTTGCGGACAACAAGGAAGTTCCTGAGGAGCACGCAGTCTCCATTGACCTGGCTAACCGGGTTCCCCGGTATGAAAATGGCCAACTGATCATGGTCTGGCCCAGGGATGCACATGGCAACCAGGACCGCACAAAGTCCAGGGTGCCTCTTGCTCCGGAAGGAGAGCTGCGCTTCAACGGCGGCCAGATGATCGTCGTAGAGGTGCCGGCATCAGTATGAGAACAAGGTCGGTACGGATCTTGCTTAAAGCAAGGCTCTCGTACCGGCTTATTTTTTTGCTTTCAAATTACCCCATATTATTGACAAATATAATATATTGTTATATAATAAAAGTATCAGGATTAAGGTTTTAGCAATATTTTGCTTTCCTTGATGCCTGAAGCACTTTCCCAGAGGTATTATCTTGACAGATCCACTTTATGAAACGGGTGTGGTGGCAAAACTGCCGCCAGACAGAAGCATTTCCCAGTTAAGGTATATCGGGCTTGATCCCTGGAGGACAAGTCAGTCCATCATTGCTCCTTTGCTGATTTCCAATAAAAAAACAGCATCTGGCGCATTGATTTACCGCCTTCCCAGAATGCTGGAAGGGGATGCGCTTTTCATCAATTGCGTTGTCCGGTTTTCTTCGGCAACCGTTGTCTGCGGTCCCAAGGGCGAGATCTTAAAGCCCATATTCACCAACAAAGGGGAACAATTAGCCCTTTTTGCCAGCGAGCATTCAATGGTGACGGTAAGCTACGAAGGGGCGGAAATTATCATAGTCAAGCACGACATCTACCGGGATGGAGCCAATGTCTGGATTCAGACCACCAAGCTTTGGACCGGCGGAGACGACAGTTCTTTGCCTCCCAACATACAAAGGTATCGGGAGGCGATGGAGATGGCAAAGAAAAAAGCATCGTCTTCTTGAACAATCAGGGCTCTTTGTGAAAATTCTCACATGGGGTCTTTTTTATTTCCCTTTGTTCTTTTATATGATATACCTAGCTATATGGAGATATCTAACACAAAACCTCTTGCTGACAGAATGAGGCCCGATACTTTAGAGGGGTTCTTGGGCCAGGAAGAGATAATAGGGGAAGGCAAGCTCTTGAGAAATGCCATTAAGGCTGACAGACTGCCTTCGATTATCTTCTGGGGCCCTCCTGGTTCAGGCAAGACCACCCTGGCTGCTGTCATAGCCAGGCAGACTAGGTCTGAATTCAAACAAATCAGCGCTGTTTCCAGCGGTTTAAAAGTATTGCAGGAAATTATTAAGGAAGCCAGGGAAAATGAGCAAAAGGGGAAAAGGACCATACTTTTCATTGACGAGATACACCGCTGGAACAAGACGCAGCAGGATGCGCTTCTGCCTTACGTTGAAAAGGGCCTGATTACTCTGATAGGGGCAACAACTGAGAATCCCAGCTTTGAAGTCAGGGGAGCTCTGCTTTCCCGCTGCAGGGTTTTTGTTCTAAAACAGCTTGATAAATCCCAGATAGCTGAGCTCATCAAGAGAGCTTTAAAGGATGAAAAGAATGGTCTGGGCAGGATGAAGCTCAATGTCCATGACAAAGCAATAAGTTTTCTGGCTGAGATGAGCAACGGAGATGCCAGGGTTGCTTTGAATGTTTTGGAATATGCTGCCCTTTCTTTAAAAGATTCTGGGGAAGAGATAACTCCTGAGCTGATTAAGGAAGCTTTTCAGAAATCATATCTCTTCTACGACAAGGACGGGGAAGAGCATTTTAACATCATTTCAGCTTTGCATAAGTCAATGAGGGGCTCTGATGCTGATGCTGCTTTGTACTGGCTGGCCAGGATGCTTGAGGCAGGGGAAGACCCTTTGTACGTTGCCAGGAGGATAGTGCGCTTTGCTTCAGAAGATATTGGCTTGGCCAATTCCAGGGCTTTGGAGCAGGCAGTGGCTGCTTACAATGCCTGCCATTTTATAGGGCTGCCTGAATGCAATGTTATCCTGGCCCAGGCAGTGGTATATATGGCCAAGTGCAGGAAGTCCAATGATTTGTATGTTGCTTACGGAAAAGCTGCCGCTGATGTTAAACAGTTTGGGAATCTGCCTGTTCCTCTGCATATCCGCAATGCGCCAACCAAGCTGATGAAGGATTTGGGATACGGTAAGGATTATAAATACAGCCCTGACTACGATTACCAGGAGAAGCAGGAGTATTTGCCGGACAAGCTTAGGGGCAGGAAGTATTTGAAATGATTCAATAAATAATGGTAAGATATTATAATAAACAAAACCATGAATCTAAAAGAATACCAAAAACTTTGTAAGAAAACATCCAAAAAGTTCAAGACCAAGAACGACGAGTTAGTTAATTGGGGGTTAGGAATCTCAGGGGAAGCCGGGGACGTGGCCGGCTGTATCAAGAAGACGGTGTTTCATGACAATGACCAAAGGAGCGGCACCAGAGAGAATCTGGGAGACACCATGTGGTATATAGCCATGATCTGCAACTGCTATGGCTGGAATTTAGAGGATATTCTCAATGAAAACATTGAAAAGCTTGGCAAAAGGTATCCCAAAGGATTTACTGAAAAGGATGCCAAAAGAAAGGGCACCAGAATAGACTGGATGGAAAAGAAATAAACATATGTCCAAAGAAATTCAAAGAATAGTTGATTTCATATTTGAGGCAGGCACTGCCAATAATATTTTGCGCAGCCATCATCAGGATCTGCCCCAAAGCAGAGACACCATTGCTTCTCACAGTTTCAGGACGGCTCTGATAGGGCTTTTGCTGGCTGAAACAGAGAAGGCTGACAAGAGTAAGATAGTTTTAATGTGCCTGCTTCACGATTTGGCTGAATTAAGGACAGGAGACGCCAATTTCATCAACAAGTTCTACAGGACTGAAAAAGAGGAAGAGGCCATTAAAGACCAGTGGTCGGGAATGCCGGGGGAAGCGGAGATTTCAGAGCTTCTTTCCGAATACAACCAGAGAAAGACCAAAGAATCATTGATAGCCAAAGATGCCGACATGCTGGACCAGATTTTCCTCCAGAAGGAATATCTGGGCAACAGGCCGGAGGATTTAAAGTTATGGCATGAGCACATGGCCGAGAATTTAAAGACCTCTTCTGCTAAAGAAATAGCCGAATCAGCTTTCAAAACCAATCCTTTGAAATGGATATATGATCTGAACGAAGCCAGGAAAAGAGGGGAAAAGAACCATGTTCGTTAAGGTTAAGGTTTTTCCTGATTCCAAGAAGCAGGAAGTCATCAGGAAATCAGGGGATTCTTTTGAGATTAAGGTCAGGGAAAGCCCGGAAAGAGGGGAGGCCAACAAGGCGGTTCTGAAAGCTTTGTCCGCTTTTTTGAAAACCCCCAGGATTGTTAAGGGATTAAAGAGCAGAAACAAAATTTTAAAGGTCGGATAAACAAAACATACATTTTTCATATGTGTTGCTGCAAAGGTAAATGTTCCTGCAAAACCTGCTTCTGCGGAGGCTTAATCATCTGGGTGGTCATATTCATAGTGGCTTCCATTCTGGTTGCCTTTAAGATGCAGTCCACAACAGCAGGTCAGGTGGTAATTGTTCTCTCGGGCGCCATAGCTTCATATATCTTGGGCAAAAAGATGGAGGTTTCCAGCAAGATGGAAGTGCTTAAGTACAGCTTCTGCTGGCTGGTGGTTATTGCTATTCTAGACTACATCATCAGCACCAAGTTTACCGGAGGCATGGCCTTTTTTGCCAGCCCCTGGGTCTGGGCCGAATACGCCCTTATCTTTCTAGCTCCCTTGCTTTCAGCCAAACAGGCTGCTAAACAGGCTTAATACGGAAATGCAAGTATTTGTAAGCCCGTTCTAGAAGAACGGGCTTTCCTATTGACTTCTAATGTTAATTTTCTAAGATATACTATCCTCTGGGAGGGGATTGGATTCTGATACTGCTGGTATCAGTTTTGCTTGCAGTCGGCTGTACCGCAGAGGAGCCAATCAGAAAGGTTGTGCTTAAAGAGGGCGAAACCTATACAATGGCTGGAACAAACTGTTCATTCAGCCTTGTGGGGGTGAGATTTTATCGGGATTCGTCTTCTTCTGCTGCAAAGGTGCAAATTCAGGAGGGGCCTGATTTCCGAAGAGAAGAAGTAAGTCTTGGCAAAGAAGCCGCCTGCGGTAGGTTGAAGATCAAAGTTGATTACATTGACGGGGGGGTAGCAGGATTCTACCTCTATAAGCTGGGATAATGCCCGGCCTTTTTATTTAACCCTATTTTTTGCTATAATATACCAGGAGGGCAAGAATTAACTCATGAGCAAAGCAGAAGTTATCCTTGTTGACAGAAAAGATGAGGCCATGGGAAGGGGAGAGAAAATCTGGGCCCATCAGAAAGCAAAGCTCCACAGGGCTTTTTCCATTTTCCTTTTTAATTCCAGGGGGGAATTGCTGCTCCAGAGAAGGGCAAAATCCAAATACCATTCCAGAGGGCTCTGGACCAATACCTGCTGCTCCCATCCCAGGCCGGGCAAGATTCTGGAAAAAGAAGCCAGGAAAAGGCTCAGGGAAGAAATGGGCATCAGCTGTGCTTTGAAGGAAGTCTTCAGCTTTATTTACAAGGCCAGGCTGGGGAAACTGACCGAACATGAATTTGACCATGTGTTCATAGGGAATTTTAACAAGCAGCCTAAGCTTAACAAAGAAGAGGCTGATGACTGGAAATGGGTCAGGCCAGAGAAGCTTAAAAAGGATGTCAGGGAAAATCCCAAGAAATACACTGCCTGGTTCAAGATTATTTTTAAAAAAGCTTTAAAAGAGAACATTACCAATCTTTCCTTTCCTTTGGACAAGCTTTATGTGGATTTGCGTTCTAAGCACGGATTTCCAAGAGGCCAGTGGGGACTCTGGTGCAAAAGAATGAAGACTTTGAAAAACAGGGAGGAGGTGGTGATTGGCGCTGTTCTAACCCAGAACACTAATTGGAAAAACGCGGAGCAGGCCATATCCAATCTTAAAAAGAACAAGGCCTGTTCTCTTAGAGGGGTTCTTAAATCAAGGAATCTGGCCGAGCTGATCAGACCTTCGGGATTCTATAGGCAGAAGGCAGGGTATCTGGCTAATCTGTGCAGGTTTATACTTAAAAAGTACAAGGGTCTGGAAAGGATGAAGAAAGCAGAAACCTCTGCTTTAAGGCAGGAATTGCTAGGTCTTAAAGGCATTGGGCCTGAGACAGCTGACAGCATATTATTGTATGCCTTGGACAAGCCGGTATTTGTAATAGACGAATATACCAGGCGCTGGGTGAAAAAGCACAGGCTTTCCAAGAATCTTTCCTATAATGCTTTGCAGAGATTGTTTGAGATGAATCTTAAAAAGGATTTCCGTTTCTTCCAGGATTTCCATGCCCTAATAGTAATCGAAGGAAAAAGCAGATGAAAAAGATATTGTTTTTAATAGTAGTGGCTGCTTTGGTCTGTTTTGCTTTGTATTTCAGGAAGCCTGTTTCTGTTCCCACGGGCAAAGAGGACCTGATAGAAGTCACCAGCCCCCAGCCATATGACTTGGTCAAAAGCCCTTTAAAGATCAGGGGCAAGGCCAGGGGTGTTTGGTATTTCGAGGCTTCTTTTCCCGTTCAGATTATTGATGAACAAGGGAATGTTTTGGGACAGGGGATTGCCACTGCTCTTTCTGACTGGATGACAGAGGATTTTGTCATGTTTGATTCGGTAATTGATTTTAGTAAGCCCGAATCAGGCAAAGGATTCCTTATCCTTAAAAAAGACAATCCTTCGGGCATGCCGGAAAAGGATGACCAGTTGAAGATTCCTCTGAGGTTCTGAGTTATCCACTTCCCATGTTCCCTTGGTTTTATTAAAATATCCTAATATCGTTGTTTTAAAAAAGGACGGTGAAAGAACGGCTCTAAAAAAAGTCTGGTACTGCAGAAAACATAAGAAAACACCGGAGGAAACAAAACTGAGAAGTCATTGCATGGAAATTGATTGTGGCAACTTAGCCACGAGAAAGGAACAGAGACATAACGGAGATATGACGGGAGTGGTAACTTCCGAAGATGTTTTACGCCTGAGGGGCAGGAGGAATTCCAGCAAAAACGGAAAGGGGCAGAAAGTAGTCCCTTACCTGGTTATCCCAGTTCATTCAATGTTTTACTAACGCCCGGCAAATCCCGGGCCTCTCTATTTAAAAAACCGCTAAATCTGTTCTGATTTAACGGTTATTATTTTGCGGTCCCTTAGGGCAAGGAATGCGATTACGGCTGCCGCGCAGAGGTAGAAGATGAATAGGAAGCCCGTAGAGATATTGTTGGCATTCAGCATGGCTACTACCATCAGGGCCGCAATAATCCCTGCTATGCACAAGTCTTGTTCAACCATTGTAAAACACCTCTGGCTGGATAATATAGCTTTATTTGTATCTGTCGAGGTATTGACAATTCCTTTATTTAGTGTATAATACAGATATAATCATCTTTAACAACATACAAAACAGGAGTGAAAGAGTACGATAGTTAAAAGAGTGATTAAGGAGCTTGCAGAGGCGCTGTATGTGCTTTACTGCAGCAAAAAGGGAAAGAAGATTGGAATGTTGGCCGCAGGAGTAGTCGTTGAAAAAGACGGCAAATTCCTCCTGGTGAGGGAGAAGAGCTTTATCCCCGGAATTCGTGGGAAGTGGAATCTTCCTATGGGTAGGAGGGATAAGGATGAGTATCCCTGGGAAAATGCGTACAGAGAAGGCAGAGAGGAGACAGGATACAACTTCGAGATAACGCACTCTTTGGGGAGTTATCCAATTTTAATCGGGCCCCTGGAGATTCTCTGCGATGTCTATTCGGCTGAGATTATTGAAGGAAAGTTGACAGTTCCCGAAGACCTTATGGACGTCCGGTGGTTCACGCTCGAAGAGATCCAGGAAATGCAGAAGAAAGGGCAAATCTTTGCCTCGTATGTCCTTGAGGCCATTGCCGACTACGGGGAGAAAGAATTTGTCCGAAAGGCAAAGCTGCTCCAGGGAATTTCCTAGGAGACAGAAGCCGGGGTAGGGAAGTAATTCCTTACTCTTTTTTATTTGACTATGCCTGGTTCCTGTTGTAGATTGGGATATCGCCTGGGAGGTGGGGTAATGAAGCTTAAAATTATGAATCCGGATGGAGAAGGCATTGGCTTCTGGCTTTTTCTGGACTGGCTGGGAGGGGATGAGCTTTTTCTCAAGGATTTTCCCAAAAATCTGGTATATGGAAATGCCAGGATCCTGGTCCTTCGTCCTGACAGGATAATCATAGAGAGCGGGAAGGAGTTCATGTTCTTTAACAAGCTTCCCGAAAAAATGCTGGCTTTTCTGGCTGATTTCATAGAGGATCCGGAAACCAGGATCCATACGGAGCTGGGAGGGCTTAATGGGAGCACGGTTCAGGTCAATTTCCTGAATCCAAGGGTTCTGGAAGCAAAATTAAGAGGATAATAGCCCCCTTTTTATTTTTATTCAGGAGCTTTGACAGGCAGGACCCTGTATTATATATTGTAAGATACATCGCAGAGGGGGCGATGGAGGGGAGAACAGAACTTTGAAAAGGGGGAGGAGCATGAAAAAATTGCTGAGTGGAGAATGCGGAGAAGTATGGCTTAGCAAGGAAGCCATAAAAAATAGGCTGGGATGTACCGAAGTGGATGTTAATCTGCTGCTGGACGGTTTATCAAAATCAGCAGGCAAAGACCAGTTCGGAGAATTCCTGGTAAGATCAGGAGACCTGGAAAACTTCCTGGTTAATGTAAGGAACATGGCAGACGTCCTTCTGCCCAGGGTTTTTCCCAAAGCGGAGAAAAAACAGGCAGAATTTAGGACATTGAAGCTGAGAGAGGCTGCCCGCAGGTTGGGCTGCAATTTCAGGTGTGTGAAGCTGCTCGTGGAAAAACACGGCCTGCCGGCAAAAAAGAAAGGCAAGACCCTTCTCTTCAAATCAAACGAGGTTGACGAGTTCGCTCTTAAAAACAAAGAGCTTATCGTTTCCTTGAGGAAGAAGGCCAAAAAAAAAGGCAAAACCGAACACAGAAACCCAGGAAAAGAAACCGAAAGCAGCTCCAGAAGAGCCAGGGCAAGCCCAGGGGCCTGAAACTCCAGGACAAGTGCCTGAAGAGAAGGTCCCAGACCAGCCGGAAGCAGACACTGATTTTATTCCGGAAGAGCCGGAAGAGAATCCAGGACAGGATCCTGGTTCCGCAGATGCGGATGCGGGCAAAGGAAGCCAGACCGAAAATAACGATCCGCCAGGACCCAAGTACGTGAGCATCAAGAAGACGCCCAATGGGTGTAGGATTGATGACGTTGCGGAGGCACTGCACATTTCTAATACCACCCCATTCAGGTGGACTCAGGACAGGGAAAATGGAGTGAAGTTCAGGGAAGTGCCTGGTCAGCGTGGCGACGAAAGGTACCTTGATCCAGAAAGTCTGGCGGCATTCCTCTTAAGGGAGAGGAATACAATCATAACTTTCGATGAGGTCAAGGGCGTCAAGGGCGCGCATTTACCCAGTCATTCGCAGGCTGCTCCTGCGCAGTGAAAAACAGTCAAAGAGGGAAATTTTTAAACCCTCTTTTTTATATTGCCGAAATAAAAAGAAAAGGCAAAATGCCTCCCTTGGTGTCCAAGGACGCCCGGGGATACCTACGATGGGAAGGAATGGGCTGGCTTGAAGTCTGCAGGGAGAGGGTATATATTGAAAAACATGGAAGAGAGAGAAGTTAAATTCCTTAATATAGACCCCCAGCTTATCGAAGAGAAGCTTCAAAAACTGGGAGCCCAGAGGGTATTTGAAAAGCTTTACAAAAGAAGGGTTTTTGACTATCCGGATTTGAGGTTTGACAAGGAAGGGGCTTATGTCAGGCTTCGGGACGAAGGGGATAAGATAACTCTTACCTTTAAGAAGAGGATAGGGGCCAAGGCCAGGGACGGGTCTGTTAATGATGAGGGCATGGAGGAGATAGAGGTCAATGTCAGTGATTTTAAGAAAACAGCTCTGATTCTGGAAAGGATAGGGCTTAAGGAGAAGTTCTATGAGGAGAACAGAAGGATTAGGTATGTATTGGAGGGGATTGAGTTTGACATTGATTTCTGGCCAGGCATCAAGCCCTATCTTGAGATAGAGGCCTCTTCCTGGGAACTGGTGGAAAAGGGGATTGAGATGCTGGGTTTGGACCCAAAGGACAAGAAGATATTTTCAACCTACCAGGTCTACCAGCTTAACGGCATTGATGAGAATGCTTATTCCGAGATTACTTTTGAGAGGATGAAGAAGAAGGAATAGTCCATCTTAAATTGACAAAAAGCTTAATATATGTTATATATATTATAACCTCAAGGAGAGGGTTGTTGTGAAAAAGTTCTTTCTAATTGCGATTATAATAATCGCCATAATATTCTCGGCTGGATGCGTTGGAGAAGGCCCGGTAGGAGATCCTAAGAGCGTTAATCCTGGACCCTTTGTACCGATAATTGATTACGGGAACGGCGTCTATTATTTTGACGGTACGGGTTCAGATTACCTTAACACTCTGTCATATTTTATCGGCAGTCATCCAGATTTGAGGCTTGTTTCTGAAGCGTCGGATAATCGTGGCCATGGTGGCGCATTTGACCGTAGCCAGACACAAGGCTACATAGTAGTATTCGAAGCTCGCTCAAAAGGGGTTTGTACTTGTAACAATTAAGTAACCACCCTTTTTTATTTTGTTATGGCTTTAGAGATGTTTTCCACCTTACTGTTTTCTAGTCAATAGCTTGGAAACACTGATTAGGTGTTTTTAAGTTTAAAGCCAGATGCAGTCTTTCGTTATTGTAGTAGTTAATGTATTCGGGAATGACTTTTTTGTAGGCGCTGAAACTCATCGGAATATCCTTTAAACATTCTTCCTGCAATGTCCTGTTGAACCTTTCCAGGTGCCCGTTGTCAGAAGGCTTCCTTACTCTGGAATGCCTATGTGCAATGTTCCTTTTATTGATGTGTTCCGTAAACCAGGAAGAAAACTCCGAACCGTGGTCTGACTGGAGCATCTGGAATGAAGCAGGAAATTCCTTTAGGGCATCGCAGACAAAAATCAGACTCTTATGGGTGTTTATCCTTGCTGATACCCTGGCCTGTGCCCACCTGGAAAAGGTATCTATTAAGGTGTAGACATACAGCTCTCCAGGAATGAGGTGTATGGTATCTATCTGGACCAGATCGCCTGGTTTTGAAGCCAAAGGACGTTCCTGTTCAAAGTGCCATCTTTTCCAGGGACTGCGCTTTCTTATCAGCCCCTGGCGCTCCAGGGTGCGTTTTACAGAGCTCAGACTGGCGGATACCCCATTGTTTTCCAGTTCCCGATGAATCACCTCTGCGCACCTGTTGTGTTTCCTTCTTTGTTCCACAATGGCCTTCACCGTCTTTTCCGGAAGAGAAAGGGGGAAATGTTCCGGACGCGAAGAAAGGGTGGAAATGGGTATCAGGCCGTGCCACTTGTCTTTTTCCAGCCACTTGCTTATCGTTCCCGGCTGGACGCCGATGTATCTCGCTGTTTTCCTTACGCCCCAGCCTTGGTAGACCAGGTTAACTGCCCGCTGCCTGACCTTGGGAAGATTTGGATTATTTGAGTATGCCATATACCCGGATTTTATCACAAGTGTTTCCAAGCTATTGAACCATTACATGGTTGATTTAAACCAACAGGGGACCATTACTCTAGGAGCGAGTGTATGAGCCCCCTTTTTTATTTGACCTGGTCTCTTGGATTTAGTAAAATTAGCTAACAGGTTTTTTTATTTTAAACCATTAAA
>Ga0233423_10001572_pt1 | contig 11393 bp, 12 predicted proteins | sample Watercolumn_Mata_FD_180713 | JGI IMG/M metagenome (GOLD analysis project Ga0233423, IMG submission 180713) | Freshwater microbial communities from Lake Matano, South Sulawesi, Indonesia - Watercolumn_Matano_2014_112_MG | ecosystem: Environmental > Aquatic > Freshwater > Lake | place: Indonesia... | reverse complement strand
GAGGTTGCCCAATTTTATCGGGGCTCACCGCCTCTGGGGATCTCACGCCATGCGTCCCTGCCCCGATAAAATTGGGCAACCTCCTCGAACAGAGTCTGGAGGAGATCTGGGTCAACAGCGAGCTGCTAAACTACGTCAGGAACCGAGGGGCGATGAAGGGCTCCTGCAAAAAATGCGCATACAGCGGTGTCTGCGGTGGTTGCAGATACACGGCATACGCCATTAATGGAGACTGGTTGGGATCGGACGCCTCCTGTCCGTTCGGACCAAAAGTCCTAAGTGCCTAAAAGCCTTCGCCGACAGAGAATCTGCGAAGAAACTCAGAAAAACTAACGAATTCTCCAAACATGTTGATTACGAAAGAAAAAAAGGGGTATTGAGAGTTTATCCTTCAATGGCGGTCTCTGTGCTTCTTATGCCCTTTATTGCATTGATCTGCTTTGAGATCTTGAGCACCGAGTTGAAGTCGGATGCTTGGACAAAGGCGACGATGTCGTATCTTCCAAATACCGGAAAGGCCTTAACAATGCCCTTCATTTTCTTGACATCCTTAAATGACTCCGCTGCCTTGCCGGGCATGGCCCTAATTAAAATGCACGCACGCATTTTCTCTCCTCCTAAAGCACAGCCTCCACAAGCGTCTCTGTCGCCTTTACACCTGGCAGTCCATTTATGCTGTGTGCAACCTTCGTCAAAGCCTTCACGTCTGCCACCTCAACCTCGGCGATCACGTCCCACCTGCCGCTGGCTGAGAAGGCCCTTGCTACGCCCTTTATCCCCTTGATCTTCTTGGCAACGTCGGGAAACTTCCCAGGCTCGCAACTGATCAAAACGCAGGCTGAAACCATAGATTTTCTCCTTGCTATATATCCCCTAACGAATTAATAAATGATTGACATCTTTAGCCTTGCAAATTATAATACAACATGGCGCCGGGGAAGGGATTCGAACCCTTGCTCCCCCGAAGAGGAACCGGCTCTCCTGTTTAATTCGTCATCTCAAGGCCGGCGCCTTAACCACTCAGCCACCCCGGCTCAAGGAGACTATACGCAAACGCTATCTAAATGTTTTTATATTGGCATGAAGGTCGGCTTCGCGTCCGTGGCGATCTCGCCCTTTTCTTCCATGCTCTTGACCACTTCCTTGGGGAGCACAAACAATGAACCATGGATCTCGCCACTGTAATACCTGAGCCCCTTCACTCCACTCTTTTTAATCCCCTTCTCCAGAGCCTCTGCCTGCACCTCCTTAGGATCCGACCCCTTCGTTCCGTAGGCGAACCCCCACATCGAGTCGTACGCCGGCACCCAGACGTCGTACCCTCCAGCCCTCCCGAATACCTTCTTTATTGTCCTGTAGATGGTGGCGAAGCAGTAGCTGCTATAATAGGTGGATGTTGCCTGCGTCACCAAGAGTCCGTTCTCCCTCAAAACACTATGCGCCGCCTCGTAGAACTCCTTCGTGTAAAGTAGCTGACCCGGTCCACCCTCCAGCGGATCTGTAACGTCCACAATTATTACGTCGAACTTTCTTCCGCAGTCCTCAACATACTTCCTTCCGTCCCCGATAACAAGCTCCACTCTCTTATCCTCGAAGGCGCCATCAGAGAGTTCTGGCATGTACTTCTTGGAGCTCTCGATGACCCCCTCATCTATATCAACCATCACCGCTCTCTTAACGCAGGGGTGTCGCAGAACCTCCCTCAGAGTCCCGCCCTCCCCGCCCCCTATTATCAGAACGTTCCTTGGGTTGGGGTGCGCGAACATGACCGGGTGGACCAGAGACTCGTGGTAAATGTACTCGTCCCTCACCGTCGACTGGACCTTGCCGTCGAGAACCAGCATCCTCCCGTACTCGTGGGTCTCCACTATATCGATCTGCTGGAACTTGGTCCTCCTGCTGTGGAGCGTCCGCTTTATGCCGTGCATGTGCGCGCTGTGAGGCGTCTGGTACTCCACAAACCACTTCCAGACGAGGCTCAATCCTTTCCCTCCGTGAGGAGCCCGCGCTTCAGCTCCATTACCGAGGAGGACTTGGGCTTTAGCAGCCTGGCGATCCTGTCGTACGCCCTCATGGGATCCGTGGCGGTGTTGCAGGTGAAGATGTCCACCGCGGCGTATCCCAGCTCTGGCCACGTGTGGATCGAGAGGTGGGACTCCGCTATTATGACGACGCCCGTTACCCCTTGGGGCGCGAACTTGTGAAAGACCTTGCCCACGACCGTCGCCCCCGCCTCCGCCGCCCCCTTCTCCATGGCATCCTCGATCGCCTTCAGGTCGTTAAGCGCCTTCCTGTCGCAGCCGAACATCTCGAATACGAAGTGCCTCCCCAACTCCCTCATAACTCAAAACCTCTTCCGAAATCTACCGTAACCTTGCGTCGCTTATCCCTCTTTCTGTTCTGTTCTATTCTGCCCTGCCCTGCCTTCCACATTAACTAGACCTTTGCCCCGCTAACCAGCTCCGCCAAGTCTATACCGTGTGACCCTATCTGATAGAAGTACATAGCTATGGAGTCCAGCAGAGCAGTTATCTTGGGCTGCTTGCTCATCAGAAGTTCGTTTATTGAGACCAGCCCCTCCGCGAGCTTGGCGCTCTTCATCATCACGCCCTCAGCGAGCCTGACGTCCTGCTTGAACAGCGCCTGCGCCGCCTCCTCGTGGATCCTGTACGCCTCCCCGCTCAACTCGGAGAGCGCCTCCATGATGTCCCTGTCAACCTCCCTTCGGCTCAGCTTGGGCACCGAGTCCGCAACCGCCCCGGAGTAGTCCGCGATGGTCTCCACATACTTTGCCGCCATCCTCAGATCGAGGCACTCCGCGGGTCCGACCCCGAGCTTCTCCGCGACGCTTGGATTTCGAAGCGCAAGCCTCAGCTGCCTCACCATCAAGAAGTAGAGCCTGTCCACCTCGTCGTCCCTCCTGCTGACCGACTCCGCCAGCTCGACATCCCCGTCGGCGAGAGCCTGCTCAGCCTCCTTGTGCATGCTCGCGGCAAGGGTGTACGCCCTCTTGAGCGTGCTCTTTACGGGCATGGACGTCGGCTGAAGGAGGCACTGGATGGTCATGCTGTTCGCCTCCTCCTCCACTATCTCCAGCCCTATCAGCTTGTGTATGGCGGTCTTCACCTGCTCCCTCATGGCAGGCGTCATCCTCCTCCCGAGGTCAATAACAATGGTATCTGCTCCGGCGAGGTAGTTCGCCCTGATCTGCCTCTCCAGCCCCTCCGGCTCCCTTATCACGGCGGTAACATCCTTCTCAACCTCCGCCGCCCCCTCCATCTTTATCGTAAGGGATCCGCCCTCCCCCTCCACCAACCTTAGGACTGCCCCTCCCTCCAGTCCGTTCTTCAAGACCCACTCCTTTGGCAGGGAGAGGAGGAAGGACCCGCCCTTGCTCATCTGTAGCCTCCTATAATCCATCTCTGGGACCCTCAAGTCCTGTTATCCCCCTTCTTTCATTAAGGTTTTCCTAAAAATAGACCCAGAGAGGCTTCAAAAAGCGATAAGAGAGACCTACCACTACTTTTTCACAGGTGTTTCTGGTGGGAGGGTCTCTCAAGTCCGCATACGATGCCCTCATCAACTCCGGCTACCAGGTCTCCCCGGAGGCATTTGCCATGCTCGGAGAATTGGTAGATCCAGAGCTCGTCGTGGAGCGCCTGCTGAAGGCAATCGAGGGTATGAGTGAGAGGCCCCTGATAATAGAGAGATCCCATTTGGAAAGCCTGCTCAAAGTCGAGAAGCCAAGCGAGGTCAAACTCCCGCCCACCCATCCTGTAACCCCTCCCATTCAGGCACCACCAAGCGTCGTGGTGATGGGAGGCTCCGAGGACCACCTGATCAAGGGGACCATAAACGACTTTAGAGGCTACTTCATCAACCGCCTCGAGCGCCTCCAGAACATCCTGAGGGCCCGTGCGGATCTGAGGGATGCCACCAGCGTCTCGCTAATTCCAGAGGGAAACAAGCAGAGGAAGGTCAAGGTAATCGGCATGGTGACATCAAAGAGGGAGTTCAAGAGCGGGGGGTCCATCGTAGAACTCGAGGATACCCAGGGCTCCATCAGGGTATCCTTCAGGGGAGATGAGCAGATGAAGAGGAAGGTCTCGCGCCTCCTCATGGACGAGGTGGTATGCGTCTACGGCTCCACCATGAACGGCAGGTCCATGACGGGAGAGGACATCGTCTGGCCCGACATCTCACCGCGAATCAGATCTGGAGGTCCAAAAAGGGACACCTACGCCGTACTGACCTCGGACTTCCACATCGGGAGCAAGCTCTTCATGAAGGAGCAGTTCGAGTCCTTCATAAACTGGATAAAGGCCGAGAACGGCGAGGGCGCCTCAAAGGAGGTGGCGCTCAACACGAAGTACCTCATCATAGCCGGCGACCTGGTCGACGGGGTCGGTGTGTACCCCAACCAAGAGGAGGAACTCCTCCTAAAGGACCTGAACAAGCAGTACGAGCAGGCCGCCGAGTACCTCTCAATGGTTCCGGAGCAGATCAAGATCATCATAATACCAGGAAACCACGACGCCTGCAGGCCGACTCTCCCGACGCCACCCATCTATAGGGAGTACGCCGCGCCCGTCTACTCGCTGAAGAACGTGGTGATGCTCGGGGATCCCGCGGTGGTAAACCTGGACGGGGTGACCTTCCTCCTGACGCACGGCAGAAGCCTCGACGACGCCATCCCCGCCCTCCCCAACTGCAGCTTTAAGGAGCCCCAGAATGCGATGGTGGAGCTCCTGAAGTCGAGGCACCTCGCCCCCATCTACGGGGAGAAGACACCACTGGCGCCGGAGCAGTCTGACAGCCTCATAATCGACCCGGTTCCAGATGTATTCCACGCCGGGCACGTCCACGTCTGGGGGGTCTCCGAATACAGGGGGGTCGTGGTCGCCAACTCCGGCGCTTGGCAGATGCAGACGAACTACCAGAAGTCCATGGGGATAGAACCGCAGCCTGGCGTGGTGCCCGTGTTAAACCTCGCGAGCTTCAAGACCACCAACCTCAACTTCCTCTAATTCTTGACCTTCACCGCGCAGCTGACCGCCCGTGCGACCATCCTCGCGAGCCTCACCGGCTCTGGAATCCTCCCGAATATGGTCAGCCGCCTGACCAGCCTCATTGCCTCTGCTGGCTTAATCCCGACGCACTCCACTAATACGGAGTTCTCCCTATCCAAAGATAGCTCATGAAACCCTCCGGCCCCCTCGATCACCGCGAGCCTCTTTTCCCAATCCCTGAAGTGCTTCTTGAGGGCAGCCCTTACTGCCCCCTGATCTGGCCTCTCCCCCAAGACGAAGATGGAGGGGATCTCGAACCTTTCAAGTACCTTCTTCGGGTCTAGGAGATTGAAGCCCGCTATGGGTATGCTGCTTGACATGACAACGTCGACCTCGCGGTCCAACTCCTCGATGGTCTCCATCAGCCTCTCCGTGGCGTCGAGCCCGTCCACCTCAACCCTCTTTATGATCAGCCTCTTCGGCTGAATGCCGTCCGTCAAAAGAAAGGCCGCCGGCGTGGTCCTGTCAACGCCCTTGGAGAAGCTGCCCCCCTCCACCGCCAGAACTCTACGATCGGACATCCCCTTCACTTACCCAAATAGGCTGTCATCCTTGGGTCCTCCTGGAACGCGTCCCTCAGGTTCCTGTCCGATATGCTGAGGCTCACGATCTTTGTCCGCCCGTACCTGCCCTTGCTGACCACCCTCGCGTTGGCTATCCCTAGCATGTCCAGCTCGTTGATGAGGTCGCTCACCCGCCTCTGGGTAAGGGCCTCAACTCCAAACTTCTTCGTAACGCCTGTGTAGACCTCGTAGACCTCTCCCGTTATCCCGCCGCTACCCTTCTGCCTCTCAAGGAGGTGCAGGCTCAAAATTAGGAGTCTGGAGTGGAGGGGCATCGTCTTAATGACCTCCACAACCCTGTCCTTCTCCACCTCCCTCTGCGCCTTCCTGACGTGTTCCTCGATGACCTTGGTGTCCCCACCCCTCTCGGCGACCTCACCCGCCACCCTCAGAAGGTCCAGAGCCCTGCGGGCATCGCCGTGCTCCTTGGCCGCGAGGGCAGCGCAGAGCTTTATCACCTCGCCGCCAAGAACCCCCCCGTGGAAGGCCCCCTCAGACCTCTTCTTCAGAATGTCCTCCAGCTCGGAGGCGTTGTACGGCGGGAAGACGAGCTCCTCCTCGCCGAGGCTACTCCTGACCCTCGGGTCCAGGTACTCCGTGAACTTAAGGTCGTTGGTTATCCCTATTATCGATACCTTCGCCTTGGAGAGCTGGTTGTTTATCCTCGTGAGGTCGTATAGGACCTTGTCGCCAGTCTTCTTCACCAGCGAATCGACCTCGTCCAGAACGACGAACATGGATCTGTTCGAGGCGTCTGCAAGGTTTATGAACCTCTTGAGCACCTCGGATGTGGAGAGACCCGTGAATGGGATTCTCTCCCCTACCGCCTCGCAGAGGTCTGCCAGAACCCTGTAGTTCGTGTCGTCGTGCTTGCAGTTGATGAATGCGATGTTCAGGGTCACTCCTATATTATTGCCCTCAGAACCGATCTTCTTCAGGACGTGTTTGGTGACGGCCGTCTTTCCCGTCCCGGGGACGCCGTATATGAATATGTTGGAGGGTCTCGATCCTTGTAGTACCGGGGCGAGTATCTCCTCTAGCCTAAGTATCTGGGGCTGCCTGTGCGGCAGGTCGTCCGGGACATAGTCAGGCCTGAGGATATCCCTATTCACGAAGATCTTCGCGGTCAGTACCCTCTTGAATAGGTCATCCAGTGAATTTCCCATAATCCCTCCTCCAGAGGATGCATTAGAAACTGGGGTCTACTTAGCATATAAAAGTCACTATACAGCGCCGAGAAGTCCCGCCCTTACCCATATATCTCGGAGCGACAAATCTCTAAACATCAAACGGTGCCCGATATGATATCCCCCCAGTGGCGGCTGAACTTGGCTGCGTTGTTCTTCTTCATGCTCATCCAGGTGGTGGTGCCGCTCATACCGAGATACGCGCTCGTCATAGGGGCATCGCCATTCATGATAGGACTCGCGGTCTCGAGCATATCCATCACCGCCCTATTCTTCCGGCCCTTGTTCGGGGTGCTGAGCGACAGGCGGTCCCGTTCACGTCTCATGATGATGGGGCTCGTCTTTGGCTCGGTCGCCTATGCCATCCTCTTCCTCTCGCGCGACATATACACAATAATGGTTGCAAGGTTCATAGAGGGCTTTGCCGTCGCCTCATTCGTGCCATCCTCCATGGCAAGCGCGGTGGACCACGCCCCCGAGGGAAAGGTCGGCGAGGCACTTGGATGGCGGGCCATGATGACCGGGATCGGCTTCACCGTCGGGCCCTCCCTCGGCGGCTTCCTGTCCGAGATCTTCGGTTACGTGGTGACCTTCGGCATAACCTCAGCTCTGCTACTCTTGGTAATCCCTCTCGTCGTTTTCAAGGGGGCCGAGAGGCACCCGCTAACCACCGGCATCTCCCTCAAAGGCTTCAAGGAGAGGCACTTTCTCCTGGCCCTCATCAGCATGATTATTTACGCGATGGCATGGATGGGCCTCCTCACGTTCCTCTCCGCCTACCTGAAGCTTCTTCACTACGGCGACCTCGAGATAGGCCTCTTTGTGAGCATCCAAGCTCTCTCCAGCCTCGCGCTGAGGGTATTGGCGGGTAGGGCCTCGGACAGGTACCCGGAGACGATGACATTCACGGGCTTATTGGTCATCTCCCTCTCCTTCTTTGTCGTATACATGATTCAGGTTCCACCGTATCTCTATATCGCATCGGTCATCTTCGGGCTCGGCGTCGGCATATTCCTTCCTGGCTCTCAGACGCTCGCTTTGGCGAAGTCCCCGCCCAGCAATAGGGGTTTTCTCGCAAGCGTATACTTGATGGGCTTTGACGTGGGGAACCTGAGCGGACCTGTCATATTAGGCATAGTCGTCCAGGCCACCGGGCTCTACCAGAACGCTTTCATGATAGCACCAATCCTGACGTTCGTGGCTGCTCTGGTTGTATTAATACCGGTAAAATTCGCCAAACGCAATAAAACTTAAAGACCGTGTGCCATTCAATAACTCAGGGAGCATCTACCAAATGCTTACGCTCCAGTATCACAGGGGGACAATACTCAGCGGGGACGTGCACCTCCCCCACTCTGTCTGGGATCGATCCCTTGGGTCATACAGTACCCTGGGTCTCTACTACCTCGAGTCTTTGGAATACCTCAAAGTGAGTTCGATCCAATTCAAGAACGAGGTCATGGATCCGCCGCCATGCCCGTCCCTCAGAGCAAACCTAATCCCGAGGGGTTACCAGCTCGAGGCGCTCGACGCGTGGGAACAAGCGGGAAGGAGGGGGGTCGTGGTTCTGCCCACAGGAGCGGGAAAGACCCACATCGGCATGCTCGTCATCGAGGAGGTGAATCAGCCCGCCCTCGTGGTGGTGCCTACCATCGATCTCATGGAGCAGTGGCGGAGGAAGCTCGCGTCATCCTTCTCAATCGAGGTGGGCGAGTATGGCGGTGGCGAGAACATTATCGCCCCCCTGACCGTGGCAACCTACGACTCCGCCTACCTGCGGGCCGAGGAGCTGGGCAACCGCTTTCCTCTACTCATATTCGACGAGGTGCACCACCTGCCCTCGCCGGGCTACTCGCAGATAGCCGAGCTCTTCGCCTCACCATACCGCCTCGGTCTGACCGCGACCTACGAGCGGGAGGACGGGCTTCACAGGGATCTCCCGCGTCTTGTGGGTGGCAAGGTCTACGAGAGGAGGGTTGCAGAGATGGCGGGGGATCACCTCGCGCCCTTCAGGATAGAGAAGGTATACGTGGATCTCACGCCGGAGGAAGAGGAGGAGTACCGGAGGAACATCTCCACCTTCAGGGAGTACCTAGCGAGGAGGGGGATAACGTTAAGATCCCCGGAGGACTTCCAGCGCCTCATAATGAGGAGCGGCAGGGACCTGGAGGCGAGGGAGGCTCTGCTCGCCCGCAACAGGGCCATGGAGATAGCCCTCAACTCGTCCTCGAAGATCGACGCCCTCAGGGAGGTCGTCTCCGACTTCTTGGGCGAGAAGACCCTCATCTTCACCCAGCACAACCAGCTCGTCTACCGTTTGAGCAAGGAGTTCCTAATCCCCGCCATCACCCACAAGACCCCGAAGGAGGAGCGCGCCGAGGTTCTGAACGCCTTCAGGGAGGGCCGCTATAAAGTCCTCGTCACCTCGAAGGTCCTTGACGAGGGGATCGATGTCCCCGACGCCTCCCTCGGGATAATCCTCAGCGGCACCGGCTCCAAGAGGGAATTCGTCCAGCGCCTTGGGCGCCTACTCCGGAAGGTGGAGGGGAAGGAGGCAAGGCTCATCGAGATAATATCGAGGTCCACGGCGGAGACGAAGGTCAGCCACAGGAGGAGGGGTGCCCTCTAGTGCTCCCAGCCGAGCTGCTCGTCGCCAAGACCTTCAGGGGACAGATAAGGCCCGTCTACGTCCGGCCCGCGCCTGAACTCCTCGGGCTGGCGGAGTCCCTCATCGAGATATACAGGAGGGGAACAGGGAAGAAGCGCCACCAGATCTACTCCGAGCTGAAGGGCCTCGAGTACGGCCCCTTCAACTTTCGTCTCATCAGGGGCCTTGCCACGTTGCTGGACAGGCGCTCCACGTTCGCGGTGGACAGCCCCATCGACCCCTACCAGCTGAGGAAGGCCGCCTTCTCCAGGTCTCAAGGGTTCGTCTTATCCGAAGGAGAGAAGGGTCGAATAATCGGCGAGATCTCCGAGGAACTCAAGATCCGCCCGGAGGAAGTTGAGAAGTACCTGTGGAGCGACCTGGAGGATGAGCAGGTGATGAGGGGGTTCGAGCCTGTCGTAGCCGAGGAGCTACTGGCGGCGTACAACCTCTCCCTGACGCAGACCCTGCTCTTCAGGTCCACGGTGCTGGAATTCAGGGTCCGGGAGAACTGGAAGCGGATCTTCCGGGGCATAAAGAGGCTGGGGCTGATGTACTACCTCAACAGGGACCAGGGAGGCTACACCGTCTCGGTGGAGGGCCCCATCTCAATAATCAAGCTCACCGAGAGATACGGGACCAACCTCGCAAAGCTCCTCCCCGAGATCATGGTGAGGGGCGAGTGGTGGGTGAGGGCGCAGATCGTCTCGAGGTGGAGGGGCGACAGGAGGCTCCTGACCTTCGAGCTGACATCGTCTGAGGGCGTCCTCCTGCCGGAGCGCCCCATGGAACCGAGGGAGGTATACGACAGCTCCTTGGAGGAGAACTTCGCGAAGAGGTTCAACTCCCTCGGCACCAGATGGAAGCTCCTGAGGGAGCCCGAGCCGATCCCCACAGGGGCCACAGTCATGATCCCAGACTTCGCCTTCGTCCTCGGAAAGAGGCGAATATTCATGGAGGTGGTCGGCTTCTGGACTCCAGACTACCTCGAGAAGAAGCTGAACAAGCTCCAGGCGGTAAGAGACGTCGAGATGATAATCGCCGTTGATGCCAGTCTGGGGATCTCCAAGAAGGTTCCCGGGAAGGTGATCCTCTTCGAGAGGGGGGTTCCCCTCAAGCCGGTTCTGGAGGTATTAGAGTCCGCCGAGAGGGCTCACCTTACCTCAGAGATCGAGCAGGCTGCCAAGATGGAGATAAAGGTGGAGGGGGAGTGCGTCGGGCTCGACGAGCTGGCTCTGGCCTCGGGGGTTTCGAAGGAGGCGATAAGGAGGAGGATCGCGGAGAGGCCCGTGGAGGGCTTCATCCTCATAGGTGACTGTTTGATAAAGAGGGAGAGGCTGGGTGCGCTTGAGAAGGTGATCGCCGGGGAGCAACTTCTCTCCGCACTGATGCCAAAGCTTGAGGCCGAGGGCATCAAGGATCCCTACCCGCTTTTGAACTACTTCGGCTACCAGGTGAAGTGGCGCGGGCTGAGCTTAGACTCTGCAGAGATCGTGAAACAGGCAGATTGAGTAACGTTGAGATGAGCGCAGATGGACCTTGTCGTCTTGAGCGATTTTGATGGCACCATTGTGGACGTCGAGATGCCCGATCTCATCTTATCCAAGTTCGCCGAAGGAGACTGGAGGGTCTTCGACGATCAGCTCGCAAGGGGCGAGATCACGCTCGAGGAGTGCGTGCGGAGGCAGCTCTCCACGGTCAGGGCCGACCGGTCGCTCATAATCCGCGGGCTGGATAAGTCTGTGTCCTTCAGGCCCGGCTTCGGCGATCTGGTCGTGTACTGCGCCTCCAATGCAATATCTTTGGTCGTGGTCAGCGGCGGTCTGGGCTTCATAATAAAGCCCTTTCTGGGGTCGAAAGGCTGAAACGGTCTGGAGGTCTATGCAGGTAGGGCGAGATGCACCAAAAACGGGATAAATTTCTCCTT
>Ga0233423_10001571_pt1 | contig 11395 bp, 12 predicted proteins | sample Watercolumn_Mata_FD_180713 | JGI IMG/M metagenome (GOLD analysis project Ga0233423, IMG submission 180713) | Freshwater microbial communities from Lake Matano, South Sulawesi, Indonesia - Watercolumn_Matano_2014_112_MG | ecosystem: Environmental > Aquatic > Freshwater > Lake | place: Indonesia... | reverse complement strand
AAGAGATTATAGTAAGCAGGGATAAGAAAGGTAATAGTAAGAGCAATAACAACAAGAACTATCGTTATTTCTGCTAACGTAAAGCCTTTTTTCATGATCCCTCCCTAAATATCTTACATTTTTATAGGCAAAAGTAACCCTACCCCATTTAAAGTATAGCATTTATTTTAAAAAAAGTCTATGCTAAAGTATAATGTCTAGATAGTTTAATCGTTATCCAGCATAACTTATTCGCCGATTATTTTTATGAGCACTCTTTTTGGGCGTTGGCCGTCAAACTCTCCGTAAAAAATCTGCTCCCAAGGTCCAAAGTCTAGCTTGCCTCCGCTAATCGCAATTACTGTTTCCCTGCCCATAATTGTGCGTTTAAGATGGGCGTGGGCGTTATCCTCACCGGAAAGGTTGTGGCTATATCTTCGGGATGTAGGCGCTATCTCTTCCAACCACTTTTCAAAATCTTTTTTTAAGCCCTCCTCTTCATCATTGACAAAGACTGAAGCGGTAATATGCATCGCTCTGATTAAGCAAAGTCCTTCCTTTACTCCGCTTTTCTCTACGGCTTCCTCTACTTTGCGGGTAATATTTATAAACTCAATTTTATTTTTAGTGTTGAACAAAAGATATTCCGTGACCGCTTTCATTGTTTTCCTCTTTTGGCACGTTCCGTAATACTCCCATCAATGAGCCAATGTCTGTGCGAATATTAAAAAACAAAGGCGTATGCTTGGGTTGCGCGCTAAAATAAATTTTTATCTTTTCCTCGCCGGTAATATGCTCGGAAAGTTTTGAGCTTAATTTTACCGTAAAAGCTTTGGTATCGGCAAGCCGAGGCATTCTTATTATTTCCAAAGTATCAGCTTTCGCGTCTAACGGCCATACCTTTCCGCCATATACGATACTTATCGGATAGGTTTTTCCTAACGCAATATCTTTCAGCCGGAAATAATATAAGCTGGAAAATAAATCCTGGGCATCTTTGGGCAAAGAAACCTCTTTAGTTTCTTTGCCGGTATATTCCCATACCGCAACATTGCGGTGGTAATCAAAATTTATAGTTTCTTCCGTAACCCTCTTTTTATATAATTTCTTTTTATAAAATCTTAAGGGCCGGTTTAAATCTTTATCGATATAGGTCTCGACAATATACCTCACATCGTAGAAAAGGCGAAAGAAACTGTTGGGACGCGCCTCGGCAATTATGTGATAACAATCGCGGTCGTTGAGTTTAGTTACCTCCTTGACCGTAAGGATGATTTCGCCGGCATAGATACCGTGCCAGTTTACCGCGTACTCTAGTCTTTCTCCTGCTTCTATTGTCTCTTTTGCCGGAATAACTATATTTTTTTCCTGGGGAAATAATTCTACGCGGGTCACTTTCGGCCGGTAGGCGCAAGAATTCATACAGAGTAAGAAAAATAAAACATACACGCTTATACTGTTTTTAGCGATATTCCCTGAAATAGATTTTGGGTTGCTCCGTATAACTTTAACGTACATGGTTTTTTAGCCTGCCTATATTTTCGATATCCACTTCTATGGTATCGCCTCTTTGCATAGACCCTACGCCATAAGGAGTACCTGTGGAAATAACATCGCCGGGGGAAAGAGTCATCACTCTTGATATAAACGAAACTAAATAATCAACGGGAAAAATAAAATTAGCCGTATTAGAATACTGCTTTAGTACGCCGTTTAAATAAGAAGCTATCCGTAATGATGAAGGTTCAATCCCTGTCTCAAGCCAAGGGCCCAAGGGGCAAAAGCCGTCAAAGGATTTCGCTCTCGTCCATTGGCCATCTTTTGTTTGTAAATCGCGGGCAGTAATATCATTAAGGCAGGTATAACCTAGTATATAATCTTTTGCCTTGTTCTTGGGAATATTCTTTGCTTTTCTCTTAATGACTAAAGCCAATTCTGCCTCGTAATCTAGGCGGCCGACGCTTTCCGGATAGACAATAGAATCTTTATGAGCCGCCAAAGAACTACTTGGCTTTAAAAAAATTATAGGCTCTTTAGGAACTTTCATTTTTAATTCCCGCGCGTGGTCTTTATAATTAAGCCCGACGAGAATTATCTTGGTGGGATCCGCCGGCGGAAGCAGTTTGCATTTATCAAGAGGAATTATCTTTGAACCGGTCTGCATCTTTTTAAACGGCGCTGCTCTTAAAACCAGAATTTCCGCATCTTTTACGACTCCCCAGTGAATATTTTTTTTATAGCAAAACTTTACTATTTTCATAAAATATTTGTTCTTTTTTAAAAATCTGCGATCATCTGTAACTTTTTTCCGACCGAGAATGAACTCACCAACGATTTATGGCAAAAACCTGTGCTAGCCTGCGTGCTGTAAAGATTCAAACAAAGGAATAAACTGCGGAAAAGACTTATTAATGCATTTAATATCATCTATATAGAAAACGCTCTCCATGTTTGAGCCCAATACAATCGCGCTCATCGCTGTACGATGATCTCCAAAACTCTCAAAATGAAAATCCTTTAAGTTAAATACTCCCGGCCCCTTAATTGAAAGTGCCGGACTGCGCGGAGTTCCTTCCACTAAAACCTTAGCGCCTACTTTTTTAAGATTTGCGCTTATGGAATCAATTCTGTTAGTCTCTTTAACGCGGAGCTCGTTTACGCCGCGAATAACCGTTCTCCCCTTCGCAAATACCGCGGCAACACAAAGTATGGGTATTTCATCAACTAAAGATGGTATCTCTTCTGCCCTTACTTCTGTCGCCCTAAGTATAGAGCTTTTCACCACAATATCTGCATACGGCTCACAGCTTTCGCGTTTATTCTCCAGTTTAATATCTGCATTCATTCTTGCTAAAACTCGAAGTAAACCGCAGCGTGTAGGATTAATATTGACATTTCTGATTATCAGTTCCGAATTTTTTAAAATTAACCCCAGAACAATAAAGAAAGCAGCCGAAGAAAAATCCGCAGGGATGAAAATTTCTCCAGGGCTGACAGGTTTCTTGCCGGGGCGACAGATAACCTTCTTCCCTTCTTTTTCTAAACTTATGCCGAAAAGTTTAAACATCCGCTCAGTATGGTCACGCGATTGATAAGGCTCCTGAATAACCGTTTTTTTATCCGCGTACAGAGAAGCCAGCATCAACGCCGATTTAACCTGGGCGCTAGCTACGGGCAGTTTAAAATTTCCGCCGCAAAGCGCGTGCTTGCTCGGTAAAATCCTTAAAGGCGGATAGATCTCTTCTTGACCGGTATTGGCTTTTGTGCTTCTTTTTCTACCCAGGATTTTAGCTCCCATTTCCAGCAAAGGGTAAACTACCCTTCCCATAGGCCGTTTATTTAAAGACGGTGCTCCTCTAAATTCGGACATAAACTTCTGTGCGCAAAGCAAACCGCATAAAATCCTCATGGTTGTTCCGGATTCGCCCGCGTCAAGAATTACTTTCCCCTTTTTAGAGAAATACATCCCCTTGCCGCGAACCACAACCGAATTAGTGCGCACATCTACCTCTACTCCCAGTCTCTTTACGCAATCTAAAGTTCTAAGCGTGTCTTCACTGAACAAAAAAGACTTTATCAAAGTCTTTTCTTCGCAAAGCGAGGAAAAAATAACCACCCGATGAGATATGGATTTATCCGGGGGTATCAGTATTTCTTTCTTAACGCTCGTTATGGGTTTTATACTATACATTTTTCTTAATTTTACCAAATAATCGGTGAACTGAAATAAATTCTTTAAATCTTTCCGGAACCGTTGAGATAAATTCTACAAAGTTTTTTTTCTGCGGATGAAAGAAACCTAACCGATATGCATGCAAAAACATCTCCCCATACCCATCTTTGGGACCGTATTTTTGGTCCCCCACGATGGGGAAACCCAAAAACTCAAGATGCACCCGTATCTGATGCATTCTTCCCGTAAGCGGCCTAAGCACCAAGAACGTAGAATCTTGCAATTTTTCCTTAACCTCAATTTCTGTATAAGCTTTCTTGGATTCTAAAAAACTTATCTTCATCTTAAGACGGTTCTTTTTATCGCGGCGTAAAGGTAAATCGACCGCCAGGCTTTCTTTCTCCAGTACTCCCCAAACTATGGCTAAGTATTCTTTCTTGACTTTTCTTGAGCGAAATTGCTCAATGAGATCTAAATGGCTTAAATTATTTTTTGCGAAAACCATCACCCCGCTTGTTTCTTTATCCAAGCGATGCACTACTCCGGGCCGGATAGGACTTATGCTGGACAGTTCTTTTTTCATATACAAAAGCGCGTTGACTACGCTCTCTTTATAACCTAACTGAGGAGGATGCGTAGCCAAGCCTGTTGGCTTATCTACTACCAGCAGGTCTGAGTCTTCGTAAATAATCCTGATGTCGAACGCAAACGGTTCTAGAATTTTTGGCTGCTCCTCTATAATTATACGGACTTTCTGTAACTCCTGTAGATGAAAGCTGGGTTTCTTATTTCCGCCATCAACGCACACACACCCTTTTTCTATTAAATTATGAATGTTTGTACGCGAAAGAAAAGGCAAGTGGAGCGCTAAAAATTTATCTAAACGCATACCCTGGTTGTCTTTTGAGACAATTAAACTTTTCTCCATTAATTTAGCCTAGGTTTGTTTGGCTTTAGAATTTAAAGGAGCATGTTCTTTACGAAAACCCCCGAGGTACGGTTCGAGGATTAATAAAGCGACCCCTACGGTAATACAGGAATCAGAAAGGTTAAAAACCGGCCAAACTCTTAAATCAATATAATCAACCACAAACCCTAAAAATATTCTATCCCAGAGGTTTGAAAAAGCCCCCCCTAGAATCATACCGCAGGATATTAAAAAAAGTAAATTTTTCTTTTTTTCTTTTTTTATAAAAACAGAAAAAATCAACAAAAAAAGTATGCCGATATAGACGAGCAGGGTGCCGCTTTTTTGCAGAATACCAAACGCAGCCCCTTTATTAAAAATAACCGTTATATGAAAGATATTGCGGATGACGGGTATGGATTGATATGCGAAGTATAAACGTAGATAGGTTTTAATACAGGAGTCGAGACAAAATACGACGGCGGCAACAAGCCACACTACCCCATGGATTAAATCTTATCCTCTTTTTCTAACTTTTCCTGGCATTCTTTATTATATTTTGCATAAGGAATAGCATTCAGGCGACTCTTGGGTATTGCCCCTCCGCATATTGGGCAAACCCCGTAGGTCTTATCCTCTATTCGTTTTAGTGCCTCTTCTATTTCCATGATTATCTTGCGTTCACTGGAAACAAGACCGAGGTTAAAATCCCGCTCATAATTATCCGTAGCGACATCGGCTATGTGAAGGCCATAGCCCGAAATATCTCCGGAAATATCTTTTTGGCTCTTCATAAGAGTATCTTCGGAAGTTTCGCGCATTTGGCGCAGCATATCTTCCCTAAGATCAAGTAGCTTTTCTTTATAAAAATCCAATTCTGTTTTAGAAAATATTCCTTTTGTCTTTTGGCTGGGCTTTTTTTTCATGATCTTTCCTCCTTTAAGGCTGCTACACATTTACTGCAAACATCAGGGTGTTGGGTATTCATTCCTACGGTTTTTGACCAATTCCAACAACGCAAACATTTCTTGCCTTTTACTTTATCTACAATAATCCCGAAATTTCCCTCTTGGATGGTGACTTCCGAAACTATGAAGACTTCACGTAATACTTCCTGATAATTTCTGTAAAAGGCACAATCTTCGGCTTTAGCTGTTAAGAATATCGCAGCTTCAAGGGAGCTTCCGATTAACCCTTCTTCACGTTTTTTTTCTATCTCTTTTAAAACCGCGCTCCGCAGAGATAAAATCTTCTCCCATCTCTGGATTAGTTCTCTGTCTTGCCACTCTTGGTGGTATTCGTCGTCTAACCTTGTAGCGAATATCGAATCTTTTTTTCTAAAAATCTCCCAGCTCAAATAAGCTTCTTCAGCAGTAAACGCTAAGATGGGTGCAATCGATTTAAGTATAATTCTTAAAATACGGAAGAGAACAAATTGTGCGCTCCGCCGCGCTTTCGAATTTTGAGAAAAAGTATATAGTCTATCTTTAAGAATGTCAAGATAAAAAGAACTTAAATCGAGATTACAGAAATTAAATATACTCTGACAAACTTTATAAAAACTAAAATTATCGTAACTGGAAATAACCTCTTTATAAAGAAGCATAGATTTTGCAAGCATAAATCTATCGATTTCGGCCAATTCTGTAAAAGGGAGGGCATTTTTTTCCGGATTAAAATCGGCTAAGTTTCCTAAGATAAAGCGGATAGTATTTCTTATTTTGCGATAGATATCGACTAGCTGTTTAACGATACCCTCTGAGATTTTAACGTCTTCACTGTAGTCGCTATAAGCAGCCCATAAACGTAAGACCTCTGCTCCGTATTGTTTATGTATCTCTTGGGGCGCGATAACATTGCCTAAAGACTTGGACATTTTTCTTCCTTCGCCGTCAACCACAAAGCCGTGAGTCAATATGGTTTTAAAAGGCGCCCGCGATTCCTTCGCTACTGAAGGTATAAGCGAAACTTGAAACCAGCCTCGGTGCTGGTCGCTTCCCTCTAAATATAAATCTGCAGGGAACACCAGTTCCGGATTGGCTTTTACCACGGCGAGGAAACTTGCCCCCGACTCAAACCATACGTCAAGAATATCAAACTCTTTTTGAAATTTTTTTTGTTTACATTTAGAACAAGTAAATTCCGAAGGGATAAATTTTTTTATATCTTGAGTAAACCAAGAATCCGAACCTTCCTTTCTGAATACTTCAGCTGTCTTCCTGGTAACTTCCGCGCTAAGAACAACTTCACCGCAATTTTCGCATTTAACTGCAGGGATAGGCACACCCCACAATCTTTGGCGCGAAAGACACCAATCAGGCCGGATCTCGAGCATGCCTTTCATTCTTTCCTTACCCGCAGCCGGAACCCAAGTTACCTTTTCAATTTCTTTCACGAGGCGACTACGTAAATTATGCTGATTGACATCCAGAAACCACTGAAAAGTCGCCCTAAAAATTATCGCGGCCTTGCAACGCCAGCAATGGGGATACGAATGAGTTACCTTTTCGTGATTTACGATAGATTTACTTTGAGTGAGCTTTTCCAGCACCAACGCATTTGCACCCTCGATATTTTTCCCCCTAAAGTCAGGCTGCTCATCGAATATGCCTTTCTCGTTAACCGGCATGATTACCTCTAATTGATATTTCCGCACCAAAGAAAAGTCTTCTTCGCCGTGACCGGGAGCGATATGCACGCAGCCAGAGCCATCATCTTTAGATACAAAATCCGCTAAGACTACCGGCACTTTTCTTTCTAGAAAGGGATGGGCGAGTTTTAAATGCTCCAAATCCAAACCTTGAAATGTTTTTAGCACTCTTGATGCGGAATTGAATTTTTCCTGCAGAGAAGGCAATAAATCTTTTGCTAAAACCAGAAGCTTTCCTGCGAAATCAGCTAAAACGTAAGTAAGGTTTGGCTGTATAGCTACTGCTACGTTAGATACGAGCGTCCAAGGGGTAGTTGTCCAGACCAGAAAATAAACTTCCTTTCCGTCAAATATACCCTTATCTTCTATAGTTTTAAAAAGAACATAAATTGAATGAGACTCTTTATCGTAATATTCAACTTCGGCTTCGGCTAAAGCCGTCTCGCATGTGGCACACCAATTTACCGGTCTTCTTCCGCGGTAAACATAGCCCTGGCCTATCAGATATTCTAAAAGGCCTAAGACGTTATATTCATAATTCGGGTCTAAAGTAAGATAGGGATTATCCCAATCGCAGAAAATACCTAGGCGCTTAAAATCTTCAGCTTGCAGTTTGACGAATTTTAAAGCATATTCTTTTGCTTTTTTGCGAAAGATAGACACTTCGACGTCGTGCTTTGTCAGGCTGAGTTCTTTAAAAAGCTGGTGTTCAACCGGAAGGCCATGGCAATCCCAGCCAATTATAAAAGGACAATCATAACCTGCTAAAACTTTATACTTTATCACGATATCCTTTAATATTTTATTCAAAGCATGACCTATATGAATTAGCCCGTTGGCGTAAGGAGGGCCGTCATGAAGTATAAATTTTTCTAAACCCTGCCGTTCTTTCCTCAATGTCCGGTAAATATCAATATTCTGCCAATGCGAAATAATCTTTGGCTCTAGGCTTAAAAGATTAGCCTTCATGGAGAAATCTGTACGTGGTAAATTTAATGTATCTTTGTAATTCATTTCTTATCCGCGGCCGAACCGTGTATTAAAAAGCGGTAAATTTCTTAAATTCTTTTATCCTTTTATTTATATCACCGATAGTTATGTTTTGCAGACGCCTTAAACTGAAATCCTCGACGGCAAAAGTTGCCATTACGCTGCCATAGATAGCGGCTTTACGCAGATTTAGCTGGTTAATTTTCTTACATTTGGCTAAATACCCCATAAATCCGCCGGCAAAGGTATCTCCAGCTCCGGTAGGGTCAAAAATTTTATCCAATAAAAAAGCGGGGGCGGCAAAAATATTGTTTCCGGAAAACAACAGGATTCCGTGCTCACCTTTTTTAACCACCACTATCTTAGGCCCTAAAGCAAGAATTTTCTTTGCCGCTTTAAGAATGGCAGTCTCACTAGTTAACTTTCTTATCTCAGATTCATTAAGAAGAAATATATCCACCATTTTTAAAAGTTTAAGAAGATGCGTGGGTTTATTTTCAATCCAATAATTCATAGTGTCGCAAGCGACTAATTTCGGATGAAATACCTGATTTAAGACTTTAATTTGAAGCTCGGGATCGATATTGGCTAAAAAAACATATTCGCTATTTTGATAGGCCGGCGGAAGAACCGGATTAAAAGAAGCGAATACATTTAAATGCGTAGCTATTGTCTGGGGATCAGAAAAATCCCAGCCATATTGACCTTCCCAGCGGAAAGTCTTTCCCTCACAAACCCTAAGCCCCTCTAGATTTATCCCCTTATCTTTAAAAATATCTAAGTAGCTTTTGGGGAAATCCCTCCCCACCACCGCTACTAAACTAACCGGACTAAAAAATCTGGCGCTCAGGGAAAAATATGTCGCTGACCCTCCTAGGGCGTCTTTGACGCGGCCCATGGGCGTAGAGATAGTATCGAGCGCAACCGAACCAACGACAAGTATGCTCATTTAAAATATTTACCGGCGATTAGGTTTAATTTTTTCTTTGTTTCTTTTGAAATGGCTTTTCTATCGGTGACAATTGCATACCGTAAAGCATCTTTGCAGGGGCACGTTCTTTCCTGAGGTATTAAGTCAATGACTTTTTTGATAATTTCTTTAGAATTATTGACGTTCTTGCGCAGATTTTCGAGGATCATATCGACGCTTACCGACTCCTGGCTCTGGTACCAACAATCATAATCAGTTACCGCTGCCAATGTAGCGTAACAAATCTCCGCTTCGCGTGCCAATCTTGCCTCGGTCATATTGGTCATACCGATAATATCCATTCCCCAAGAACGATAAAGGTTTGACTCGGCCAGAGTCGAAAACTGCGGACCCTCCATATTGATGTACGTTCCTCCGTAATGCACCGTCACACCTGTAGATTTCGCCGCTTCCTTCAGACAATTAGCTAAGTCTTCGCATATCGGCTGAACAAATGCTACATGCGTCACAATATCTTCGTCAAAAAAAGTATTTTTTCTAGCCTGGTTAGTTCTGTCCACAAACTGGGTAGGGATAACAAAATCTAAAGGTTTAATCTCCTTTTTTAAAGAACCGCAGGCAGTAACAGAAATAATCCATTCCACGCCGAGCTTCTTCATGGCATAAATATTAGCTCGATAATTCAACCGAGACGGACCAACGTTATGGAATCTGCCGTGGCGCGGCAGGAAAACGACTTCCTTACCATTGAGCTGAGCCACTACAAATTTATCCGACGGACTCCCAAAAGGAGTCTTTATGGTTATTTGTCTTTTGCCTCTTAGTTCTTCTAATTTATAAAGTCCGCTTCCGCCGATTATGCCTATCCTGCCCATTTATTACTCCTTATTAAAGTAGAAGATAGGTGACCGTTTTTTGGATTAATCTAAAGTTACCCCTGCCAGAGAAATCTATTCTCGGTAGAAAACACAAGAAAGCGAAGTCCTCTAACGTGGCTTATTAAAAAATAGCTATTTCTTTCTGAAAGCCAAATTAATAAAAATTTTTCCGCTGATCAACAAATAAAGCCCTAAAACAAACTGTAAAAATAAAATAAGTGAAGTCTTTACTATTATTCCCATAGTGGCTGCTTTAGAATTGCTGAGAATAAATAATGAGTTAACGATGTTAAATAAAACCTGCATAATTAACCATGCTCCAATTATTTTCAGAGCAACAATAAAAATATCCTTCTGCGTCATATCTCCCTCCTTTAATAAACCCCGCAACTGCGAGGTGAATTAAACCGTGAAAATTTGTTCTTATCCTCAAAGCATGTTTTTTTTCGAAATCTGCCCTGCTCTCCTATAGGCGGCTGTGATACCACCGGCAATTATCTTATTGAGTTTATTCGCCTTAAAAACCCCAAGTGCTGCTTGAGTCGTTCCGCGCTTAGAGGTAACTTCCTGGATCAATGTTCCCAGTTCTTTTCCTGCCTCTTTGGCTAATTTTATTGATCCCTCAAATGTCTTAATTACCATTCTTCTTGCATCTTCTTTCTTAAAACCTAACTTTAAAGCACTTTCATACATCGCTAGCATAAAATAAAAAACATAAGCCGGACCGCTTCCACTGATAGCAGTAACTTTATCCAAGTAATTTTCTGCGATAACAATTGCCTCTCCGGTATGTGAAAATATTCTCAGGGCTTTCGCTAAATCCGATTTATTGGCAAATCTCCCCTTTGCTAGGAAAGAAATTGATTCGTTTACTACTGCGGCTAAATTCGGCATAATTCTGATTATATGCACACCGTTCAAATACTTTTCTAATGTTTTTATAGAAATCCCTGCTGCTATGCTTATAAAAAGAGGTTTTTCTTCTAGTAGATATTTTTTGTTATCGCACAAGAAACTTTCCACATCCTGGGGTTTTATCGCTAAAATGACCACCTCGGCTTTTTGTACCAGCGCAGGGGCATCGGAAAAAATACGGATTCCCCTTGCGCCTTTAGTTTTAATGCGGACCTTATCATATGCAAAAACGTTGTAATTACCTACCTTCGCTAAAGCCCGGCCAAAGGCCCGACCCATGTTTCCAAAACCGATAATTCCAATATTAATTTTTCTTTTCATGAGAAATTTTGCCTGCCTGCGGGAGGTAAAAGTTAGTGCATTAAGTAATCCTCAAATCCCTTAGGCAACCATCAATCTATCTGATAAATGTGCATTACCATATCATAAAAAGCATACAGTGTCAACGAAAACCTAGGCTCAGAATTATAAA
>Ga0233423_10001570_pt1 | contig 11407 bp, 9 predicted proteins | sample Watercolumn_Mata_FD_180713 | JGI IMG/M metagenome (GOLD analysis project Ga0233423, IMG submission 180713) | Freshwater microbial communities from Lake Matano, South Sulawesi, Indonesia - Watercolumn_Matano_2014_112_MG | ecosystem: Environmental > Aquatic > Freshwater > Lake | place: Indonesia... | reverse complement strand
TCGCACAAGGGAAAACAGCACTCTGGTTCGGCACAACCGACGACTTGTACCCCCTGGCGGAGGCGCTGGCGCGCCCACACAGCAGTCCCTCCGGGATGCTTCGCGATTTGCAGTGGGGCGTGATAAACGTTCCGCAAGGCGATCCCGCGCATCCGGTCACCGCGAGCGAAGGCGCGAATCTCGCGATTTTTAGAACTTCGGAGGAACGCGTCCGCGCCGCGTGGTTGTTCGCGCGCTGGCTCACGGCGCCCGAGCAAAGCGCGCGTTGGTCGCGCGTGACGCTGCGCATCCCGGTTCGCTTGTCTGCCTACACCTTGCTCGCGATGAATTTGCCGCCGCTATTGCTCCGCCTGCGTGATGGTTTCGGCGACGCGCTGCCTACCGTCCGCGCCACACCGACAGTCAAGGATGCAGAATTCATTGATGCCTCCATCGTCGAGACGTGGGCGAACGTCGCGAACGGCGCTGATCCCGCCGCCGCGCTCAAAGCCGCTGCGGCGCGCGTCAATCGGATTCTGGGGAATATCCCGTAGTGGAGTAATCAGGCGATTAGGCGATTGGTCACTGATTGACCGATTACCGATGGACTGATTCGATCACTGTTCGGCAATGGAGAACCCGGTGCTCTTCCTCAAACTCGGCGGCTCGGCGATAACGGACAAGACGCGTCAAGCCACCGCGCATGAGGAGGTGATTCGTCGGATCGCGCAGGAAGTAAGACGGGTGCGTGACGCGCAGCCCGCGCTCCGTCTCTTGATCGGGCATGGCAGCGGCTCGTTCGGGCATTTCGCCGCGCAGCAGTTTGGCTTTGGCGCGCGCGGCAACTGGCGCGCCTACGCCGAAACGGGGGCGTCCGCCGCGCGGCTCGCCCGCTTGGTCACCGATCTATTCCTCGCCGAAGGTGTGCCAGTCGCTGCGATGCCGCCCTCCGCGTCCGCGCGTTGCCGTGACGGCGAACTCGTGGAACTTGCCACCACGCCGATCCAGACCGCGCTCGCGCATAACCTCGTCCCGCTCGTCCACGGCGACGTCGCGTTCGATGAAACGCGCGGGATGACGATCGCGTCCACCGAAATGCTCTTCGCGTACCTCGCGCCGCGGCTCAAGCCGTCGCGCATCATTCTCGCGGGAATTGTGGATGGGGTCTTCACCGCCGATCCATGGCGGGATGCCTCCGCGCGGTTGATCCGCGAGATCACCCCCGCGAGTTTTCCACAGGTCGAAGCGCAGTTGCGCGGGTCACACGGAGTGGATGTGACCGGGGGCATGCTCGCCAAGGTGAAGACGATGCTCGCGCTCGTTCAGGGCGATCCGGCGGTTCGCGTGCAGATTCTCAGCGCAACGCGCGCAGGGGAGATCGAACATGCGTTGACCCGTGAGGATTTTGATGCGGGGACGATCATTCACGCATGAAATCAGCCAACCCGGCAATGAGTCAACGGGTTGACCGATTACAGATTGGCTGATGGACTCGCGACAAAATGTGAAGAGGCGGGTTTACTCCGCCTCTACATTTTTCTGTTGCGCGTGCGCCCACGCGCGCCCGGCGAGCGCTTGGAAAAACTCGATGACCCCTTCGCCGCTGGTGCACGAGGACTCGAAGAACGGTGTATTCCAGGCTTGCGCGACTTGGAATGCCTCGTCGCGCGTGATCTGGCGCGGCAGATCGGTCTTGTTGGCGAGCATGAGAATGGGAACGGCTGGCGCGAATTCGCGCGTCTCGCGCCACCAGCGCATCAGGTCATAAAACGACGCGCGGTTGCTCACGTCAAAGACTAACCCGACCGCTTGCGCGCCGCGATAAAAAGCGCGCCGCGCGAACGAGAACCGCTCTTGCCCTCCCAAATCCCACACGATTAGGCGAACCTGCCTTCGTTCGATTTCCACGTGATACAGATGGAAGTCTACGCCGACCGTCATATCGCGCCGAGGGTCGAAATGGCACGTGCAGTAGCGTTCGATCAAACTCGTCTTGCCCACGTTTGCGTCGCCGCCGAGAATTACTTTGAGAACGGGCGGCTCGGCGGAGGTTTCCTGGAGCACCGGCGCTTGCGGGAAAATGGCATTGACGATGCCGAGCAATTCGCCCGGTGCGAAAGGTTTGGTGAGATAGTGGTGTGCGACAGAATTCTCAGGCCGGGATTGGATCTCTGTCATTGCGCACGTACTCATCAAGATGGTGACCGTGTCGGCGGATATGGCTTTTGCCTCGCGAATCAGTGTCAAGCCATCCACCTCCGGCATCTTCCAATCGGCGATGATCAAATCGAACTGGGCATGCTGCAATTCTCTCTGCGCGGCGGCTCCATCGGTGAACGCGTGAATCTGGAAAGTCGTTTGATCTCGCAAGCCACGCGAGATGTCTTCAACGAGGCGCGGATCGTTGTCAACAATCAAGATGTGGCGGAGGGATTCAGTCATCAGAACATAGCATCCACAATATCGCGTTCGCGCAGCAGGCGGCGGCGCCAGCCGTTGATTTCGGGAACGACGAAGGGTAAGATCCGCATTGCATAATAGGGCGGCAGAATCGGCAGTCCAACCAGATCGCCAAAAGTGATCAGAATAAAAAGATGCTCCAGAGTGCCGCGTGTTCGGACATTGGCTCGTACCATATCGTGCACGAACATGCCGTACAAGACACTGCTCAAGACACGGTATGCGCGGTCAAAGCGGTTCCGCCAATTTGAACGTTGCTCCGTTGGCACGTTGCTTATCCAATCGCCATGTCAGGGCGAGATGGCGCGCTGGCTTCCACAGGGATTTCATACCAGCGCACGCTTTCGCCGAGGCGCGCCCGCGCTTGCCAGCGCAGACTCTTGGGCGTGGCATCCAGACTGCTCTTCAGGCGCCGCGCGCGTTCGACGACGAGGCTACGCTCAGCCAGGAACAGATTGTCTTCGGCAAAATAAATGAGTTGCTCCAAGTTCATCGAGACCGTCTTGTACCAACCCCAGTCATCCACGCAGAGTGCAGTGATTTGAGCGGCGTCTATCTGGTCATCCTTCGGGGTCAGGCTCACATCGTATTCGATGAGGAGCGCGGCGAGGTCGCTCAATGCCTCATCCGGCATTTCGACCAATTGGAGACGAACGAGCGCAAGCGCGGTCACCGGTACCATCGAGGCGTTCGGTTTGAGAAATGGCTTGAGATCAAAGCGATGGTACATCTCAAAGGTATCCAGGAAAATAACCAGGGTATCTTGTGTTTCCGGTCCGGTGAAGTACAAGCGATGCGTGGTCGGCGGCGCGTTCGGGCGCGTGTTGCTGCGATAGCCTAGCCGTCCGAAGAACTGGATGATTGGCGAGAGGTGCTCCGCGTGTCCAGCCAGCTCAAGATGGCGTTGGCGTGGAATCGTGAGCAAGCGGCGGCGACCCGGGCAACGCTCCCACAGCGCCACTGGGTCCATTAACCATAGTGGGATTTGCGCGCTGGCGGCAGTCTCCACAATCTGATGGGCTTGCTTCTGCAATTCGCCCACCAGGTTCGGCAGTTCGACCTCGCCAGGTGTGACCGGCAGGGGAGGCGTCACGGGCACGGACGATTCCGGCAGCGCGGGTGTGGCGACCGGGGAGGGCAGGGGTGGCGTGATTGGTGGCGGCGCGGCTGGTTTAGCGGCGGCAGTTTTGCTGACTCGTGTCGCCGTGGCTAGTTTTTTCACCGCGACATTCGCCGTCAGATTGAGCAAGGGCAGGTTGATATTGCGCGCGCAGACGATCACGAGAATGCCGCTGTGAAAATTCTTCAGCACCAATCGCCCGGCATCGTATAGCAGCACGGCTTCCGCAACGCGTTGTCTTGATAGATCGAGCGCGTGGAAGGTTTGACTCGTCACCCGCGCGGCGAGGTTCAGGTCATTGCTGCTGTATTGTTCGGGCATGACCTGCGCGGCAACTCTTCCGTCGGGCAAACAGACGAATGATCCGACGACGCCCAGGACCGCATTCACTTCGTGCAAGACTGATTCCATAATTCGCCTTTGTGTTTCAAAACTCTAGTCACCGTATCGGAGCTCCGGTCTCTGTTGTTCGAGGGTGGCGGCGGCAGGAATGTCGTACCACCGCATACTCTCCCCCACGCGTGCGCGCGTTTGCCAGCGTAGCCCCTTGGGCGCGTCTTCGATTGCTTGGAAAATCCGTCCAGCGCGTTCGGCGATGACGGTCTTTCGGTCTGAAGGGAGGGACTGGGCGGAAAAAACCGTCAGACGCTGGAGGTTCAGCGTGACTGTCTTGTACCAGCCCCACTGATCCGCGCAGAGCCGAGTAATTGGCAAAAGGTCAATCTTGCCTGGCGCAGCGTGTAGACTCACAGGATGATCGTTCAAGAGCGCGCTCATTTCACGCAAGCCCGCCTCGGGCATCTCGACCAATTGCAGCCGCAACAGCAGCAGTGCAGTTTCCGCCAACGTTGCGCCTGGGTGCGCGAGAAATGGTGTCAGATCAAGTTGATGGTACATCGCAAAGGTATCGAGGTGAATTTCGACGGTGACCTCACGCGGCGAGTGCGCAAAATTGAAGCGCGGGCTGCCGCGAAATTCGTCCAGCGATTGGTCGGTGCGGTAGCCTAGCGACTCGAACACACGCTGGATCACCGCGCGCTGCGCCGCGCGCGCGGCAAACTCCAGGTGTTTTTTCTCCGGCAGCGTGAGGAGCGCGCGGGCATACGGACAAGTTACCCAGGTTGCCAATGAACTCATCACGCGCAAAGTGATGTTCGCGGCTGCCGCCGCGTCCATGATGCGCTGCCATTCGGATTCTAGATCGGCGAACGATAGTCGGATGGGCGCGCTTAGGGAGGGAGCCGTAGGTACAGTCGGAGCTGGAAAGACTGGCACCGGAGGCTCGGGCGCAGGTATCACCGGTGGCGGAGTCGCCGCCAGCGCTGGTTCCGGCGCGAATGTCACTGGCGGCGCAATCGTCGGTGTTGCAGCCAGCGGTTTCACCGGCTTGAGTTGTTCGATCAGTTTGCGCGTTGCAGCGTTCGCGGTCAAATTGAGCAGGGGGAGGTTAATATTGCGCGCGCAGAGAATCACCAGGACTCCGCCGCGCAGACTCTTCAGAATCAGGCGCGCGCGCTCGAAGGTCAGATCCGCTTCGGTGACCCGCTGTCCGGAAGTTTCGAGGGCAACGAATGTCTGAGCCGCGATCCGCGCAGCAAGTGTGATCTCCGCCGGGCTGAACGAGACCGGGACGGCTTGCGCGGCGATACTGGCGTCGTTCAAACAGACAAAGGAACCGGTGACGCCAATCACGTCATTGATTTCGCGTAGAATTGCCTCCATAGGCATCCGTGCCGCTGATCCTTAACTCTTGAGCACTCGGCTCGCCGTGTTGGCGACAATGGTCGGTGAGGTGTTTTCGTTCAAGAGCAGACCGATGTAGCGGTCTGGTTGTTGAATGACCAAAAGACGCTTGTTCTTCAACGCGACAAGCCCATGCCCGAAACTGCCAAGCTGGAGAGCCTGCCCCAGCTGTTCGGCAGCTGAGCCGGTGAACACCGCGGCGGCGGCTTCATTCTCTCCGTCACTGCCGGGAATATCCGCCGCCAAGACAACTCCGTCAGACGCGGCGATGACCACACCCGCCACTCCGTCAATCGCTTTCAGTTGAGCCAGCGCGTCCGATTTCATATTTCCGCCTCCTTGGACAACCACCGGTCGTTCTGCCACGCGCTTCATGCCCTCCAGCAATAGCACGCTCCAGTTGACCGCAATCGTTTTCTCTGGCGGGTGCACATCGCGGTCGAGGACGAACGCGCCCTGGTCCCACGTGAGCAGTTCGTACACGGCATCTTCGCCACGCCACGCGTCGAGCTCGGCATGCACAACCTGACCATCGGAAAAGTAAATCTCGCCGCGCTGATCGGCGCGGGTCAGGGTCAGTCGCGCCGAATGCATTTCCTGACAATTGACTTGGATCAGATTAGCCAGACTCATTTCCTGAAGATTGCCTTGGATCGGCATGGATCACCTTGCAGAGATTATATGGCGCGCGTCGAAGAATGTCAATGCTGTCTCAGTCTCTGTACTACCAACTCGTTCACCAGTCCTGGATGCCCTTGTCCTTTGGTCGCTTTCATCACCTGACCGATTAAGAATTTGGCTAGGTCTCTTTGCCGCCGCGGTACTCGGCGACCTGTTGGGGATGCTCCGCCAGAACCTTTTCGACGATGGTTTCCAACGCGCGGCGGTCGCTGATTTGGGATGGCTCACCGATTCATCGCGGAAAAGAAGTGAAAGCGTATCTTGCGGACGGCGCAGCGAAACACATTCATCTTGAGCTCTTGCCGCCCTATGCTCCAGATCTGAATCCTGACGAAGGCATGTGGAGTCATCCCAAGTGTGTTGAACTTTGCACTTCATGAAGACTATCTTTGTCGATTCTCAAACGGTAAAGAGGTCTTGCGCAAGCCCACAATAGTACTGGACAAGCCGATCTTGATATTCTCTGTAAAACTCCGGCGACAGCCCATAGAGTTTTTCGCGATTAACATATTGACCCTGAGCGTCTCGCTTACCGACAAACGAAAAACCGAAATTGTGGAAAATGCTATCGGTGGGACTCGGCGAGGCTTCAGGGCTCGCTTGGTATTCCCGTATGCAGTCTGCTGCGAACTTGGAATAGCTTGCCTCGCGCTGGGCATAGGCAAGCGATTCGTTCCACCAGGTGCGGAATAGGTCCGAGTAATAATCGCGGACTGTCTCGGCGAACATGATCTGAGGTTGAGGTGCGATCTTGAAATGATTGCGCCCGCTCGTCGCCAAAGCGATGACTCGCCGAGTGGCTTGGGAAAGATCATCGCCAGAATGAAAATCGAGTAATGCGTCAAACTCGTTCGCAATCCGATATTGTGTGGTGATCCGTCGTGCCAATGCGGTTAACCCTCCAGGGCAGCGGTAATCCAACCCTTTTTCGACGCCAAAGTTGGGAGCTAGGTGAGTCAATGGTAATCCACGGCGCTGTGCTTCCAAAAGCACAAACACAACCTCTTCATTCGTCGTGATGCAAGCGCATGTTTCGATACCGGGGGGACGTTCGTCCATGGAGAATTCCAAATCAAAACCGCGCTCGCGTCTGACTCGGCGAATCTCTGCTACGAGTTTTTCAATAGCGGACAGAGCATCCCAATATTTTCCAACCAGTCCTCCCAGTGTAGCATCATCTGGTTGGTAGGTAATGCCTCCCAAACGCCGTTCTTGACGGTGGTATGCCACAATCGCTTGACGTTCCATGGGGGAAGGAATCCTGGATTCGAGGAGCGCGTTTGCTTCTGCGGAGGAACGAACATTCAGAGCGGCATAATCCAACCCTGCAGAAATATCCAGAGTGTAAAACGTATAATAGCGGGATGCCGCGACGACCTGTTTGGCGTGACCTAATCCATCTGCTCCATCTGCGATCTTGATGTGATCGGCGTCAGCCCCATACACGGGGCGTCCTTCGCTCTTCAACGCTTCCAACACGCCATAGACCCACAGCCCCTCAAATGTGCTCCCTGTGTGTCCTGACTCTATCGTGCCAAATCCAGGGTAATAGATAGCGTCAGGTGTCCGACCAGCCAAAATGTTGTCCAAGAGTTCAAGCTCACGTACCGAATTCTGGATTGGATTGGCGACAATTCCACCGATGTGCATTGCCCGATAAGACCCTGGCAACATGGCGGCGGACATGCGCGTTCCGATTCCCAAGCGGGGTTGTGCCCCCAAGACACGCGGACCTTTGTCTGGTCGCAAACTCTGGCAGTAGTAATCAATCGTCGCGGCACTGGTGCTATATGCCTTTAGAAAGTACCCCTGATCAAGTTGGATGTTCACCAGTGGAGTGCCAGGTTTTGCCATTCCCACGCGGGTGCCTATCTCGAGAAATACATATTGCCCATCTGGCAATCCAGCCAAGCAAAAGTGAGTACTGGCAGATTGCGCAACTGAACCGAGGTAGGGCTGGATCCGCTTGGAGGTTGGGAGTACGGTTCCAGATTCTAGCTTTTCCCGCAACAGGGTCCAATAACCCTGTTCCTCGACAGAAAGAATCCTTACAACACCAGCTTCATCCCAGGTCGCTGTATCCAATATGGCAGGGTTGACTTGCGGATTCAAATCAATCTTTCCAAAGCGCATTTGATCATCTCTCGCCACGAAAAGAGCCTATTCAAGCTTTTACAGCATCGCGATTCCACCATTAACATCAAGAGTGGCACCTGTTACAAAGGCGGCTCCATCGGAAGAAAGAAAGACTGCCGCGGCAGCTACATCGTTTCAGGGTCAAGAAAACAACCGGCGCCAATGCACGGTCAGCCACATACATGTGCTCATAGAGAGCCGCCTGGATTTCGTCAATCCTTTTGAATTCTTCCGAGGTCATCATCTCCAAACTGACATCGAAGTGACTAGTCACCAACAGGTTGTAACATGATCTTGAGACCTTGCTTTTGTCTGACCATGCGGAAAGCTTCGCGCCACTCAGTCAGGGGCAAGGTGTGGCTGGCGAGGCGTTTTGCATCCACACTGCCCTGGCGCATGAGCGCGAGGCTGCGCTCCCATGCCGGCCAGGATTGCCCCAATGCTCCAGTGACTTGAATCTCTTTGTAGGCGACAAGACTGAAGTCCAACTCAAACGGACCACTGAACAGGCCCAGTTGGGTGTACTGTCCTCTTCGCCGGGTCGCCATCAATCCCAGGCGAGCCGCTGCCGGAGCACCGGAACATTCCAGCCAGATATCAGCACCATGTCCTTTAGTGTAAGTGTTCAACCTCTCGACCACTTCTTGGGCAGGGACATCCAGTGTCGCATCGGCTCCCCACCGGCGGGCTAACGCAAGGCGTTCGGCATCCTGGGGGATTCCACAAACGACCGCACAAGCCCCAGCTGCCTTGACCAGTTGCAGGCACAGCAAGCCAATGGGGCCTGGTCCTGTGATCACTACCACATCACCTGCTGAAATACGAGTCATATCCAGAGCGGCATGGACGCAGCAAGCTAACGGCTCGGTGAGAGCGCCACCGACAAAGTCAACCTCGTCGGGCAATCGATGCAACTGCCGCTCGTTGACCACGCAGTAGCGGGCAAAGCAACCATCCACCGCGTAGCCGACGACCTTGCGGGTGGCGCACATGTTATAGTGTCCGGTGCGACATGGAAGGCATGTCCCACACGATTCAGCCGTCGTTTCGCAAGTGACCCGGTCGCCGGGCTGCCACGAACACGGCTTGCCATTTGGCAACCCGTTCCCAACCTCGACGATCACGCCAGAGAATTCGTGTCCCATCACGACCGGAGGAACAACATTGATCTTGGTCTCATCGTGGTAGATATGCAGGTCCGAACCGCATACTCCTGCTACCTTGACCTCTACCTTGACCTGTCCAGGGCCGGGGCTAGGTTCTGGGACATCCCGCAGTTCTACGTTGCCATTGCCGCGAAGATATTTGACAACTGCTTTCACAGGTTTTCTTCTCCCTTCGATTTGGGTCAGGGCCCTGGCGGCTTTACGCTGCGGTCCAACCGCCATCCACATACAAAATTTGGCCGGTGATAAAGTCGGATGTCGGCGAAGCCAAATCGCGAAGCATCCTGTAAGGAAAGATTGCAGCGCCAAGCAGGTCGGTGACCTGACCGACACGCCCCATCGGAATGCGGCTGACGATCGCGTCATATTGCTTGGGATCGTCCAGAATGAAAGTGTTCAATTCAGTGCGGAGGAAGGTGGACGCAATGGCGTTGACAATGATACTCAACGGGGACTACTCAATGGACAGTGACTTGGTCAGCAGGTTGACACCTCGTGAAATAGGTTGTTTGGTGACATCCTACAGCCACTATGGAAGGTCACTTTTGTTCAATTGTCAAGGGACTTGGCAACAGTCCTGAGTCTCTGTACTACCAACTCGTTCGCCAGTCCTGGATGCGCTTGTCCTTTGGTCGCTTTCATCACCTGACCGACCAGGAATTTGGCTATCGTCTCTTTGCCACCGCGGTACTCGGCGACCTGTAGGGGATGCTCCGCCAAAACCTTTTCGACGATCGCTTCGAGTGCGCCGCGGTCGTTGATTTGGGCAAGCCCCCTTTCTGCCACGATAACGCGCGCGTCCTTGCCCGTTTTGTACATTTCCTCAAACACGCTCTTAGCGATGGTGTGGCTGATCGCTCCAGCATTGACAAGCGCGTGCAAGTCCGGTATCTGCGCGGGCGCGATCCTTACCGTGCTGATCTCGGCGTCGTTGTCTTTCATCAACCGAAACAACTCGCCGGTCACCCAATTGGCGATAGTTTTGGCGTCCACGCCGCGCGCTTGTCCGGCCTTTACGGCTTGGTCGTAGTACGCCGCGACCTCGCGTTCGGCGGTGATGACGCCGGCGTCGTACGCGCTCAAGCCGAGCGTGTTGGTCAGCCGCTCGCGTTTCTCATCGGGCAGTTCCGGCAGACGCGCACGCAGCGTGTTCACCCATTCCGCCGCGACGCAAAGGCGCGGCAGGTCAGGTTCCGGAAAATAGCGATAGTCGTGCGCCTCCTCTTTGCTGCGCTGCGCTAACGTTGCGTTGCGCGTCTCGTCCCAGCCCATCGTCTCTTGCTCAACGGTTCCGCCGCTGCGCAGGATTTTCGTCTGCCGCGCGATTTCGAATTCCGTCGCATGCACCATCGCGCGCAGCGAGTTGAGGTTCTTGATTTCTACACGCGTGGCGGAGAGGGTGGACGATCCCTGAGGACGCAGCGAAATGTTCGCCTCGAACCGCATCGCGCCCTTTTCCATATCGCCGGAACAAACCTCAAGGTAACGCAAAATCTGACGCAGTTTCAGTGAGTACAGACGCGCTTGTTCCACCGAATGCAGGTCGGGATCGCTGACAATTTCCATGAGCGGCACCCCGGACCGATTCACGTCAATCCAACTGGCGTCGTCAACGTGGAACAGTTTCGCCGTATCTTCTTCGAGGTGGACGCGGCGGATGCCGATCCGTTTGGTCTCCCCTCCCTCGTCAATCAGGACATACCCATCGCGCGAGAGCGGCAGATCGTACTGGGAGATTTGGTATCCCTTCATCAAATCGGGATAGTGATAGTTCTTGCGGTCGAATTTGGCGAACTCGGGGATAGCGCAGTGGAACGCGAGCGCGGTGAGAATGCTGTACTCGACGGCGGTCTGATTGATGACCGGCAGACTGCCGGGCATGCCGAGACAGACCGGGCAAACGTGCGTGTTCGGCGGCGCGCCGGCGTAATCGGCGGAGCAGCCGCAGAACATTTTGCTTTGCGTCAGCAATTGCGCGTGCACTTCGAGTCCGATGACCGGTTCGAATTCCATGGTGCGGTTCTTAGTATTACTCCGAGACTTTGCCGTAATCCGAGACTTTGCGATCAGTAGGCGGCTTACTAATTCTGGGCAGGTTCGCGGTATACTCACGGGCGATTCT
>Ga0233423_10001568_pt1 | contig 11415 bp, 10 predicted proteins | sample Watercolumn_Mata_FD_180713 | JGI IMG/M metagenome (GOLD analysis project Ga0233423, IMG submission 180713) | Freshwater microbial communities from Lake Matano, South Sulawesi, Indonesia - Watercolumn_Matano_2014_112_MG | ecosystem: Environmental > Aquatic > Freshwater > Lake | place: Indonesia... | reverse complement strand
ATCCTTAAGCCAAATAACCCGGGATTTAAAAGATCTGGCCCGGCACCAAAATAAATATATTCTCTATGAAAAAGCCAAAGGCAGATATAGCCGCTTAGCTAAAATTATCATCCCTAAATATCCTGTGGATAAGTCGGTGGATGTCTCAGTTGACTTCTGCATAAATGACGGGGTAGCTTGCATAGATGCAAAAGTAGAAGATGATACCGCTGTCAAAAATGGCGATGTAACTTGTATACATGCGGAGGTAGAAGTGAATAACCCAACCAGAATCAAGGAAATCAAACCTCTCAATAACATCTTAATAACAGAAAAAGATAAGTCATTAATAACAGAAGACGACAACCTCTGTGGAAAAATCCTTTTTATCATCTGCCTAAGAGCGCTTAAAGACTTTAACCTGACCATAGAATCGGAAGAATTAAGAACTATTGTTAATAAACATTGCAACTGTAGAGAAATAAGGGGTTGGTGTTATGACCCCGAGACTTGTTATTTACAGGTTTATAGTGTTATCGAAAAGATGGGCCGGTATGAAGTAAGCGACCATTCGCGATATTTCAAAACTTCATTAGATAATTTCTTAAATGAGAATGCGCAAGAGTTATCTCAAAAGGCAAAGGCATCGAATTATGCCCAAAAAGAAAAAGAAAATTTCTAAGGAACCGTCTTTAGTCTTGATTGGCAGAGATAAAGAACTGCAGAAGATTAAGGAAAATCTGGCAAACCATAAACATACCGCATTAGTCGGCAATATCGGAGTAGGTAAAAGCCACCTCCTTAAATATGCCATTAAAGATTCACGCAAGATTATTTATGTGAAGCATATCCAGCCTTTGAAGACAGCCTTGATTTCTATGGCGCAGAGCCTTCATAAAGACGGTCGCTTAAAGCTTGAAGGCACGCAAGCGGAATATTTAGAGTGGCAGGATTTAAAGCGAAAAGTAACTCGGCTGCCGATTATGGAGCTTCTTACCTGCGTTGTAGAAAAAATTAAAGGTTATACCGTAGTTTTAGACCATCTTGAAAGCCTTACTCCGAGTATGGCCTTTACCGTATCACTGATTATGGATAAGGCTCTAGTCCTCGGCGCAACTAATGATTTAAAGACCGCAGGGCACTTAGCCCGCATCTGGTGGCGTTTTGACCATATTGAGGTAGGCAATTTAGAAAGAGAAGAAGCCCAGAAGCTTCTCTGGTTATATGCCAATGAGAAAAAAATTGAAGACAAACTTATGTTTGAAAATAAAGTTTTAACGCACTCCGCCGGCAATCCCTTGGCTATTGTTGAGATGGCTAAACGTACCCTTGATGAGAAATTCGACTCTGTAGAAAAGATAAGGGAATTAAAACATGATGCTGGCATTAGGTATTTTGACCTCACCCCTGTTTTGCTTATTATTGGCGCGGTAGTAGTGGCAGCGCGATTTATCTCTTTAGGCCTAAATGACGTTGATGGCTATATCCTGGCAGGTTCTGCCGGAGCGTTCTTTATGTTTTTGCGGTATTTTCTCTATCGCTCAATGAGGAAGAACCAAGGAAGATGAGCAAAACTTGCTCACCTATATAAGAAAAAAACACACACGAATATATGCTTAAAATTGGTAAAGACCTGAAAAAAGGTCAAACCATCCAAATCGATGATACCCATTCCCGAGCCATACTCATTTGTGGTAAGCGAGGTTCAGGCAAATCCTATACCCTGGGTGTCATCGCTGAGGAGCTATTTTCTTCCAAAGAGAAGCCGTTCATTTTCATCGTGGATCCCATTGGCATTTATTGGACTATGTGTTTGCCAAACACAAATAACAATAGCAGTCTGCCGGTAAAAGTTATAGTTCCGGGAAACCCTGTTTTTCGTTACAGCAAAGAAATTATCTCTAAAATGGAAGAGCTGGGAGTCAGGTTTCAGAAGGTTTCCCTCAATCCGGCAGACTTATCGCCCGAGGCTTGGTGCAATTTGTTTGACTTTTCTATCAATGAGCCTTTGGGGATTAGTTTATACCGGTCAGTTCAGCGTTTAAGAAAGACGAAGACTTTTAATATCCATAATCTGATTACCCATATTCAAAAAGATGTCTTGAGCCAGGACAAGACCAAAGAGGCCCTAATCAACCGTTTGAAGATGGTAATTGACTGGGAGATATTTTCTGCAGGCTCTCAGGATATGGCTAGCCTTTTTACTAATGAACAGATAAATGTCCTTGATTTCTCAGTAATTGACCCAGGTGCCTACGGCTTACGTAATCTGATTCTTTCCGTTCTCTGTCAGGATTTCTTTAAGAAACAGGCAATATTGCGCAGAAAAGAGGAATTGAATATTATCTCTTCCTGTAAACGCATGTGGCTTTTAATTGATGAGGCCCAGCAATTCTGCCCTCATGGTAAAAGCGCCCTTGCCAAGGAAATCTTAATCCGCTGGATAAAAGAAGGAAGACAGCCGGGTCTGTCTTGTGTATTTGCCTCTCAACAGCCATCAAGCCTGGATAACGAAATTATTTCCCAGGGCGACATTATTATAATCCATAAGATTACCAATACCGATGATATCCTGGCTGTCAATAAGCTCTCCCAGGACTATATGGCCAGTGAAATGAAGATTTATATCCGCTACCTTAAAAATCCCGGCGAGGCAGTGATGGTTGATGATGAGAAAGAAAGGGTTCTGATCTTAAAGGTAAGAAAGAGGATTACTAAGCACGGCGGAGAAGAGAGAATTAAATGAAACGCTTCGCATTCTTTGTTTTTCTGTTTTTATTCGCTAATAAAACTTTTGCCTTGGATATAACCTTGGATGAGGCAATAAAAGAAGCCCTGAAGAATAACCACCATATCGCCATTGCCAAAACCAAGGTCAAGAAAGCAGAATGTGAGTTGTCTGAAACGAAAAAGATTTTCTCACCCAATATTTCCTTGCAAGCTGGTAGGAACTTCCTCTCTGATAGAGAAATAGTAGGAATTTCTGTATCGCAAGACATTGACAGGCTACTCGGTTTTAATTCCAGTCAGAGGAAGAAGGCAAAATTGGACGTAGAGATCTCCCAAAAAGAGTTAGCCGTTATTGAGCAGGAAATTATCAGGCAAGTGGCCAACGCCTATTATGATATAAAAGCCCAGGAAGATTTAGTTAAATTAAAACAGGATATCCTTGCTTCGCAGGAGAAAAAACTTGAAATTACTACTGCGCAATTTGATGCAGGAAAAGAAAATTTAGAAACCCTGCTTTCCAATCAAAAAGAAGTAGCCCAGGCCAAATACGAATGGGAAAAATCTAGGGATGATTTAAGGAAATTAGAATTAGTTTTTTACCAACTGCTTGGTCAACAAAATATAAATGAGGAAGATACTAAATGATGGCACCCACCCACACTGTTTTTGCCACACTATCCATTGGCCTGTTCGGCGCGGTCATCAATACCCCATTATCTCCGATTGCATATTCTTTTGCCGCCTTAGGTTCTGTTTTGCCAGACATAGACACTACAGGAAGTGGCATTGGCAAGATGTTTCTCCCGCTATCTACTTTTTTAGAGCGTAAATACGGCCACAGGACTATTACTCACAGTCTGTTGGGTGCCTTGATTTTTGCTTTCATTTTTAGCCCGATGTTATTATTTCATGGCTCATCATTTTACAATTGTCTTGTCTTCGGCATCCTTAACCATATCGTCCTTGATGCCGCAAACAAAACCGGTGTCCCTTTATTCTATCCCCATCTTATCCGCGCAGTCATTCCAAATAATGAAAGATTCAGGATCCTTACCGGCAGTAGGGAAGAATACATCTTTTTGGCCGTTATTGTAGGTATAACTATTTTTGTTATCCCTCTAAACCGCATTGGAATGCGCGGCGCTTTGCATTATCTTATCCGCACCCCTCAATCAGCAGTGGCAGATTATTTAAGTTTCTCCAGCCAGGATTATTCTGTATTTGTGGATTTTGAAGGAGTGTTCAATGTCTCACAGAAAAGAATCTCCGGTTACTGGGAGGCCTTAGGCTCAACCAGTAGAAATTCTCTCATCATTAAAGATAACGAAGGACGCATTTATAGTATTGGCTCTAATCCTAATGACAATATTCGTTCTTTACGTATACAATCCCGCAAGGGCAAGAAACTAAAAGTAAGCATGCAAGAAATTAATCTGCAAAATCAACTTTTAAGTGATATCTTAAAATTTATTCCTGAAAAAGGCGAAACCTACCTCTTAGGCCATATCAAGACCTATGATAAATTTAATCTACAATATAGTCTTGACGAATTTTCTGTTTGCAAAGCCGGAGTGAATAGGATTGATTTTCTTTATGCAACTAGCAAAGATATAGCCAATCAAAACCTGTCCAATCTTCTGGTCATTGAAGGTCAAATCTTGATTAGAACGATTTCACAAGACAAAGAAACAATTAGCATTCCCCAAGCCAAGCCGGTACTTTCCAAAACGCCATATCAGGTTATCACGTTTTATATTAAGGATATTTATAGCCTTGAAGAACTAAAGATAAAGGCAGGAGAGATAATTCAGAGAGGGGATTTGCTTGCCTCTTTAAGTTCTAAAAGAGATTATTTGCTTTTAGCCAAACAACGTGCTGAGCAGCAGTTAAAAATTGCCCAGCAAGAATTGGATAAGATAAAAATTGAATCTACTCAGGAGATGAGACTTAAAGAAGAAGAAAATAGGCTATCGGGAAGACAGAGGGATTTGTCTTCTGTAACAGAGCTCAATAGGCTCAAACTTTCTGAGGCAGAGGCAAAACTAAACCTGGCCTTGCTTTCTGTAAAAAGATTAGAGCAGAAACTCATGGCAACTCAGATTCATTCACCGGTGGATGGAAAGGTAATCTCCATTCAGGTTCAGCACGCAACCGTTACCTTGCGGATTTTGACTCAAGATTCAATTTCTGCGATGGAGACAGAATTACCTTATACAGATCCCTCCGAGAGCATAGAAGATGACCGAGAATAAGGACAAACTCAAAATAGAAGAAGAACAGGAACGCCTTAAGGAGTTCTTAGACATTCTCCTCGAAGCCGATTTGCGTACAATTAAAAGATTAAATGAAAAACATCATTTTAAAAAGGATCTTAGCAAAGAAAAGCAAAACGATGCCGGCTAATTACACATTTGCAGATTTCCATTGACTTGGAAACATATTTCTGCTATAAGGTGGAATATGTGCAAGTGGTATAATCGTAAAAGATAGGGAGGGATAATCTATGGACATTATAAAAAAACTGGAGTTGTATCGTTTGGAGAATAAGATAACCCAGCAGGATTTAGCAAAACAGTTATGTGTCGCTTTCTCAACTGTCAGCAGGTGGTTTAATGGAAAAACAACACCTAACAAAATCCTGCAGTATCACATGGAGAAGTATTTACGCAAAAAGGCAGGTAAGCTTTTCAACAAACCAATCATAAGGGGTTAATTAAGATGAAATATAAAATATTTGTAAGTGGAGCGCAGAAGGAACTAAAAGAAGAGCGCCGGGCCGTCAAAGAGTTCGTTCGCAAAGACGTTCTTTTATCGGAATATTTTGATGTTTTTCTATTTGAAGATTCTCCAGCCAAGAGCAAATCAGCCCAGACAGCCTACCTTGAAGAAGTACGCAAAAGCGATATTTACATAGGCATTCTGGGACAGCAATATGGCGGCGTCGAAAAAGGAAAGATATCACCAACAGAAGGCGAGTTCCGTGAAGCCCGGGCAAAACATAAAGAGATTTTGATTTATATTAAGGGCCAAAACACCGTTGATAAACGCCGAGAAACTGGTGTGCAGAAACTTATAAAAGAAATTAAAAATCCCAAGGTAGGATACAGCTATAGAAGATTTGAGAACGCAGACGAATTAAGCAATCTTGTTTATGAAAGTTTAATATTCTTTCTGAAAGAAAAAGGTGAAATCGGAAAAGCTGGGTTTGATCAACGTATATGTGAGGGGGCTAAGTTCTCCGACATTGATAACGCCAAAGTTAAATGGTTCCTGAAGGTTGCCCGGGCGAAACGCAATTTCCCTCTCGGAGTAGATTCATCAATACAAGACGTATTCACGCACTTAAAGCTTATAAGGGATGGAAGGCTTACTAATGCCGCGATTCTCTTATTCGGCAAGAATCCGCGAAAATTCTTTGATCAGGCAAAGATTAAATGTGTTCAATTGCCCAGCACCGAGGTAGTAAAACCTTTTTCCTCATATCACATTTATGAAGAAGAAAATCTCTTCGAGCAAGTTGATAAAGCCGTAGCATTTGTTCTAGATGCTATCAAATTTCCCGTTATTCAACAGGCGCATACAGTGCAAGTAGCCCGGCCTCGGGAAATTCCTGAATTTGCTATTCATGAAGCGATTGTTAACGCTGTAGCGCACCGTGATTACAATACGACATCTTCTGTCCAAGTAATGGTGTTTCTTGACCGAGTTGAGATATGGAATTCCGGAATTCTCCCCAGAAACTTAAAGGTGGAAGATTTGAAAAAGCCACACTCTTCTCATCCATCTAATCCGACATTGGCGAATGTCCTGTATTTTGGGAATTATATCCAGCAAGTAGGATCCGGCACAACGGAAATGGTTCGCCAGTGCAAAGAACACGGCCTTCCGGAACCGGAGTTTGTTTCAGTGAGGAATCTTGAGTTTAAGACAATACTGGCAAGGGATGTTTTTACAGAAGCGAATCTAATCCAAATGAGGCTTAATGAGAGGCAGATTAAAGCTGTTAAGTATATAAAGGAACATGGGCAGATTACAAATACTGAATATAAGGATATGGTCGGAGTTTCTAAGGCTACTGCAACACGAGATCTTGTCGAACTTGCGAGAAAAGGGCTAATAGAAAAAATTGGTGTAACTGGCCGTGGAACATCATATAAGATTAAAGGGCTCATAAAGGGCTCAAAGGGCTCATAAAGGGCTCAAAATGGACTCATATACTTATATTTATTGGGGGCCAGAGTGGTACCAAGTTGGCGATTAGTGACGGATAAAGATGTGTGATTGATGTCTCTAAAAAGCTGAAAATGTCCATGAAAATGTCCGAAAGATGAAAGTTGCACTTTATACCAGAGTAAGCACTGACGAACAGGCAAGGGAAGGGTATTCTCTTTAGGTGCAGAGAGAATATCTGGAGGATTTTGCCAAAAGGCAGGGCTGGGAGATTTATTATCCGGAAGAAGGCAGAATCTACTCCGATGATATCACTGGATACACTCTTGATAGGCCTGCTTTAAAGCAACTTTTGCTCGATGCCAGAAGAAAAAGATTTGATTCAGTTCTGGTCTATAAAATAGACCGCTTTAGCCGAAAATTAAAGGATATGCTTAATCTTATAGATGAGCTGGAAGATATGGGAGTCGGTTTTAAATCTGCTACCGAGCCGTTTGATACATTGACTTCTGCTGGTAAATTAATGATGCAACAGTTAGGGAGTTTTGCCGAATTTGAGAGAAACCGGATAAAAGAGAGAGTTTTTCCGGGAATGTTAAAAGGCGTAGAAAGATGCAACTGGCAAGGGGCCAGATATGCCCCTTATGGCTACCATTATAACAAAGAGAAGAAACTTTTAGAAGTAGTTCCTGAAGAGGCTGAGATAGTCAGGCTTATTTATTCGATGTATCTGGCTAATCATAGCACAACGCAGGTTGCTGGTTATCTCTATAATAAAGGGTATAAGACCCGCTCCGGAGGCAAGTTTCACACTAAACTTGTCGGAGATATCCTTACGAACCAGGTCTATCTAGGAAAGCTTGTCTGGAATAGACATCATTACGATAAGAAACAAAAAACCGACAAAGGTTACCGCTATGTTAAAAATCCGGATTCAAAAATAATTGTAGTCCAGGGAAGACAGGAACCCATAATCTCGCAGGAAGATTTTGATAAGATCCAGCAGATACGCGCTCAAAACAGGAAGTGCACCAATAAGAGGTTAAATACGAGTGTCTATATGCTTACCGGAATATTACTCTGCGCTAAATGCGGGCATAAATATCGTGGTTCATCTTATATTACTAATCACCGCGAGCATAAAAGAAAACCCTGGTATCGCTGCTCTGCCCGGGAAGAACATTATATAAAATGTGAAAATCCTGCGGTAAGGGCAGAGATAATCGAGGCACAGGTATTTAGTATCATTGAGCGGATAGCCACCATTAAAGATGTAATTAACAAACGTATTCAAGGCGTAATAAAAGCCCAGGTGGAGCCAGATGAGGCATACAGGCAGGAGCTGAGTGGCCTAAAGGCAAAATTAAAGGAGAACCTCATCAAGCAAAACAAGCTTAATGATAATTACTTAGAAGGCGACATTGGCATAGAGATTTACAAAAGTAAAAGCTCTCTCTTAAGAGAAGAAGAGCAGATGTTAAAGAATGCAATCGGCAATCTGGAAAGCCGCCTTGTAGAAAGGGAGCAGTCAAAGGATTATCTCATATTCCTGCAGAGGGTATTTGACAACTTTGATGAGACAAGAAAAGACCTAACTGTGAAACAAAAGAAGGACCTTTTAAGGGTGGTTTTTAGATGGATTAAGGTTGATGATGGCAGGGTCGTAGACTACGAACTCTATGAGCCCTTTAAGACACTTTTAGAGAAGGAGGAAGGGAAGAATTTATGGCAACTCCACGAACTTCAAGAGGTTGCAGCAAGCGGAAGCCAGTCCTGTATATCAAGACCTACGGCTGGCCGATGGCTGCGCTATAGGGGGACTATGGAGAAGATAGCGAAAGCTTTCGTAAGACCGGAATAATCAATAAGATAAATGCTTTGGAGTGAGAGAGTTGCGGTAAGAAAGATTACTGAGTTGTAATAACACGATTTTATAAGTAAACAAAAAGATTAATAATAGTAGAGAGGAGTTATTTTAAGGATGCACCTAAAAAATATCCGATTATGGCAGCATGACCATATCTTTGGTCAGGACAAAGAGCAGGCTGGCGAGCGCCGCACTATTATTGTTACAGTTGTCACTTTTGTTATGATGGTGGCAGAAGTTCTTGCCGGCATTATTTTTGGCTCTATGGCGCTTCTTGCCGATGGTCTTCACATGGCTTCTCATGCGACTGCGCTTGGCATAAATTCTTTTGCTTATATTTATGCTAGACGGCATTCAAGCGACAAAGGTTTTAATTTTGGCACGGGAAAAGTCAATACGCTGGGAGGTTTCACGGGCGCAATCCTGTTGGGCTTTTTTGCCCTGTTTATGCTCTGGGAGAGCATAAAAAGGTTTTTCTTCCCCGTTAGCATAGAGTTTAATCAGGCAATCGTTGTTGCTGTTATTGGCTTGGTTGTTAATCTGGCATCTGTGTTTATTCTTGAGACCAGACACCATTCGCATAGCGAGGATTCTCACGAGCATTTTGACCATAACCATCATCATAAGAATGACCACAATTTGCAGTCTGCTTATCTGCATGTCATTGCCGATACCTTGACGTCTGTTTTAGCGATTGTCGCATTACTTTGTGCAAAATATTTCGGCTTAATCTGGATGGATCCATTAATGGGGATTATTGGAGGCATAATGGTTTTCAGGTGGTCATTGGGGCTCTTGCGGGGAACAAGCCATGTTTTGCTGGATAAGAATGGCCCGGAAGAAATTAAGCAGAAAATCAAAGAAAGTATCGAAATTGATGAAGACAGCAGGATTGCTGACTTGCATCTTTGGTCAGTGGGACCGAATATTTACGGAGTAATAGTTTCTGTAGTTGCTTGCAATCCTTTAGAGCCTGAGCAATATAAGAAATTGATTCCCGATAATCTTGGGTTGGTCCACGTAAATGTAGAGGTCAGTAAGTGCAAGGAAGACGTTAGCAGGGGGCTATGATTAATAAATCCGAGAAAAAGGTGTTTCTGAAAAATTTTGGTTGCCAAATGAATGTTCGCGATTCAGAAATCGTTCGTGGAATATTGGAGGAATGCAAGTATCAGTTTGTCGATGACGAAAGCCATGCGGATATAGTTATTTTTAATACCTGCTCAGTCCGTGAGCACGCAGAGCACAGGGCGATTAGCGTTTTAGGTTCGCTTATCAAGAAAGACAAAAAGCGTGCAAAAGTTTTTGGGCTTATTGGCTGTGTGGCAAAGCATAAAAAAGAAGAGCTTTTTAAAAGTCTCCCCGGACTTAATTTTATCTGCGGGCCGGCAGAAATTTATGAAATAGGGGATATACTCAGAGATGTCACAGGTAACAGGTATCACGTAATACGTCTTTCTGAAAAACAGCGGCCGATAGATAATGTTAATCCGGCGTATCGAGAATCAAAAACACATGCATTTGTAAACATTGCTTACGGATGCAATAATTATTGCAGTTACTGTATAGTCCCTTATGCTAGGGGTCCGGAAGTTTCAAGGCCGGTTGAGGATATAGCGCAGGAAGTAAGCGATTTGGCAAAGCGCGGCATAAGCCATGTTACGCTTTTAGGGCAGAATGTGAATTCTTATTCAGACCACAGACCACAGACCACAGACCACAGACTGAAGAATAAGAAATATGATTTTGTCTGTTTACTAAAAGTAGTGCATGAGATAGAGGGGATTAAGAAAATTAGTTTTGTAACCAGCCATCCCAAAGATGCAGGAGTAAGATTATTTAAAACTATTGCAGAGTTTCCAAAAATTGATAGATATTTACACTTACCTCTGCAGTCGGGTTCGAACAGAATATTGAGGTTGATGCATAGGGGATACACTATCGAAAAATATCACAAGCTTATAGCGGATTATAGAAAAATAGTACCCGAGGCGAAGCTAAGTACGGATATCATCGTTGGTTTCCCCAGTGAGAGCGAAGAGGATTTTATAATGACCAAAAAGGCAGTTGAAGAGGTGCGTTTTAACAACGCTTATATTTTTAAATATTCTCCCCGGCCGCCGGCAAAATCATCCGAATTGCCAGACGATGTTCCACCAGAGGTGAAAGAAAAAAGGCATAATATTTTACTTGATTTACAGAAGAAAATATCGTTAAATAAAATTTAAACCACCATGAATAAGAAACATTATCTTGCGAATTATAAATTAACTTACGGCTTTATAATTCTGGCAACGATATTAATATCAGCATTCGCTATAAATGTTTATGCATTTTCGTTGGCTGACGCGCAAAAGGATTACCTTTCCGGCCGATATGATGAGGCCATAGAGAAAGCCAAAAAACTGCGGCAATCAGACGATGTTTTATATTTTTTAGGTTTAGTGCATTTGAAAATCGAAGATTATCAGAAGGCGAAAGGGTATTTTCGCGAACTCACCACGCATTTTCCTAATTCCAGATATTATAATTTAGGAATGATAAAGTTAGCGGATATCTACTTCTTAAAGGAAGATTACGCAAATGCCAAGACAATCTATAGTGACTTAGAAAAGAGCCCGTTAGTGCCCGATAGAATGCCATTGGTTTTGTTACGTTTAGCCCAGATC
>Ga0233423_10001566_pt1 | contig 11420 bp, 12 predicted proteins | sample Watercolumn_Mata_FD_180713 | JGI IMG/M metagenome (GOLD analysis project Ga0233423, IMG submission 180713) | Freshwater microbial communities from Lake Matano, South Sulawesi, Indonesia - Watercolumn_Matano_2014_112_MG | ecosystem: Environmental > Aquatic > Freshwater > Lake | place: Indonesia... | reverse complement strand
GCCGCTGGAATCAGAACCCGCTATGGTTAAGACCCTCGCCGGCTTCATGTATCCTCCTCAAGGAAGATTTCCCGTTTTAAAATACCTGATCACCAAAAGCTGCCCGGCACCCACTTTCACGATACCCCTGGGCGCAATCAAACGATTGCTTATGCCGTAGGGCACCCCCATCTCCATCACTCCGTTTTCAAGGGGATACTCGAACCCCTCAAGGCGAATGCCCGTTGCCATGCCGGAGACGGGAAGAAGCGATACGGTTTGTCCTTCTTCTCCCTCGATGATATGCTCCCCGGTCACGACGAATACCTCACACCACTCATCAACCAACAGGACCTGTATGCCCTTCTTCTCACCTGAAATCAGCAGCGATATGTTGGCAAGCACATGATCTATACGGGTGCCGAAGGCACCGAATATATAAATCTTCTCAGGCTCCATTCCGAATGCGTATTCCAAGGCCAGTTGGGTGTCCGTCTCATCCTTTTTTTCCGGATACCTGAGTATCCGGCTTCCCCGCTCCTCAAAGTAGCGGGTGATCTCCCGACTGAGGGAGTCCATGTCCCCTATAATCACACCGGGTATCAGACCAAGGGCATGCATATGTCTTGCCCCGCCGTCAGCACAGATTATCTCCACAGGGTCCAGCTCGGCTATCTTTATACGCAAAAAATCGGGATCCCCTATCTGGCCTCCAGTGATGACAAAGACAACCTTTTTCATGGACATTCCCTCTTTACGATGAAAATAGCCTCCGCATATTTCCCCCATTGGAAAGGGGAGGCCTGAACCTTCCACTGTATTGTAAATGTGATTATTTTATCAAATAACTGCCACAAAGGAAATTTATATCGGGACTGAGTATTGACCTGCCCGGGGCGGGGTAGAAGCCTTTGAAATATGACGCAGCGCATCAATGCAATTCGGGATCCCTCAGGCAATTCTGAAGACGTTCCTGGTATTCTGGGAGGTTACATATGCCAGCTCGTCAAAAGAAAGGCCTTTTATCTCTGCCACTTTTTGAGCAGTGTGAATGATATAGGCTGGTTCATTCCTCTTTCCCCGGAAGGGGTGAGGAGTCAGGTAAGGCGCATCCGTTTCCAGTAGAAGGCTGGTCAGGGGAATGTTTTTCACCACTCCCTGAAGTTTATCTGATTTCCCGAACGTGACCGCACCGGGAATGGAGATATGAAATCCCATATCGAGGCATTTCCTGGCCATCCTGTCGTCCCCGGAAAAACAATGGACAACCCCCCCTGCGCCCCCTTCCACGATTTCAGCATCTCCAGGGTTTCCCTGTGTGCTTCCCGATCGTGGATGATGATCGGCAGCCCGATTTCCCGCGCCAGCTCCAACTGTTCGCCAAACCTTCGCACCTGCACATCACGGGGAGAAAGATTGCGGAAGAAATCGAGACCGATTTCTCCGAAGGCGACAACCTTTTCCCTCTTTGCCATTACTTTCAGTTCATCATAGGTAGACTGGCTTATGCTCTTGACTTCATGGGGATGAATACCAATCGCCGCATAAACAGTTTTATATTTCTCCGCAATGGAAATCGCCTTTTCACATTCATCGAGGGTCGTACCGACCGTAATGATCAAATCGACCCCCGCAGATTCTGCCCTTCGGATGACCGCCTCCCTGTCGCGGTCAAACTCGCTCATTTCCAGGTGCGCGTGTGAATCAATCAGCATCGTCAATCATTTTGACCAACAAACTTTCAGATCCCGATGTCACTCTACGGTGACCTCATCCGCACATGAGGAAACGTCGGGAAGACCCGAAAGATATTTTTGTAGTTTCTCCTCGGAAATTTCACCATCCAACAACTTTTTAGTGATTATTCTCTTATCAGTTTCACCTTCGCATCCTACATATTTATCTTTCATGATGGCTCCTCCCACGTGATAATATTTTCAGGGCATTTTTTTCTATTATATTTTTCTTATTTTTTCAACAAATACTCAAGCATGGTAAACTCCTTGACAGGGCCGATGACATTCTATAAGTTTTTATAAAGTCACTGAAATGAATATTGCACAACAATATTCATTTCTCTCCGGAAGTGCCCCTGATAAACGGAAGACACGGACACGCTATGAACTCAGGACCGGTGCCACATACACGTAAGTGGCCATGGCATGGCTGGCTCGGTGCAGGACTGGCCGTCATCTTCTGGATACTCAACTGGACACTGTCAGGACCTCGCACTCACTGGGGTTTCTTCCCCATGTGGCTGGGGTACTGTCTTACCGTAGACGCTCTCGTTTTCACAAGAAAAAGAGATTCCCTGCTTACCCGCAGTCCCGCCGCGTACATTGCCCTTTTCTTTCTCTCGGTACCGGCATGGTGGCTCTTCGAAGTGATCAACTGGCGGACGCAAAACTGGTACTACGTAGGTGAAGAACACATTTCCGATATTGAATATTTTCTGCTGTCTTCACTGAGCTTTTCCACCGTGATGCCGGCCGTATTCGGCACAGCGGAACTGGCCGGTACTTTCCACCGGATTGAAAAAATAAATCGCAGCCTCGCGATACCATTGACGCCGGCAGGCTTGCTTTCACTCTTTATCGCCGGACTGGTCATGCTGTTTCTGCTCCTCACCTGGCCCATCTATTTCTTTCCCTTCGTCTGGCTTTCTTTGTATTTCATACTGGATCCCCTCAACGTCTGGCTCGGAAACCGGTCACTACTCCAGTATATCGCTCATGGTGACTGGCGACCGGTAATCGCCCTATGGGCAGGATGTGTCGTGTGCGGTTTCTTCTGGGAGATGTGGAATGTCTATTCCTTCCCGAAATGGATTTACCGCATCCCGTTCTTCGATTTCCTGCACATTTTCGAAATGCCCATACTGGGGTATCTGGGTTACTTACCCTTTTCAATGGAGCTATTCGCGCTGTACCATTTGACAACGGGTCTCATCGGGATTAGAAAGGTTCAGGATTATATCCAGGTGTCCCCCGGGGAGGACACACGCATTTAAAATCATGAACAGGTCGATAATTTACCCACCGCAAAGCAGGAGAACGCTCTTATGAAGATATCAACGATTGAACTCTTCCATGTGTCCGTACCGCTGAAGCACACCTTCTGGCCTGCATGGATTCCCGGCTATCCGCAAACCCACAACAACTTCACCCTCATAAAAATCATCACCGATGAAGGCATCGAGGGATATTCCGCGGGAACCGCCATGGGAACGGAGAGACAGGGACTGGGAGACCTGATAGGGGGCTATCTGATCGGTGCCGATCCCACAGATATCGACAGTGTTCAGGGTCTCCTGAAACAGGCGGGCTTCCTGGGATGGCGTAATTTCTGGATCGAGCCGGCCTGCTGGGACATCATCGGAAAGAGCCAGGGGAAGCCGGTATACGAAATACTCGGTGGAATGGCAAGACCCATTCCCGCATATTGTTCTACCGGTGAGATGCATGAACCAGAAAGGAGGGTGGATGAGCTCTTAGCCATGAGGGCACGGGGATTCCGGACAGCCAAACTCAGGGTTAAAAACAGAGAACTCAAGGAAGATATCAGGCATGTAGAACGTATCAGGAAAGGGGTCGGAGACTCTCTTGCCCTGGGTGTGGATGCCAACCAGGGATGGCTTGGTGACGATTGTGGATAAGATCCCCGCATGGGATCTGCAACGGGCGACTGAGTTCTCGAAAGCCTGCCGTGGCAATGACATTCAATGGCTTGAGGAACCACTGGACTCACGGGACTACGATGGCAACGCGGCTCTTAAAAGAATGTCAATAGTGAAGACCGCCGGGGCGGAACTGAACTACGGCTGGGACGAAATTAAAATCATGTTTGAAAAGGATTGTTTCGACATCTACCAGCCTGATGCCACCTTTGCGGGAGGCATTGCCCAGGTGATGAAAGTGATTCACGCATGCCGGGAAAAGGAAAGAGCATTCACACCCCACACCTGGACAAACGGGATCGGGTTCTACATCAACTGGAACATGGCCCTCGCGGACAGGAGAAACACGCTCTCCCTGGAGTATCCCCTGGAAGAACCCTCGTGGGTGCCGGAGTTCAGAGAGGGCATCATCGATCCCGTATTCCCCGATCAAGACGGCATGCTCCAGCCATTCACGAAACCGGGACTCGGATTCGAAATCAACCAGGGCCTTCTGAGAAAGTACGGAAAACGATTCTTCAAGATCACCGAAACACGGCTGAAGCTCAAGATAATCAGACAGAAAGGCATCAAAGCGGCTCTCAGCCTCAAGAAAAGGAAAGAGAGCCAAAAGAGATAACCCCGGCAATCTTTCTACTGTTCGTACAAGAGCACAGGAGACATACAAAACACTCACCACTCATCATGCATCGCGGAGGTAAACCATGGACTACCAATACATCACCTTTGGTCAGGCTAATGCCATCGGAACAATCACGCTCAATCACCCGGAAAAAAGAAACGCCCTTTCCCTCAACATGCTCAGAGAGCTCCACACTCTCTTAGACGACCTCAAAGAGCAAAGCGACATAAAAGTTGTAATCGTCAGAGGTGCGGGCAAGATGTTTTCCTCAGGTCACGACCTTTCGGAAATGATCAACCGTTCATTGACAGACTACAGGGAAGTATTTCAGACGTGCAGCACATTCATGTATAAAATACAGGACATGCCGCAACCCTTTATCGCTCAGGTCCATGGGATAGCAACCGCTGCCGGTTGTCAGTTGGTCGCTGCCTGCGACTTAGCTGTCGCGGAGGAAGGAGCGCTTTTCGGAACCCCAGGTGTCAGGTTGGGCGTTTTCTGTACAACCCCGGCAATACCTGTAGTCCGCGCAGTGGGAAGAAAACGTGCCCTGGAAATGCTCTTCACCGGACGTCTCGTTCCCGCCAATGAAGCGCAACAGTGGGGGCTCGTCAACAAGGTTGTTCCGTTAGAAAAGCTGGAAGAGGAAACAAAGGCACTGGCCGAAAAGATTGCAGAGGCGAGTCCACTCACTCTCCAGATAGGCAAGCAGGCTTTTTACGCCCAGGTGAATCTGAGTGATGTCCAGGCCTACAACCTGGGCAATGAGGTTATGATAAGCAATCTCTTTGCTCAAGACGCCAGTGAGGGTATCTCTGCCTTTCTCGAAAAGAGGAAACCCCTATGGACGGGGAGGTAATATGCCGCTTTCACGGATTTCAGCCTACCATGGTGTTTGCCGAATATTTCTGATACTCGCAGCAGCAGCCATCTTATCCGGCTGTACTGCTCAATACCTCCAGAACCCTAAATCAGAAGCTGTGCCGCAACATCAGCTTTTGAAAAACAAGTTATCTTCCGGGGATCGTTCCGACAGGCTCCTTCTCATTCTCGCCTTTTCCGGCGGTGGCACTCGCGCCGCGGCTTTCTCCTATGGAGTTCTGGAGGCCATGGCCAGGATTGAACTGCCCGGTCTCACCGAGTACATCGACAAAAAGGCTCCTCTGAAGAGGCGATCTCTGCTGGATGAAGTTGATGTGATTTCCTCTGTGTCCGGTGGCAGTTTTACGGCAGCCTATTACGGACTGCATGGCGAAAACATCTTCAAAGACTTCCGAGAACGTTTTCTCATTCAAAATCACCAGACGGATCTCTTCCTGAGTTTTGTGAACCCCATGAACTGGCCAAGGCTCATGTCGCCGCGCTTCGGGAGGAGTGACCTTGCCCAGGAATACTACGACTCGGTTCTCTTCCAAAACGCAACCCTGGGCGATCTCATAAAGGGAAAGGGGCCTGCTGTCTTTATTCTCGCCACAGACGCCATCGATGGCCTGAGTTTTTCCTTCACACCGACTCAGTTCGCATTGATATGCTCTGATTTCGAGAAATTCCCCGTTTCCCGCGCGGTAGCTGCGTCCGCTGCCGTCCCGGGAATCTTCACGCCGATTATACTGCGAAACTATGCCGGGCAGTGCAATACAAAGACACCGAACTGGATGTCACAGGCCATCGGTAATCCCGATGTAACTAACCGGGCTTATCATGTAGCCCTGAGAATGAAAACCTATCTCGATCCTGAAACCAAACCATATATCCATCTGGTTGATGGCGGTGTATCGGACAACCTCGGCCTGCGCGGTTTTATGGATTCCATCGCAATCCGTGGAGGTTTTAGAGAATCGCTCGAAATGGCAGGCCTTGAAAAGACCGGACAGGTGGTATTCATCATTGTTGATGCCGCAACAAAGACAAAAGCTCACTGGCATCTCTATGACTAAATACCGGGTTTGGGGGACATAGTGAGGGCATCGTCATCTCATATGATCAACAAATACAACTTCGAGATCATCGACTCCCTTAGGCGGTACACTCTCGAATGGTCCGCTGAAGATGTCGCCGCAGGACGGAGGCCGATCGATTTCTCCATTATCCACGTAGCGTTCGACTACCTCCCGGACAGAAAGGAACGCGAATATTTTCAAAATATCCCCACCACCTTATACCTGTCGGAAGAACAGGTCGACAGGTTGAGAGATGTTGCAGGTCGTCTTCTCTACTCATCCGAAACATTCAAGAAACTAATTCGGGACCTGGGCGGGAAAATGCCGGAGCAAGGCAAATGACAGCTTTCGATGCCGGATATTCCTTGACAGGCAAAACCAACACTCCTATTCTTCAACCCGTCAAGAGCAATGCCTTATCGAACAAGATCAAACAAAATATCTTGATATATTGAAGGTATAGAGTAGTATACAGCATTATGAGACCCCAAGCCTCATATTTACCGGTTGTCATAGCCGGTTTGCTGATGATCGGCGGATGCGGCATTCCTCTCTTTCCTATTCCCATGGTGAAATTTGCGCCGCCCACGGAACCGCTGGCGGAAAAATCGGAGAAACCGCTCGTGCTGGCGGCGTTTAAGGAGGGGAAAGGCAGTGCGTCCGAACTGAAACTGGCGGTGCGTTCCGGGCATGTCCGAGCAGTCGCCCGTCCGAAAACAGACGAAGAACTGATTGCCGGTCTCCCCTCGGCTGAACTCAAACCTGAGATCTTTACGGCGTATATTCCACCCTATTCCTTCAAGCCGCAAAAAGTGGGATCAAAACATTATTATAATTTTACCGTTACGCCTGAATTCGCTCAGGCGACGGCTCTTTATCTTGAGGGCAAGGGTGAAGAAGCTATCGATCATATTGAGCAGATTCTCCGGAACAGCGATAATCATCCCGCCCTGCTATGGCAATCCTCCCACTTGAAAGTCCAGGTATTGCTCATGATGGGGAGGCCCGATCTGGCGGAGAAAGAGACGGAAAGACTGGAGAAATTTGAATTGGCGGCTATGAAAGGAAATCATGCGTCGCGGGCGCTGCGGGCGGAGGTGCGATACTGGGTCGGTGACCTCGAAGGTGCTGCGGAAGACGCTTCGCAGGTGATTCGAGCCTTTGGGTCATGGCGTTTTCCTGCCGTCTTTTCGACGCCACCGCGGGACCAGGTCGAACTTGCCCGTTGCACAACGGCGCAAGTCCGGGCCAACATCATTCTGGGGCTCGTCCTCATTGCCAAGGGACGTCACCGGGAGGCGCTCCCCTGGCTCGAACTGGCAAACCAGACCATGAACAATGTCATGTACACCGCACGACATCCCATCACGGGCCTCTATTTTTACCCGCCGGAAGAAATATTCTGGGGTCGGGGCTTGTCTCTTGCAGCACTGGGAAACGCCCTTCTCACCATTGACCCCCAATCGCAGCGCGCTGAAGAGCAATTCCTCCACGCTCAGGAATATTTCAATTCCCTCGGTTTCAAGGCCGGCGCAGTGGTCAGCGAAACCTTCAAGGCGCATGCCATGCTCAATGCCGGTCAATATATACGCGCTGAGCAACAAGCAGGACAAGGGGTTGCCCTCGCTGCCAAACTCGGCCTTTTGGATTACCTGTGGCGTCTTGAGGCCATACGGGGAAAGGCATTGCTCGCCCTTCAGCGGACAACAGAGGCCGAGCAGGCCCTGAGGCATTCCCAGGCGATTGTTGACCTTATGGCCGGAACGATGGCGGCCGATGATGAGAAGGTTCGTTTCGGCGTGGGCAAGGAAGGAATTACCCGGGACCTGATCCGCCTTGATATCCAGAAGGGCGATATGAAGGCGCTTTTTGAAGATCTGGAGCGTGGCCGCGCCCGATCATTTGTGGCACTCCTCGCTGACCGCATAGTCGCCGAGGGACGGGAACAGGAATTGATTGCCGAAATACGCCGGATTGACAGGAACATCAGGAAGGAGCGTCAGCGAAAAAATGCCCTGTCCAGTCAGGAGAGCGGCAATGCAGGTTTGGAAAGGGCTTTGCTCGATCAGCGACATGCCCTGGTCATGAAATTGCGTCAAAGGGATCCGGAACTGGCCGACGCCATTTCCATCTCGGCAATTGAGCTCCCAATTGTACAAAAGAGACTCCTTGCCGGTGAGGTTATAATCTATGCCTTGCCACTGCACGGCGGTGATCCGCTCCAACTCCTTCTCATCACCAGAGATCACATCAAATTAAAGACCTTGAAGATCACAGCACAATCCCTGCGAGAGCATTTAGAGGCTTTTGACCAGGCCCGGAGGTTGGCTTCAGACCACCTGGATAGGCGTTCGATCACCATTGTGGGTAAAGAACCACAGATTTTCCAAGCATTTTCCTCAGTAAAAGCCGCGCTCATTCCTCTTCAGCGGGACCTTGCACTGGACGAGTGGGGTGTCGAGAGGAAGGCCTACATCGTTCCCAGTGGAGATCTCTTCTTTATCCCTTGGGGCGCCATGGAGATTAACTATCCGGTGATGGTCCTGCCGACGGGAGGCTGGCTTGCCCGGCCGCCGTTTAGTAAGACGATCCAGGTCAAGGCATGCGCCATCGGCGACCCAAATTTCGGGGGACTATTGCCCCAATTGACAGGCGCCCGCATGGAGGCGTCCAGGGTCGCCGAACGGTACGGGGTAAAACCCCTGCTGGGATCATCTGCCACAGAAACCGCTGTCCGCCAGTCGGTAGGCAATGGGGTGGGTATTCTCCATTTTGCTACTCATGCCCTCTACGACGCCCATTTTCCGTTGCAATCAGCCCTTATTCTGAGTGACGGACAACAGGCCACTCCCCTCACAGCGGAACGACTCTATGAGAAGCCCCTTTCTGCGAAACTGGTGGTTCTCTCGGCCTGCGAAACGGGCATGGGAAAGGTAGCCGCCGGCGATGACCTACTGGGACTAGCCAGGAGCTTCTATTTGGGAGGGGCAAGATCGATGTTAAGCAGCTTGTGGCCGGTCGAAGATGAAGCGACCCGTCTGTTCATGGAAACATTTTATGAATATGGAGCGAAGGGAGACTATGGGCATGCCTGGTTAGCCGCCCGAGATCGTCTGAAGGATCAGGGCTACTCTCCTTCCATTTATGGGGCCTTTATCTTGAGTGGATCCTAAATGCGGTTCATCCAGTTGACCTGAATCAGGAATAAGAGAATCAAGCGGTTTGAATCCGAACGATGACGTGACTTATCTTGCGTCACAGATCACCGGCCCGGAAAACGTTATGCTTGTAGGTCATCTTCCTTTCATGGAGCGGCTCGTCTCGTATTTAGTCACTGGAACGGCTGAAAAAGTTGTTGTCAAGTTCCAGAATGGTGGGATCGTATGCCTTGATATGGTTTTTATTCCGGGGAGCCCTTCCTCTGGAACTGAAAAAGCTGGCAGATATCTTCCGGCATAAGGTGATCTTGATGCTCCTTGCCAAAGGGAAGATACCCAAGGAAACGATCGCCATAATCTCAAACTGGCGGCATTCCGAATTCAACGTCTTCTGCGGCAACCGCATATCCCCGAATGACGCAACGGCCATGGAAAACCTGGCACGACTACCCCTGGGATGCCTCTATCCACTCTTGAAATGGGAGAGAGGGGAATGGTACGCCCCGATCATGGATGAAAATGACCGGTGCCATGGACAACACCGACGGCAAATGCCACATGAGCCCCTCCCTTAATCCTTCGACGGTGAATCCTCAAAAATAAGAAGCGATATGTGCCCTATTGTGCGGAAAAATCGTCTTGACATGAAAGAAAATGCTCTCTTATACTTCCACATCAAAAAAGGGACTTCTTATCAATCCGGGGTGAGGATATATACAAAAGGAAATTTTATATGACACGTGGCGACGTCTTTATAGAAATATTGTCGGAATTATCCGGTGAACCAAAAAAACTCATAGCTGAGATGTTGTCCGCGATACAAATCTCGATGCCCCCCGAACTGCATAGATTCGATGAAGAAATCTCGGACATCGAAGCCGGACAATTGCTTGATGAATTGACGCAGGAGAAAGAAGCCATACTTAATTGGTTCCTTGAAGGGTATCGTCGATTTCTTCTGCGTACTCGGATTCCTCAGGGTAATGCGTGAGTAACCGGTCAATTCATAGGCTATCTCCAGGCAAGCCATCTTGTCGTACTCCCTGATGACGTGAACCCTCTTCATGGCGGCGGCTGTCTTCAGACAGTGCAGTCCGCGCGGAACGGGAACAGGTGATGCGCAAATATCCCGCATTTGTAATCATTTCTCTTGCATATGTATTCGGCGGCGGTTCATTATTGATGTTCGGAACGTTTTGCTATGCGGGACCATTGCACCTGATTAAACTCGGGTTAACCCAGAGTAAAAAGTTGTTGTTGGATTCCTTTCTTTCTCTCGCCTTTTTCCTCCAGCACAGCGGCATGGTAAGGAAATCGTTTCGCAATTATCTTGCCCGGTTTGTCCCTGAGACCTATGTCAGTGCACTCTACGCCTTCACCTCAGGTATTGTCCTCATTGCAGTCGTCGTTCTGTGGCAGGAGACATCCGGCACGGTTGTAAAAGTCGGGGGTGTCCCCCGTTTGTTACTGAGAGCTGCCTTTGTTGCCTCCATTGCCGGTTTTATCTGGGGAATAAAGGCTCTTGGCTATTTCGATCCGTTCGGCATCAGGACGATAGTAAGCCACCTCCACGGAAAAAAACCGAAGGTAATACCTTTGACCATCAGGGGACCTTACCGCTGGGTGCGCCATCCCCTGTATCTTTTTGTTCTGGTCATGATCTGGTCGCACCCGTATCTCACCTGGGACCGGCTACTATTCAATATTCTCTGGACTGTATGGATCTATATTGGTGCAATACTTGAAGAACGGGACTTGGTCGAAGATTTCGGAGACGCGTATCGACGGTATCAGAAGAAAGTTCCCATGATTGTCCCGCCGCGGATTTCACCATCCTGGCCCGGTGATGCCGATTAACGGATGAGCGACTCCTTTAGAGCAGGAGAAGGAATTCTTTACCTGAGTCTCGGATCCAGGGAATCCCTTATTCCTTCACCCAGCAAGTTGTATCCCAGAACGGTAATCAGAATGGCCATTCCGGGATAAAGGGAAAGCCACCAGGCAATGTCGATATTGTCCTTGCCGGCGGTGAGGATGTTTCCCCA
>Ga0233423_10001565_pt1 | contig 11422 bp, 10 predicted proteins | sample Watercolumn_Mata_FD_180713 | JGI IMG/M metagenome (GOLD analysis project Ga0233423, IMG submission 180713) | Freshwater microbial communities from Lake Matano, South Sulawesi, Indonesia - Watercolumn_Matano_2014_112_MG | ecosystem: Environmental > Aquatic > Freshwater > Lake | place: Indonesia... | reverse complement strand
CGATTTTCGATTGTCGATTTTCGATTGTCGATTTTCGATTGTCGATTTTCGATTGGTGAGGCGACGTAGCCGGCTTGTAGTGGGCGCTTGCCCCGATACATCACCAAGTCAAGCAATGTATCGGGGCTTGAGCGCCTGCCTTGCTACAGCACACTGCACAGTCAGGCAGCAGGGCCTAAAAAGCGCACTACAAGTGCGCACTACGAACCCCACAGAGATCGCCGAAGGCCGCTTGGGGAGGCGACGTAGCCGGCTTGTAGTGGGCGCTTGAGCGCCTGCCCTGCTACAGCACACTGCACAGTCAGGCAGCAGGGCCTAAAAAGCGCACTACAAGTGCGCACTACGAACCCCACAGAGATCGCCGAAGGCCGCTTGGGATATCCCAGGCGGCCTTCTGTTCTCCGATAGGTGGTGTTACCAGCTCCACGGCGGGATGGGCAAGGGCAGCAGCGGCGGGCTGGGGCTCGCCGGGACCACGCGACGTTGGAAAGTGAGCAAGAAGTTGACGTGCTGCTTGAGAGGCAGCCCCAGGCCGGTCACTCGATCACTGAGGCCGGCCATGTAGCCATCGTAGGGGCCATGCTGACCCAGATTGGGGTTGTAGTCGGCCCAGATGGGGACGTTGGCCCACTGGGTGGGGTCGGTTTCGGCGTTGGTGGTGACGCATTCCTCGCCGTCTGGCCAGGCCACGCAGGCCCTCTCCCCGGCCAGCGGTTGCCAGGAATAGTCCAGGGTCTGGAAGTAGACGTTGTGGTTGCCGCCGGACTCGTCAACATCCTGGAAGATGGCCCGCACCAGACGCCAATAGGTCTGGCCGGGCTGCGGGGTGGCCAGCACGAGCTGCACCCCCAAACCGTCCAAACGAGAGTCCCAAACCAGCGTCGGCGTTGGTGTAGGCGTGGTCGAAGTCGGCGTGGCGGTGGGTGTCGCTGTGGGCGTGCTGGTCTGTGTAGGTGTAGCCGTCGGCGTGGCGGTGGGTGTCGGCGTGGGCGTGCTGGTCGCTGTCGGTGTAGACGTAGGCGTGGCCGTCTCCGTTGCTGTGGGGGTGTCGGTCACCCAGATGAGCCAGCCCCGCATGATAATCGGCAGATAAACCTGGAAGCCCGCCCACGCTGTGGGTGTAACGGTCTCTGTCGGCGTGGCGGTCTCTGTCGGTGTAGGCGTAGCCGTCTCCGTGGGCGTAGGCGTCACGGTCTCGGTAGCCGTCGCTGTGGGGGTGGCGGTCTCTGTCGGCGTAGCGGTGGCGGTGGCGGTGGACGTCGGTGTGGGCGTGAAGGTCTCCGTCGGCGTAGCGGTAGCGGTGGCGGTGGCCGTCGGTGTAGGCGTGAAAGTCTCTGTCGGCGTAGCGGTAGCGGTGGCGGTCGCCGTGGGCGTGGGGGTGAAGGTCGCCGTGGGCGTGCTTGTGGGTGTGGGCGTGTCGGTCGGTGCTGGCATAACCGAGAAGGTGCGCGTCTCACTGCGGTTGATCCCGCCGGGACAGGTGACTTGTACCCACCAATACCACGGCGCCAGCGCATCAGCGGGGAGGTATTGGGTAGTCGTATAGTGGTACTCGTAGCCCACCTCCCAGTGCACGATAGCCCCCAATTTTCGTTCCCCAGGTCCTTCAATAGAGATAGTGCAGCTACAGGGCCCCCGTTTCGCCTCCCAGGAAAAGTACCACTCGTCAGGCGGGACTGGCTGAGGCAGTAGAGCCCCATTTGCAGGTTGCAGAAGCGTGGGTGGGCCAGGCATGCTCGTCGGCGTGGGCGTGACGGTGGCGGTGGCCGTGGGGGTAGACTGGAACATTAGCACAGGCAGATAGGCGAAGAAGCGCTGCGCGGTGGGCGTCGCCGTCGGCGTCAGGTCAGCACCGGCCGCGGATACCGGCCACTGCTGGTCAGGGAGGACGAAGAGACTGCTACTCACGCCGAGAGTCAGGGCAGCGACGAGGGCCAGGAGCACAAGGCGCGAGGATGGGGCGGACGTGGTCTGTGCAGGCATGGGAGACCTCCTTAGAGGAGTGTAGGGAAAGTTCTGCCCGGAGAACAGTATAGCAGCGACCTGCCCCGCTGTCAAGGCCAAAAGCCGCTTGACCAGGGCCCTGTCAAAGTCAGCAGTTCGTCATTGTGAGCGTAGCGAAGCAATCTCTCTCATGGCGCAACAGTGAGATTGCTTCGCCCCGATACTTCCATCTTTTTAGTGATGTATCGGGGCTTCGTCGCTATGCTCCTCGCAATGACTCCAAAAGTGACTTTGACAGGGCCCTACCACTTGACATTAAGCTGTGGATGTATTATTCTACAGCAGGCCGCACGGGCTCACCGGAGACTGGCCAGAGAGACAAAACCGGCTACAGGTAGAACGATGGACAATCGCTGGGGCGACATTCGCCACCTCATCATTGACATGGACGGGGTGCTCTATCGCGGCAACACCCTGCTGCCCGACACCCCGGCTTTTTGGGCCTGGCTGACGGGGCGCGGGATGGGTTACCAGTTGCTGACCAACAACTCCAGCCGCACCCCAGAGCAGTACGTGGCCAAGCTGGCGGGCATGGGCATCCAGGTGCCGGCGGAGCGCATCCTCACCTCGGCGCAGGCCACGGCTCTGTATCTGCGCCGCCTGGCTCCTGAGGGGGCGCGGGTCTACATCATCGGCGGGGCCGGTCTTACTGACGCCGTGCTGGGCCTGGCCGATGCCGCCGGGAAGCCGCTCTTCGTGTGGGACAAGAGTCGCCCCGACTACGTGCTGGTCGGCATGGACACGAATCTCACCTACGAGAAGCTCAAGATTGCCTGCCTGGCTATCCGGGCCGGGGCGCGCTTCATCGGCAGCAACCCAGATCGTACGTTTCCCAGCGAGGACGGGATTGTCCCCGGCTGCGGGGCGATCCTGGCGGCTCTGCAGGCCTGCACGGACGTGGCCCCCACGGTGATCGGCAAGCCAGAGGCAGCCATCTTCGAGCTGGCCATGGCCCGCCTGGGGGCGCAGCGCCAGACCACCGCCGTCCTGGGCGATCGCCTGGACACGGACGTGCTGGGCGGGCACAACGCCGGCCTGGCCACCATCCTGGTGCTCACCGGCGTGACCACGCGCGAGGAGGTGGCCGCCTCGCCTGTCCAGCCCGATTGGCTGGTGGAAAACCTGGGTGAGTTGATAGCAAAGTGGGTAGACAAGTAAACAAGGAGTGAGTAGACAAGGCTTTTATTGCGTTACTTGTCTACCTGCTACTTATTTACTTGTCTACTTACAAGGAGACTCTATAGCTGTGCAGAATTATGAACTGGTCATCATCGGCGGGGGGCCGGGCGGGCTGACGGCGGGGATTTACGCCGCCCGGGCGCGCCTGCGCACCGTGCTGCTGGAGCAGGGCCTGGCCGGTGGGCAGGTGGCCCTGACCAACCTGATCGAGAATTATCCCGGCTTCCCGGAGGGCGTGGCGGGCATGGAGCTGGGCCAGCTCATGGAGCAGCAGGCGCGCCACCTCGACCTGGAGATCGTCAACGAGGAGGCGCTCAAGGTAGAGCTCCAGGGCACGGACAAGGTGGTGCAGACCGCCGACAACGAGTATCGGGCCGCAGCCCTAATCATCGCCACGGGCGCCCAGCACACGCACCTGGGCCTGCCCAACGAGGAGGCGCTCGCCGGCCGTGGCGTCTCCTACTGCGCCGTGTGCGATGGCGCCTTCTTCCGGGGGCGCGAGGTGGCCGTGGTGGGCGGCGGCGACTCGGCCATTGACGAGGGGCTGTTCCTGACTAGGTTCGCCAACAAAGTGACGATCATCCACCGGCGCGACGCCTTGCGGGCCACCAAAATCCTGCAGGAGCGGGCCTTCGCTAACCCCAAGATGGCGTTTATCTGGAACCACGTGGTGGATCAGATCGTGGGTACGGAGCGCCTGGAGAAGCTGGTGCTGCGCCACGTGCGCACGGGCGAGAAGCAGGACCTGGTGGTGGATGGCCTGTTTGTCTACGTCGGCCTGAAGCCCAGAACGGAGTTCCTGCGCGGCACCCTGAACCTGGATCCGCAGGGCTACGTCGTCACCAACGAGAAGATGGAGACAGAGATTCCCGGCCTCTACGCCATAGGCGACGTGCGCCAGGGCAGCCTGCGGCAGGCCATCATTGCCGCCGGCGAGGGGGCCACGGCGGCGCTCATAGCCGAGAAGTACCTGGCCGAGCGCCAGCGGTAGTTTGGGGGACGCAGATGAACGCTGATGAACGCTGATTTTTCCCTAATTTTTATTCATCGGCGAAAATCGGCGTATATCAGCCGTAGGGCAGCGCCCGTGGCCTGCCGCCCAGGTATTACACTACAAGGCGGCGGGCGCCGCGCCCGCCCTACGGCTAACAACAAGGAGCTAAGCCATGCGTATCCTCGTCACCGGCGGGGCCGGGTTCATTGGCTCGCACGTCGTGGACATGCTAATCGAGGCGGGGCACGACGTGGCGGTGGTGGACGACCTGTCCATGGGCAAACGGGAGTTCGTGCACCCGCAGGCACGGCTGTACACCGTGGACATTCGCGACGGCGCGGCGCTGGCCGCCGTCTTCGCCGGCGAGCGACCGGAGATCGTCAATCACCACGCGGCCAAGGCGAACGTGCGGGAGTCGCTGCAAAAGCCTGTTCTCTATGCCGACGTCAACGTCCTGGGTTCGCTGCAGCTTCTGGAGTGTTGCCGGCAGTACAGCGTGCGCAAGCTGATCTACATCTCCACCGGCGGGGCCGTCTACGGGGAGCCGCGCTACCTGCCCGTAGACGAAAATCATCCCATCCAGCCGCTCTGCCCCTACGGCAGCAGCAAGCACGCCGTGGAGCATTATCTGCCCATCTACGCCAGCACCTACGGCCTGGCCTACACCATCCTGCGCTACGGCAACGTCTACGGCCCGCGCCAGGACCCTTACGGCGAGGCGGGGGTGGTGGCCATCTTCGCCGGGCAGATGCTGCGGGGCGATCAGGCGGTGATCAACGGCAGCGGCGAGCAGGAGCGAGACTTCGTCTACGTGGCCGATTATGCGCGGGCGAACCTGCTGGCCCTGGACAAGGGCGATGGGGAGGTCTACAATCTGGCCAGCGGCGTGGGCACGAACATCAACACCATCTTCGACCTGCTGGCCCGCCTGACCGCGTATCGGCGACCGGCCGTGCACGGCCCGGCCAAGCCGGGGGAGGTGTTCAAGATCTACCTGGAGGCCAGCAAGGCCCGGCGGGAGCTGGGCTGGGTGCCCCAGGTCTGTCTGGAGGAGGGATTGCGGCACACAGTCGCTTATTTCCGGGGAGATAGAATCGTCTCGCTACCTCATTAGCCAGGGAATTAATCACCAAGGCACCAATACACAAGTACACAAGTACACAAGTATCAAGTAGCAAGGGGTTTCCTTGTCTACTCATCACTTGTCTACTTGTTCCTTGTCTACTTGTTTACTTACCCCTTTTTATGAGTAGCGGGGCAACTACGCAATGGCGGGTGAAATCTAAAATTGGCAAGTCAACACGAGGTGAGGTTATGCCGAAAATCGCCATCGTCACGGACAGCGCCGCCTGCCTGCCACCGGACCTGGTGCGCCATTATCACATTCATGTGATTCCTTTTCGTGTGGTCTTTGGGCGGCAAGTCTTCCGTGACGGAGTGGATCTCACGGCACAGGCCTTCTACTCCTTGCTGAGTCAGGCCGAAATCCTGCCCGCGACCTCCCAGCCGTCCATCGCCGACTTCCTGGAGACCTATCGCCAGATCAGCCAGGAGGCAGAAGCTGTCATCTCCATCCACGTCCCCGCGGCCATGACAGGCACTTATAGCACGGCGCGGATGGCCTGGGACATAGTGGGGGCCGACAAGCCTATCGCCATCATTGATTGTGGCTCGGCGGCTATGGGCGAGGGTTTTGTGGTGCTGGCCGCCGCCCGCGCTGCCGCCGCCGGGCAGTCATTGGAGCAGGTGGTGGCGGCGGCTCAGGCGGTGATGGCCAAGACGTACCTCTTCGCCGCCCTGGACACCCTGGACTACCTGCGCCGCGGTGGGCGCGTCGCCGGGGTCGTGGCCCTGGTGGGCAATGCCCTGCACATCAAGCCCGTGTTCTGCCTGAAGGATGGCCACGTGGGGCTGCTGACCCAGCGCCGCAGCCGCCGCCAGACGATCGAGTACATGGTGGAGGCCATGGCCGAGCGCGTGGGCGAGGGGCCGGTGCACGCCGCCGTCTTCCACGGGGCGGTGCCCGAAGCGGCAGCCGAGCTGCAACGCGCCATCCTCTCCCGCTTCAATTGTACCGAGTTCTACATGACACAGTTCACACCTGTCATGGGTGCCCATACTGGGCCGGGCGTCTGGGGCGTGACCTTCTACAGTGAGTCGGATCCGCCACCCAGGAACAACAACCACCTTCTGTCTTTCCTAAGGGGCGAGGGCAGGTAGACAAGGGGCAAGTAGACAAGGAACGAGTAGACAAGGGACGAGTAAACAAGTAGACAGGTAAACAAGGAAAGCCCTTGCTACTTGTGTACTTGTCTACTTGCTACTGAAATGATAGCTGCCCCTTGGCTGGCTCGGCGGCTATGGAAAGCCGCTCTACGTGGATGCTGGGTTCTGTTTTGTTCGTGCTGGCGGCTTATTTCTGGGGCGCTATCCCCACGGCGTACATCGCCGGGCGGGTGGTCAAGGGGATTGACATTCGCCGCTACGGCAGCGGCAACGTGGGCGGGTCCAACCTGTGGCGCCACGTGGCCCGCTGGGCCTTTTGGGCAGTGGGCATCTTTGATTTCTGTAAGGGCATCATCCCCGTCCTGGCCGCCCGATGGCTGGGCCTGGGGTTGTCGGTGGCTGTGGTTGCTGGCCTGGCCGCGGTCGTCGGCCACAACTGGTCGGTGTACCTGGGCTTCACGGGCGGGCGAGGCATTGGCACCAGCCTGGGGGTGCTCATCGCCCTGTCACCAGCGGTTTTTGCCGTCGCCCTGGCGGGCATCGCCCTGGGGTTCGTCCTCCACGCTACGGCCATCGGCACGATTGCTGGCCTGCTCCTCGCCCCGCTGATGGCCTGGGCCCTGGGGCAGCCCGCGCCCGTCATCGCCGGCTGCCTGGCCCTCATCGGCCTGATGGCGCTCAAGCGCCTGACGGCCAACTGGGAGCCCCTGCCCGGCGCGCCCCAGGAGCGGCGCCGCGTGCTCCTGAACCGGCTCCTCCTGGACCGGGACATCCGGGACTACGAGGCTTGGGTGGGGAGGCAGCCGAAAGGGCAAGTAGACAAGGAACGAGTAGGCAAGGGGCGAGTAGACAAGGGGCGAGTAAACAAGTAGCAAGTAAACAAGGGATAAGTAGACAAGGGGTAAGTAGACAATTGGCAGGTAAATAAGGGATAAGTAGGCAAGTAATGAGTAAACAAGGAATAAGTAGACAAGAGATGAGTAAATCGGCCCCTGCTACTTGTCTACTTGTTTACTTGTCTACTTCCTACTTGTGTACTTGTCTACTTGCCTACTTGCCTACTTGTCTACTTGATACTGCCATGATAGTCGGCACCTGTCGCGCCACTCTGTTCATCCCTGGCAACCATTCCCTCAAGGGCAAGCGGGGGGTCATCAAGCCCCTCATCGCCCAGGTGCGCAAACGCTTCAACGTCTCCATCGCCGAGGTGGACAGCCAGGACCTCTGGCAGCGGGCCACCCTGGGCATCGCCTGCGTGTCCAACGGCAGCCGCCACGCCCAGGAGACCCTGGACGAGGTGCTGCGCTTCATCGCTGAATTTCGACCGGACGTGGAGCTGATTGATTCCGAGATCGAGGTATTGTGATGGACTACGAGATAGTCGTCGGCCTGGAGGTGCACGCCCAGCTTCTGACCCAGTCCAAGATGTTCTGCGGCTGCAGCGCCGATTACGCCGGGGCGCCGCCCAACACCCAGGTCTGCCCCGTCTGCCTGGGCATGCCCGGCGTGCTGCCGGTGATCAACGCCAAAGCGGTGGAGTACACCATCATGACCGCCCTGGCGTTTAACTGCCAGATTCCGCCCTTCTCCAAGTTTGATCGCAAGAACTACCACTACCCCGACCTGGTCAAGGGCTACCAGATCAGCCAGTACGACCTGCCCCTCTCGCACGGTGGCTGGCTGGAGGTGGAGGTAGACGGCCAGAGCAAGCGCCTCGGCATAACGCGGGTGCACCTGGAGGAGGACACGGGCAAGCTGCTGCACGTGGGCGGTGGCGCAGGTGACGAGGCGTACAGCCTGATTGACTTCAACCGCTCCGGCGTGCCGCTCATGGAGATCGTCAGCGAGCCGGATATGCACTCCCTGGACGAGGTGCGCCAGTACGTGAACAAGATTCGCACTGTGCTGCGCTACCTGGGCGTGAGTTCCGGCGACATGGAGAAGGGGGCGATGCGCTTTGAGGCTAACGTCTCCCTGCGCCCCCTGGGCGAGACGAAGCTGGGCAACCGCGTGGAGATCAAAAACCTCAACAGCTTCCGCGCCGTCCTGCGCTCGCTGGAGTTCGAGATTGCCCGCCAGCGGCAGGTGCTGGCCAGCGGGGGGCACATTGACCAGGAGACGATGGGCTGGGACGAGGCGCGCAACGTCACCGTGACGCAGCGCAGCAAGGAGGAGGAGCAGGACTATCGCTACTTCCCGGAGCCCGACCTGCCGCCTCTGGTCTTCGCGCCGGCCTGGGTAGAAGCGATGCGCGCCAAGCTGCCGGAGTTGCCGGACGCCAGGCGGGATCGCTTCCTGGCCGATTACGGCCTCTCGCGCTACGATGCCAACCTGCTGGTGGCCGACAAGGCCGTGGCCGATTATTTCGAGCAGGCGGTCAAGGCCGGTCGAGCCGACCCCAAGGCTGTGGCCAACTGGATCGGCGGGGAGCTTTTCCGGCTGATGAAGGAGACAGGGCAGGAGATCGGCCAGGTGCAGGTCACGCCGCCGGCCCTGGCGGAGATGCTTGGCCTGATCGCTGCAGGGACCATCTCCGGCAAGGTGGCCAAGGACGTCTTCGCCGAGATGTTCGCCACGGGGAAGCGCGCCCCGGCCATCGTCGCTGAGAAGGGGCTGACGCAGATCAGCGACGCCGCGGCGCTGGCGCAGGTAGTGGCGCAGGTCATCGCCGCCAACCCCCAGGCCGTCGCCGACTTCCAAGCGGGCAAAGAAACGGCCCTGCGCTTCCTGGTAGGCCAGGTGATGAAGGCCACCAAAGGCCAGGCCAACCCCGCCCTGGCCAACGAGCTACTGCTGCAGCAGTTGGCGGCAGGGTGAACGGGACGGAAAAAGATTGCCTGCGGGCACTGTTTATGATATAATGAGCACGGCAGTGGGGAGTGGATCTCCGCCTAAATCCTTGGGGGCGTTATACGGAAAGAAGTCCGCATAATGCAGCAGGGGTGGGCGATTAGGCGGAAGCTCCGTATAAGACCCCCACGGGGTGCGGAATATTTCCGTATAATAACGAGTTCGGCGGACAGTGGACGAGCACGCCATGGGCGGCGTGACGGCACGAGTGGGTCGTAGCCGAGCCGGGCCGAGGGAAGGACCATGTGCTACTGTAACAACGATGACGAGCTCATCTTGGCGGACCTCAAGCGTCAAGGTGTGCCGGACGAGGCGCTGCTCCGTGACTGCTGCTGGCGCCGCATCTCCCAAGTCAGAGGTCGGACCTTCAGTGGGAGCGAGAGCACTCCATCTTGGGATCCTGACGGTGAGATCTGGAAGGAGCTGTGTCGAAAGCGCGGCTACCTTCATACCAGGCAGAATCCGCGGGGCTTCTGATCTGCCGATCATCGCACGCAAGGAAGGAGCCACCCCTGCGCATTGATGCGCCGCCGAACAAGCGCATGCACCCGCGCCGTTATGCCGCTTAAATTCAAGTGACTTGCCGGTTCTTGCTAATAACATACTCAGCGCAAATGCCCTCCAGGCAACTCCATAACCCACAGAAAAACAGTCGGTACATTATTCGTCTACAAGTTCCCGTTGCAGGGCGAAACTGTCCCACATATGGTGTGCAGCAACCGCTTTGACGCACCACATCTTGGGGTAGAGGCCAACCTCATGCCGAATTTGTAGACGAATAATAGACCGTCTGGGGAAAAAAAGATTTCAATGGCAATCAAAAAATCTGAACTCTACAGTTCCATCTGGGCAAGCTGCGACGAACTGCGCGGCGGCATGGACGCTTCGCAGTACAAGGACTACGTTCTCGTCTTGCTTTTTGTCAAATATGTTTCCGACAAATACGCCGGGCAGAAGAAGCCGCTAATCGTGGTGCCGAAGGGCGGCAGTTTTGCAGACATGGTGGCGCTCAAGGGTAGCAAAGACATCGGCGACCAGATGAACAAGATCATCGCCAGGCTCGCCGAAGCCAACGACCTGAAAGGCGTGATCGACGTTGCCGACTTCAACGACGCCGACAAGCTTGGCAAGGGCAAGGAGATGCAGGACCGCCTGTCCAACTTGGTCGCCATCTTTGAAAACCCGGCGCTGAATTTCACCAGGAACCGCGCCGAAGGCGATGACCTGCTTGGGGACGCGTATGAATATCTCATGCGTAATTTTGCCACCGAATCTGGCAAGAGCAAGGGACAGTTCTACACACCCGCCGAAGTCTCACGCATCATGGCGAAAGTCATCGGCATCCGTGAAGCCAAGAGCGCAAATACGACCATCTACGATCCCACTTGCGGTTCAGGCTCGCTCCTGCTCAAAGCAGCCGATGAAGCCAGGGTAAAAATCACCATCTACGGGCAGGAGATGGATAATGCCACCCATGCCCTGGCGCGCATGAACATGATCCTGCACGACAACCCTGCCGCCGAGATCTGGCAGGACAACACCCTGTCCAACCCGCATTACAAAGAGAAGGATGGCCGGCTCAAAGCCTTCGATTACGTGGTCGCCAATCCCCCATTCTCTAATAAGGCATGGACGACAGGGTTCGACCCTGAACACGATCTGTACGGGCGTTTTGAAGATGGAATCCCGCCCAAGAAGAACGGCGACTTCGCCTTTCTGCTACACGTCCTGCGCTCGATGAAAAGCACAGGCAAAGGCGCAGTGATTATGCCGCATGGCGTCCTGTTTCGAGGCGGCGCCGAAGGCGAGATCCGCAGGAACCTCATCCGTAAAGGCTACATCAAGGGCATCATCGGCCTGCCCCCCAACCTGTTTTATGGCACGGGCATCCCGGCCTGCATCATCGTGCTGGACAAGGAAAACGCCGCGGGGCGTAAAGGCATCTTCATGGTCAACGCTAGCCAGGGCTTTATGAAGGATGGCAACAAGAACCGCCTGCGGCACCAGGACATCCATAAAATCGTGGACGTCTTTACCCGCCAACTATAGCGGTTTTCATGTGGCTTCGATACAGTAACCGCAGTGTGTAAACCAACCTCGGGCATCCTGGGCTGCAATGGTAGCAAACGCCCCAGAAGCGGCCTGGCGCAAGATTTCTGCCGTACGTGC
>Ga0233423_10001564_pt1 | contig 11425 bp, 7 predicted proteins | sample Watercolumn_Mata_FD_180713 | JGI IMG/M metagenome (GOLD analysis project Ga0233423, IMG submission 180713) | Freshwater microbial communities from Lake Matano, South Sulawesi, Indonesia - Watercolumn_Matano_2014_112_MG | ecosystem: Environmental > Aquatic > Freshwater > Lake | place: Indonesia... | reverse complement strand
GCATTAATGCCGGTCTGGCCCTTTCTTGATCGATCTGGCAATTAGCATTCGCTCCACTTTCTTTCTCATGGCCGCCAAACTCGATAGTTTTCGTCAGCTTGGCGATCTGTTGTTTTTCTTGTTGCTCAAAACTTGCAAAAGTGCGTCTTATCAAAGGCAAGATCTCGAGGAAGTGCATGTCGTCTAGATCTATTACCCATCTATCCAAGATGGACAACAATCTCGTATCAAAGATCAGCGAAAGAGCACTATCCGATAAAAATCCTTCTAGCCACATTGCTGCATTTAAGGGCGTTTGAGCCCTGGATAGTGCAAGAGATAGATAGGTCGATACCTGATCTGCGTCTATAGCGTGATTGCCAAATAGCAATTTGACGGCCACTCCCTTTAAAAGATGTGAAATGGTATTGCTTGTAGTGTCGGCGATCAAAAAAAATGAGTGTTCGAATGCGTCTGTGAGTTGTCGATCCTGTATCAAACCAATAGCGATCACTGCATCTTCTATAGATTTTTTCATCGAGAGAGCCGTGCTTTCGTCTAGAGAATGGCATGCTGTAGGCAGACCTATGGCCGACCTCAGGGCAAGGCTGTGCAAAAGTGGTAAGAGTTTGCCAAAACTATTTGCTTGAGCTGTATTTTGTATGTCAGTTCGGACATCTCCATATCTCCAGATCCTGGCCATGGGTGGGAGTGCCGAAAGCAATGATTGCACGTCGCTTGCGGTGGCCGATAGCTGCCCCAGTTTTTGGACGGCTTGCTCCAGGGCCAGTGGTAGGTCAGCCTCGATTGATCTAGCTATTAGGTCGACGATGGTTTCCAGCGAAGTCGTCTTATCGATGTCCGATTTTGTCTTGCTTTCGGCTGCTTCTAAAATGGTTCTACCCCATATGCCAGCCTCGATCGTCCTGAGGCTTAATTCGGGATACCAGGACAATTCCCATTCTTCTTTGAAGGTCGACTTGCCCGTTGCAAACTGTTTGCTTTGCATTTGTTTGAGTTTTTGTGCATCGGACTTGTCGGCCCAGTCGATCTCGAGTATCGCAAGCCGGTTAAAGAGCCTGCTCTTGTCCAAATCATTTGGTTTTCTAAGATCCAGTTCGATCAATTTAAGTCCAAGCTCGGGTTTGATGCGCAGTTTCTTTTGCCAGAGTGAAAGATCTCTAGCGAGCGGCGTCATTGGCACTGTGTCAGGGACTGCACCCAGCTTTTCACCCACGATGAGTTTATCTTTGATGAGTCGCAGGTACAAAGAGTCGCCGTTGAGCAAGGCCGTGATGGTGGCGTCGTTGGCCTCTGCGAGGCCAGGCCGCGATAGATTGCGTATCCCTGCTAAAGCCTCGGTCAGTCTAATCGCATCAATGAGCTGTGCAGAACTTGCCGGAAGGTCTTCTTTGCGTAAGAGATCGGCGATCTTTGCAAACCATCCCGGCAAGAGATCTTGGGGATGTTCAAAAACGTGCTGGTACCAGCCAGGAGATTGAATCCCGGCACCATACCCAGAGGCCGTGCTCATGCGGCTGTGCGTCCATGGTATCCAGGTGGCTTCAGTTTTGATCTTTTTTTGACCATCAGACTTGAGTTTGGCCAGGATAGCCTGATCCGCCCGGACTGAGGCCGCATCAAATTTTATATCCGCGAGCACTGGTGCGTGCCATGCCCCGCAAATCACCGCCACTTTTTGTGCACCGGCTTTGTAGATGGCTCTGATAGCTTGGCGCATGTGTGCCTCTCTGAGGTCTTCTACCTCATTTGCTTGATCCTCGGTCTCATCTTGTACGACGATCTCTCGCAAGGCGCCCATTGCTTTGCAGATCTCATCAAAGATCCCAGCTTCGTTATTTCGATGTTCGATCATTTCCTCCCACCAGGTCTCTCCATCGTCAAAACCGGCTGTGCGAGCCAGTGCGCCAATCGGATCCAGCCTTATGGGAGATGCCTGAGATCTTTCTTCTGCGTCGGCACTTTCTTTTAGAGAGAGCCAGTGCGATTGTCCCAGATCGATAAACGATATCGGGACCTGTGTGGAATGCGCATAGCAGATGGCCTGCCATTCTGGAGAAAAGGAAGTAAAAGGATAATAGGATGCTTTGCCCGGATCGTCCACAGCATAACTTAGTAGTGCTACTGGTGGTGTCATTGCCTCGTGTGCCGTATGCGCGAGCATAGCTGTGGCATCGCTAGGACCTTCGATCGCTACATGATCCGGGGCAAAGTCAACCAGGGCCCTGATCAAGCTCGCGCTCGACCCTGGGCCATGGTGCCTGATGCCAAAAACCTTGATCATTGCACAAATTTCTTCATCGTACGATAGATGTCCTTCCAGCCATCTTCTTCGCGATCTTTGAGGATGGTCTCTACGTATTCGTTGTAGACGATCTTGTCCTGGACTGGATCTTTGATGATGGCTCCCACCAGGCCTGCTCCTAAATCGGCCGCTCGTAGTTGCCCATCGCCAAAATGGCCAGCGAGCGACATGCCATTATTGATGACGCTTATAGCTTCTGCGGTGCTCATAGTACCCGAAGGAGACTTGACCTTATTGCGACCGTCTTGGGTAACGCCAGCTCTCAGTTCTCTAAAGATTGTCACCACTCTTTCTATTTCGGCTGCGGCTGGCGGTGCGCAAGGCAAATCGAGCGCCGCACCGAGCGATTTGGTGCGGGCTGATACAATCGCAACTTCGTCTTCTAGTGTTGCGGGGGTGGGCAGGACTACCGTGTTGAATCTGCGCTTGAGAGCGGATGATAATTCGTTTACTCCGCGATCGCGATCATTGGCGGTAGCAATGATGTTAAAGCCCTTGAGCGCCTGGTATTCGATATTGAGCTCGGGAACGGGCAAGGTCTTTTCGGATAGCATTGAGATCAAAGCATCCTGCACATCGAGCGGTATTCGCGTAAATTCTTCGAGTCTGGCCAACTTGCCTGTTTGCATGGCTGTCATCACTGGTGATGGCACTATGGCCTCAGGCGAGGGGCCGGCAGATAGCAATTTGGCATAATTCCAGCCATAGCGGATCGATTCTTCGGCGGTGCCAGCCGTACCTTGCACGACAAGTGTAGAGTCTCCGCTAATCGCGGCCGCCAGATGCTCGGCCAGCCATGTCTTGGCCGTGCCAGGCACGCCTAGTAGCAATAGTGCGCGATCAGTAGCCAGGGTCGCTATGGCAATCTCGATCAGTCTTTTATTGCCTATGTATTTGGCGGTGATTTCAAAGCCATCTTCAAGTCGGCCGCCCATTATATAGGTGCTGACTGCCCAGGGAGATAGACGCCAATTGCTTGGTCTTGGTCTATCATCGATTGAGGCCAGCCTATCCAGCTCCTCTTTATACTGGATCTCCGCGTGCTGTCTGATTATGGCTGTAATGGTCTCTGTGCTCATGCCTGGCTGATGTCCCTTTTAATACGTGCGATCTCGTCCATTGTCTCAAGCGCCTTGCGCGTGGCGCTATCCATATTTTTGCCCTGCAGATTTTCTCCTGAGAGCATGTCATTTTTGAGTACGCACTGCCAGTCGATGGCAAAGCCTATCGTCCTCGATGCTTCTAAAAAGCTGTAACCCAAAGTAGTGATAGGCATCTGTAACTGTCTCTCGATAAAATCCATGAGCTTTTGGGATAGGTCCACAGACCATGGAGAATCGTTGTTGCAGGCCAAAATATAGGAGCCCAGATCAAGCTTTGGCGCAGCGCTCTCAGTCTTTGGTATCTTGCCTGCGATCAAACGCTCAAAAAGGTCTTGGTGTCTGCCTATGGCCCTCAAAACAGGAATGGCCTGCGCCCAATCCATCAGGTCGAGTCTTTGAGTGCCATCGATTATTTTATCTACAAGTATAGACAAGGACTCTCGGTCGTCGTATCTAGCGATTGCTTCTAATAGGGCCAGTCCGAGTATATTTTCGGTTGCTCGATCCAAGAGTGCCGCGCACAGATTGCTGGCTGTCATGCCAAAGTGCGATAGCCATAAGGATGGAGGTACTTTTTTTGCTATCTGATAGACCCAGTTTTCTTTATTGCTGATCTTGCGGCCCCAGATGTAGGGTGTTGGAGCCTCTATCAAGCCGTCACGATTGGCCTGTAAATCAGCAGCAAGCATATCGCTCACCGCATAATCAAACTTATTTGCCCCAGACATGTCAAAAATAGAAACAAATCTTTCGGCCATTCTTGCTAGATACCGGCTGCCATCGAGATCGGCGAGCATGTCCTGCCCTGCCTTGCGGATTTCTTTGCGCTTATCTGTGAGCAAGACTTGCTCGATAAAATCCTCATCATCGAGAGCTACACCCAGACTAAAAACATTGGCGAGAGCGATGCGATCTTCTAGAGATTCGCGTGGCCAGAGCTCTTTCAGCCTCTCTCTGAGAGCTTCGCGTTCGGGACTGTCCTTGGCATGCAAATAATGCACCGCTTTCATTCTTTCAGCAGGAAGGCCCTCATCGAGCTTTTGCATTTGGTTTTGCTGCAGATCACAGTCGCGGTGCAATATTTCTCTATAGGCCCCTGCGATTTCAGGATCGTCGAGCGAATCGATCAACCAGGCCAATTTTGAGCCAAGGATCTCGGCCAAAAGCGGGTGCGCATCCTTTTCTCTGGCAAGCAAATAGATTGTGCGAGCCGTGAGCTCGTCGGGCAGGCGCCAACCGTTTTGCAAGGCCTTGTGGATCCAAATCGCTAGATAGCGGAGATCGAGATCGGATATTGGATCTTGGCGGAGTATCTGCCGCAGGATGACAATTGCGGCCCGAGACGGGGGCTTTTTGTTTGCTTGGTCGTGCTCCAAATCTCGCAGCGCTAGATCGGGATCGGCATCCAAGACAAGAGCACCGGCTCTAGTTGCAAGATCTAGAGTAGCCAGAGTGTGCATGAGAAATTTTTCGGGATTGCCTGCCAGCAAAAGCTGATCGAGAGCGAGGGCAATGTCCGGAGGTAGTGGCGCTTTATCTGCCAGTGCCTTTGGAGCTCTGTTGCGGGTCCCGAGCATAGCGATCTGGACGACATCGTCGACTCTGGCTTCGTTAATCATCATGAGACACCCTGGATTTGTGATCGGAAAAAATACAGAGTACGTCAAACTTGCGACCGTCAAATTCGCCAAAGGCATCAAACGTCCTGCCGTTGGAGACCGAAAGTATGTCCAGGTGCTGCATTTTACTGAGTGAAACGGCTAGTGCTCTACCCTTGTTGTCCATGAGATGCTTGCGCGACCTTGTTGCTCTGAGCCCCTTGAGGGCAATGGGCATACAATTGAGCCAGGGCAGGCTGGCCAAGGCTTGCGACCATAACTGATAGGCTTGTTCAAGCTCCACGGCTGGCAGTATTACACCGCCATCATCGTCTTGAACATCTGGTATCCATTCTTTATGCCTGATGATCGCCCGGTATGGATATTGTGATGGATAAAAGGCCAGAGATGCACGATACCAGGCGCCGGGCATGATTGATTCGGCAAAGGCCGAGGCTCCATGCGCAAAGTACAGGATCAAGGCATATTTGCCGCTTTTTTTGCCCCACAATATGTTACGTTGCATTTTTAAACGATCTTCTTGCGTTGTATTTTGCGAGACGACATACCAATCGTCGACGATGTCTTGTTCCGGAGCTTGATTGAGTATTTCTTGCTGGTTGCGATTGATGCCGATCTGGTCGTATAAGTCTTCGATAAGTCCATCACGGAGATCTTGCCTATTTTTGAAAGCATTGATCAAAAGTACCAGGGGACCTAATACCTTAAAAAAGCGCGTTTCAAAATCATCGCCGCTGTTTAAGGCGGCTCCCAGTTCGGTGACATAGCGAGCAAGGCCTGGCGCTTGCGCGTCTATCAAACGACCAGCTCGTTCGTTAAATGCATTGGTATCGCGCCGCATGGTAGCCAGGCCCTCACGCATGACGTCTTGCAGAAAACGGTCCAGATCTTCTACGCCCAAATTTATCTTGCGGAGACGTTCTGCCTGCCGAGCCTCTTTCTCCAGTCGATTGCGCTCTACTTCTTCTGGGGTCTTAGGGGCAGTTTCGGCCTTGTCGACCTTATCTATTCGGTCTAGTTTTTCGCGTCTTTTTGCAAACCATTCTTTAACAGGAGCATCTGCCTCTCTCTTGTCGGCGAAGGCGGCGGGATTGTCGGTGTAGACGAGGAGGAGGGCGATACCGTGCTTGCAGGGAAACTTGCGGCTAGGACAGGTGCATTTGATTGCGGGTTGGCTCAGGTCGCAGGCGATAATATATGGTCGCACTCCTGATCCCTGGCATTGGCCGATGATGAGATCTGAGTGCTGGATATCGGTATGGGTTTTGCAGATGGCTCCGGATGAAGCTAGTTTTTGCCCTGCATTACTGCTGGCGGCATCTGGTGCCAGAGCCAGCACCTGCTCGCGATCGTAGCGTGGTGTCACATCTGGTAGCATGGCCTTGCTTTAGTCGATCTTTGCAATATTGCGATGATAACGGCCGACGATATTGGGATCGGCGGTCAATCTAGTCTTGGCTTTTTGCTTGCCGTCATAATCAAAGAGATCGAGTACATACCTGATGCTCTCAAGGCGGGCGCGCATTTTGTCGTTGGCTTTGACGACCATCCAGGGGCTAAAGGATGTATGTGTTCGGGCAAACATTTCTTCTTTGTAGCGCGTGTATTCGTGCCAAAGCTCTTGAGCTTGCTGGTCGATAGGGCTGAGCTTCCACTGTTTTAGAGGATTGGTCCGTCTTGATTCAAATCTGTTTTCTTGCTCTTCTTTGGAGATACTAAACCAAAATTTGACTATAGTAATCCCGTCTTCATATAGCATATGTTCAAACTCAGGCACCTGTTGCATAAAACGATGGTATTCGTTTTTTGTGCAAAAGCCATTGACTGGCTCGACTACAGCGCGGTTGTACCAACTCCGGTCAAAAAACACAATCTCGCCTTTATTGGGTAATTGCTTGCTATAGCGTTGAAAATACCACTGTCCGCGCTCTTCGTCGCTTGGTTTGGGTAGTGCTACCACTCGCATCGAGCGCGGATTAAGATGCTCCGTAAATCTGCGTATGGTGCCACCCTTGCCGGCGGCATCGCGTCCTTCAAATAGGATTGCAATTCTCTGGTCATTTTCTTGGACCCAGCGTTGTAACTTGACGAGTTCGATCTGCAGTTTGACGAGCTCGTCTTCGTAGGTCAATTCCTGGAGAACATCTTTGAGTTTGATCTGGCGATTTTTGAGCAAGGCGATCAAGCCCTTGCGGCTGTTGATCTTTTTGAGATCTCCCTCAGCTAGAGGCAGTGGATGATTTTTGATCGGTAATTTTTTGCTTCTGACCATGGTGATACTCTCGATATCGATAGGATCGACATCGATTGCTGCATCTATAAGGTTTTCATGATCCATCGCCTAGCCCTCGAGTTTTAAGCCCATTCGTCCAGATAAACATCAAACCATAACTCTAGATCAAGCGCCGCGAGCTTTTGCATGACTTGCGGCGTAATGGCGGGGCATGTATTCCAGGAGTCAGAAAACCAGGCCACCACCACGTCCATTTTGTAGCCTCGAGCTATTAGGGACCTAAGGCAGGAGCCAGAGCCTTGCAAGCAATCGAGCAAAAACTCGAGATGTCGGGCGGCATCAGTGCTATTGATGCGATCTCGACTGGAAAGCAGCCAGCCACCTAGATTGGCCGTACGTGGTCTCTCGCCATCTATTGGCACTAATTGCTCGCCCATTCGCCATTGCCTGGTCGCCTTGAGCTGCATGAGAGTACTGATCTCGTCGGGATCTAGCTCTGGGTGATAGAGGCGAAAGGTAGCATAAGTCTCTTCGGGGCGTGTTGCTGGCAGAGATTCTTCGACTAGAGCCTGGCTCGAGTCATCCTGGTAAATGTCGAACCAGACCGGTAGGTCAAACCTAGCCAATTGGCGCATCAAGGCAGGAGAAATGGCCGGTGTAGGATTCCAGTTGGTTGCATGCCATGAAACTACGATGTCTACCATATACCCTCTCTGCTGTAAGGCTTTGAGGATCGTATGGCTGCCCGAAATTTGTTCTAGCAAATGCAGGATGTGGTCCTGCAGGACGTTGTTTTTGACAGTCGCTCGTGAGCTCAGGAGCCATCCGCCAGAAGGAGCGAGGTGTCCTGGTCGCTTGCGAAAGCCATACTGGTCTTGACCAGCTGACCAGGCTACCGTGGGCTCTATTTGCAAAAGGCTAGTGATCTCATCCGGCGCAAGATCGGGATGGTAGATCCTCAACGTCGCGCGCATGCGCTGTGACGCTAAAGCTGTCGTATCTGTCTTATCCGGTGTGGGCAGAGAATCCAAAGGCATCGTTAGATTATAGCAAGCTGAGCTGGTCTTGCTATCTTTGTTTTGTATGCCGGGTTTGCACCAGATGTGGTGAAAAAAATGGGGCAGACGAGGGGACTCGAACCCCCGCATATCGGAACCACAATCCGAGGCCTTAACCACTTGGCGACGCCTGCCATATGCGATCTCAATTGCATAGCAATCAGAGTCTCATATCTTAGCACGGCCCTCCTCTACTGGATGCTTGCACTTAAAATATGCACGAAATGTAAATTAGAGGATGCCCAGCAAGGGTAATGTCCGGGCTAAGAGCCCACCCAGACCGATAGCAGCAATCCAAGAGCCAAACCAGATGGTGAGGGCTATCTTTGGCCCTCGTTCTTTTATCATCACGCCGACAGTCGCAATACAAGGTACAAAGAGTGTAATGACGACCATGGCTACTACGGCCTGACTGGGCGTGAGCGCGACATCGGTAAGACCAAAGGCAGCAAAGTCGCGTCTAACTATACCGAGGATAAAAGTGGTGGGGATCCGCGGATCGGCCGGCAGAAGGAGCCAGTGGACAACGATCGGAGCAAGGACCCGCATCATCAAGTCTAAAAGACCGCTCATTTGGGCTATGGTGACTGCAAAACCCGCGATAAAAAACATCGGTACGGCGTCAAGCAAAAATCCCGAGGATTTTTTCCAGGTTTTTTTTAAGACATTGCTGGCTCGCGGCAGGCGCATCGGGGGGAGATCGATCATAAGTGGCATCGATTTGCCGGGCATGAGCATATTGAGCAAAAGACCGGAGGTGCCTAGGATCAAGGTGATGATTGTGCCGTAGACAGCCCAAGCCTTTAGTCCGCCGGCTGCGGCAAGAGTCCCTGAGACTACTCCCAATTGGGCTGAGCAAGGAATGGCGATCCCAAGGAGCGCTGTGGCAATTATTTTTTCGCGTCGGCTGGTTAGCAGACGCGTGGTAATCGTTGCCATTGTCACGCAACCAAGACCCAAAATGAGAGGGATGATCGCCCTGCCATTAAGGCCCATTTTATTCATAGCTCGGTCGACCAGGACTGCCAATCTAGGGAGGTATCCAGAGTCTTCTAAAAGTGCCAGCCCAAGGTAGAAGCCTACTACCAGAGGCATGAGTAGACCGAGTAGATAGGTGACTGTCAGTGTCGCGAGTCCGTATGGCCCGACTAAAATATTTCCGATGGCACCCATAAAGTCGTGATAATGCCAAAAGTCGTAATCGGCCTGATCTAGTGGATGGGCGGCTAGATCTGCATCCAAATTGCGTCTACTTGTCTCATCCAATTTTTGCGTGCCCTGGGGTAAATCCCATACTTTGTCGCCGATCGTGATCCTGGCAGGAAAGACAAAAGCGGCCAGTCTCCTTACCTGAGGTTCGTAATAGACTTTCATGCCTTTCTTTTCGGTAAGGTCGACAAGGTTACCGGCAATCCAGACACCGAGCACCTGGTAAAAGATAAAATAGCAAACCGATAAGGCAATGGCCGAGCCAAATACTGGGTGTAGTAAAAATTTGCCGAGATGATAGCTAAAGGGTCTGGCGGCGTCTCTTTGTTTGACGCAGGCCTTGACGATCTCATCCACTTTTGCTCTACGTGCCTTGTAAATGTCTGGTCTGAGAGCCAAGGGCGTGCCGTCTAGTGTGGAGGCAGGCTCCAAGCCTAGGTCTGCAAATGTGGTGCTGTCGTCTTCGGCAAGCATCAACAACCTGGCATCATCAGTAGTGGCTAATTTTTCCGCACCTATTGCCTTCTTGAGTTTTTGGATCGCCAGCGTGGTCTCCTCGGCTCTTATGCCTTTTCGGGCTGCGATCAAACTCTCCTTGATTTCATCCAGACCTTTATGATCGCTAGCGGTAGCAACGCAGGCAAAGACCTTAAGACCGAGGCTCTCTTTGAGGTACTCTAGATCGATCTCCATGCCTCTGGCCAGGGCTTCGTCCCACTGATTGACCACTACAAACATGGGCTTTTGCAAATCGATCAATTGCAAGGTCAAAAAAAGGTCGCGTTCGAGAGTGAGAGCCGAAACAACGTTGACTATCACTTGAGCCTCAAGGATCATGCGACGGGCGGCGCGTTCTTCGTCGTTGAAACTAGAAATACCATACACCCCGGGGGTGTCGGCGATGTCGTGCAAGCCGAGCTTGCCTGAGGAAATATCAATAGTGGTGCCAGGATAGTTGGAGACATCTGCATTGGCCCCGGTCAAGGCGTTAAAGATCACCGACTTGCCGACATTGGGATTGCCTGCGAGCACGATCGAGAGAGTGCCTGCGATCGTATTGTTATTGTCTGTTTCCTGCACTTTGGCTGCCATCTCGAATACAAATGATTGAAAATTTTATCAATTTAAATCTATATGGTACTTTAAGCCCATGACTAATGCCCGTTTTTTATCATTTAATCGCTTATTTATGGCTGCTGTGGCGGCCTCGTTGACCATTTTTTCACCTGCGGTCGCTGCTCAATCGGATAGCCCGACCAATGTTGTCAATGGCGGTACGGCCGTCAGAGAGTACAAGATGAAGAATGGTCTCAAGATACTCTTGCTAGAAGAGCACTCATTTCCAGTCGCGACTTGCATGATGCTTTACAGAGTCGGCTCGCGCAATGAAAATCTTGGCGAGACTGGCCTCAGCCATCTAGTAGAGCATTTGTTGTTTCAACGCATCGGCAAATTGCGCAAGGGTGAGCTAGAAGCCACCATCGCACGCAATGGTGGCCAATTTAATGGCTTTACTTCTGATGATTTTACAGTTTTTTTTGAGACCTTTGCCCCTGGTCGTTTGCCTCTAGCTCTCAAGATCGAGGCAGAAAGAATGAAGGCTGCTCAGTTTAACGCCGAAGATGTGCAAGCTGAAATCAAGAAAATCGAAAAAGAACTTGGCGATGAGGCTCGCGACACACTCAATCTGCTTAATAAAGAAGTCAAGTCTGCTGCCTTTCAGTTGCATCCCTACAAAAATCCCACTATCGGTTGGCGCTCCGATGTAGCAAAGCTCACGCTTGATGATGTTAAACGACACTATCGCGAGTATTATCAACCGGCAAATGCTACCTTGATCGTTGTCGGTGATTTTAAGACCGAGGCTACGCTGCAGGCGATACTGCCAATGCTGACAG
>Ga0233423_10001562_pt1 | contig 11429 bp, 11 predicted proteins | sample Watercolumn_Mata_FD_180713 | JGI IMG/M metagenome (GOLD analysis project Ga0233423, IMG submission 180713) | Freshwater microbial communities from Lake Matano, South Sulawesi, Indonesia - Watercolumn_Matano_2014_112_MG | ecosystem: Environmental > Aquatic > Freshwater > Lake | place: Indonesia... | reverse complement strand
GAAAGGAGTGCATTATTTATCAGTCGCATGGTGTCGTGAGACAATCGGCTTCTGAACCGGGAAAAGGTGGAATGATCGGGAGAACGCTCATCAAAGTAAAGCCCCAGGAACTTCTTGAAGGAGATTCGGTCGTTGATCTGGGTTCCCAGCTCCGGATCGGAATCGATTTTGAACCATTGCTGGAGGAGAAGGCATTTCAGGAGGATCAGCGGAGGATAGGCCTCGTTGCCTTCGGCGCTTTTGCCGACGGGATAATTTCTCATGATCAGTTTTTCGATTTTAGACCAGTCCACGATGGCGTTGATCGCATCCATTCTTGCGATGGCCCGATTATGTTCCATGGAAGAAAAGAGAGAGACATCTGCGAATGTCAGGTTTGTTTCCATTTTCTTGAAGCTCATAGGTCCTCCAGAGTGATAAATTTGTAAGGCATATGGCACAGAAATGGATAAATGTCAAGTAATATTAACATGTTACCTTTGAATAACTGCATTTTCAGCGACACGTTGATGGACCAAGGACAAAAAATCGTGATGAGTTGTGCAAACGTCTCAAACTGTTGATTATAGAGTCTTTTTCTAATAAGGAATTTTTATAATGTCATCTTCTCCGCATGTTTATATTATTGCCGAAGCCGGCGTAAATCACAATGGTTCGGTAGAACTAGCAAAGAAACTCATTGACGTTGCTGCAAATGCAGGCGTCGATGCTGTAAAGTTTCAAACCTTCAGGACGGAAAAGATGTTGCTGCATGAAGCGCCGAAGGCAGCATATCAATCCCGAACAACCGATGCGGCAGAATCTCAGTTCGATATGATTAGGAAATTAGAACTCAACGAAACTGACCATCGGACACTCTACAAACATTGTCGGGACAGAGGAATCCAGTTTCTCTCTACTCCTTTCGACCTTGATAGCCTGGAATTCCTTTTAGGAGAATTGAATCTCCCCCGGATTAAATTGTCTTCCGGCGACATTTCAAATGCGCTTTTGCTCCTCAGGGCTGCCCAATCGGAAAGACCGGTAATCCTATCTACGGGGATGTGCACCCTGGCAGAAATAGAGATGGCTCTAGGTATTCTTGCATTCGGATACTTGAAAAATCAGGAAAAGCCTTATTGCCAGGCTTTTCAGGAAGCTTTCTCTTCTCCTGATGGCCACAAAATTTTAAAAGAAAAAGTGGTTCTCCTCCACTGTACCACAGAATATCCGGCGCCTTTTAAGGATGTGCACCTCAGAGCAATGAGAACTATGGAGATCGCTTTCAACCTGCCGGTCGGTTATTCGGATCACACAACAGGCATAGCCGTTACAATTGCCGCAGTTGCTCTCGGTGCCTCTGTTATTGAGAAGCATTTCACATTAGATCGCCAATTACCTGGCCCTGATCATGGTGCATCTCTGGAGCCACAGGAACTGGAAGCAATGGTGTCTGCCGTTCGCCAAGTTGAGATTTCTTTAGGAACTTCTCTGAAAACAATAGCACCCTCGGAGTTGAAAAACAGGGCTGCGGCGAGGAAAAGCCTTGTGGTTTCATCTAATATCAGGAAAGGTGATATTTTCACAGAAAACAATCTAACTGTTAAAAGGCCGGGAACTGGTGTATCACCCATTTACTATTGGGATTGGATAGGGAAAAAAGCAGAAAAAGATTACCTGCAGGATGAAATATTAAAATCATGAACTTACCTGTAATCATTCTCGGTGCTGGAGGACACGCCAAAGTCCTGATTGACACCTTACTGAGAAATTCAGTCTCTATTATAGGCCTCACGGACATGAAAGAGGAAACTTTCGGCGGGAAAGTGGTCGGTTTTCCCGTAATTGGTCCGGATGACGAACTCTTACAATACCCGCCAGAATCGGTTCAACTGGTTAATGGTCTGGGATCCACAAACGCAACGGGTCGGCGTAAACTATTATATGAAAAATTTAAGCAGATGGGCTACAGTTTCCTAACGGTGATTCATCCTTCAGCGATTATAGCCCATGACGTTCATCTTGCGGAAGGTGTTCAGGTAATGGCAGGTGCCATTATCCAAACGGAAAGTGCAGTTGGTGAGAACTCCATTATTAACACAAGGGCAACCATTGAACACGACTGTGTCATTGGTCCCCATGTCCATATAGCCCCGGGAGCCACCATCTCTGGTGGCGCCGTCCTCGGACAGGGAACATTTATCGGCGTATCAGCCACAGTGATCCAAAACATCCGCATTGGAGAATTCGCTACTATTGCGGCCGGAGCTATAATTATTAAAAATATTCCTGCCGGTGCTACAGCTATGGGAGTACCGGCAAATGTGTTTGAAAAAAATGAAAGACTGGAAAAAAACCCTTATTAACCCAGAAACGCCAATCATTGAGGCAATAAAAATAATCGATGAAGGTGCCCTTCAGATCTCTCTGGTCGTTGACCATGACCGCCGTCTTGTCGGCATTATTACAGATGGAGACATTCGCCGTGCCCTGTTAAAAGGATTAGGAATAGACCAACCGGTAAATTTGATCATGTCAAAAAATTTTACGACGGCAAGCATTAACGCGACACGTGAATATATTTTAGCACTTATGAAAGAAAAGGATTTGCGTCATGTTCCTCTCTTAGATGAACATGGCCGGGTTGCCGATCTGAAAATCCTGCACGATATAATTCAATTACCGGAGAAAGAAAATTTGGTTGTCCTTATGGCGGGTGGATTAGGCACTCGTTTGCAGCCTCTCACAGATGATTGTCCGAAACCTCTCCTGAAAATCGGCGGTAAACCTCTACTGGAAATAATTATAGAAAATTTCATCGGATATGGATTTAAGAAGTTTTACATATCAATCAATTACAAAGCCGAGATGATCGAGGCCTTTCTTGGTGATGGTTCCCGTTTGGGAATCGATATAAAATACCTACGTGAGGAGACAAAAATGGGCACTGCCGGATCGTTGACTTTGCTGCCCGAGATACCTGCCGATCCGATCATAGTGATGAATGGTGATGTATTAACAACAGTCAATTTTCAGCACCTCCTAGATTTCCATATGTCACATAATGCAAAGGCAACTATGTGCATCCGGGATTATCATCTTCAATTTCCCTATGGGATTGTAAAAATCAACCAGCATCGCCTCACAACTATCAACGAGAAACCCGTAAAGAGATTTTTTGTCAATGCAGGCATCTATGTCATTGATCCGGATATTCTAAATATTATTCCCCATAACGCAACATACGACATGACTTCTTTATTCGAACATATTATTTCTATGGGTCATGAAACAGTAGCCTTCCCCATCCGTGAATACTGGATAGATATCGGAAAAGTAGACGATCTGAAGAAGGCCAACTATGATTTCCATGAAGTCTTGCGATAAAGAAGAAACAAAGATTCGCTAAATGGCGGCATCAAAGCGAGACCTTTGAAAAACTTCTATTTTGTCATTTCGACTGAAAGGAGAAATCTTATAAGTCACTGATAAATAACAAGATGTGGTGTGTTATGCAAAGCTCTCAAAGCCTTACAGCAACTTGAGGATAGCCATGTATAAGAAGCACAGAATATTGTGTATCATTCCCGCAAGAGGCGACTCAATGGGTATACCAAGGAAAAACATCAAGATATTCTGCGGCAAGCCGTTGATAGCTTACACAATCGAACAGGCCAAAAGATCAAAATATATTGACAGGGTGATCGTATCCACCGATGATCTGGAAATATCCGAAATATCTTTGCGATACGGCGCGGAAATTCCCTTTACCCGACCCGCTGAATTGTCGGGTGACAATATTTCCACAATAGATGTATTGTTGCATGCTATCGAATGGGTTGAAAAAAAAGAGCAGTATATGTTTGACATATTGACACTCCTCCATGTGACCGCACCGTTGCGCAAAGTTGAAGACATAGACAATTGCATCGAATTACTGGTGAGGAGAAAAGGGGATAGTATTTTCTCTGTAACAGAAGCCCAAAGAAACCCGTATTTCAATATGGTCGAGGTCACCAAGACAGGCGCCGTTAAGCTTGTTAAAAAAGGAAATTTCCCCTCACGGCAAACTGCCCCCAAGGTATATGAAATTAATGCATGCGTTTACGTTTGGTGGAAGAATACACTTAAAGAAAAGAGGAGCATATTTTCAGATAAAAGTCAAATATATATCATGCCGAAAGAAAGATCGATTGATATAGACGATTACATCGATTTTAAAATTGCAGAAATGTTGATGAACCAAGATGTTGATGGGAAATCTGTTCCTGGAAATTCGAATTAACCCCTATTTGAGATAAGCAACTGGCATGAAAAGATAGAAATGGGTCACGATGCGATACCATTTGTTCGATAGAAGTAAGCTAAAAGTAAAACCTCTTTCAGACAGAATGCATGGTATGAATATTTCTGCCATCAGGAAATTAAATTATAGCAACAAATGTAGTTTGGATGACAGATTTATACCAATCGCAAGGCGCATGATAGAAGCGAAAAAAAATGGTGTAGCAATTATCCTTATGATGGGAGCACATGTGATAAGGTCTGGTGTTCAGCACTATCTAATCAATCTTATGGAAAGAGGTTACTTAACATGTATATCGATGAACGGCGCCGGCGTAATTCATGATTATGAATTTGCATTGATTGGAGCAACAACGGAAAGTGTAGCAGAATACATAAAAAGTGGTGAATTCGGCCTCTGGAGAGAAACCAGCTGGATTAACGATATAATAAACGATGGCTATCAAAAAGGTTTTGGCTTGGGAGAAGCCGTTGGAAAAGCGATATTGGAAGGAAATTTTCCCCACAGCGGTATTAGCCTGCTGGCTGCAGGTTACAGACTTAAAATCCCGGTTACCGTTCATGTAGGTATCGGCTACGATATCATACATGAACATCCCAATTGCAACGGGGCAGCGATGGGAGAAACCTCTTATCGCGATTTCTTGTACTTTGTTAATGAAGTACAGCGGTTGGAAAATGGGATAATAATGAACTTCGGTAGCGCCGTTATGGCGCCGGAAGTGTTTCTCAAAGCACTGAGCATGGCGAGAAATGTCGCAAAACAAGAGAGCAAGGTCATTAATAACTTTCTTACACTTGTCTGCGATATCAAAGATTTGCCAAATGATTTTAAAGAAGAACCGAGCAAGAATAACCCCCTGTATTATTTCAGACCATTGAAAACAATGCTTATCAGGACAGTCCAGGACGGCGGAGAAAGCTTCTACATAAGAGGTAAACATGAGGAAACTATCCCATCTCTCTGGGCTGCAATTAACGAAGAGATAATGAATCCTTTTGAAAATCCTTGAAATAGAAACGCTTGCACGGAAATTGAATTCCCTGAAACTGAAGGGAAAGAAAATAGTATTATGTCACGGATGCTTCGATCTCATGCATCCCGGCCATATCAAATATTTCCAGGCAGCAAAAAAAATGGGAGATGTTCTGGTGGTAACGGTAACACCAGACGTTTATGTCGACAAAGGACCAGATAGGCCTGTTTTTAATCAGAACTTGAGAATGGAAACCATAGCCGCCCTGGAATGTGTGGATTATGTAACTTTGAATAAATGGCCAACCGCCGAAGAAACTATCAGACTTCTTAAACCTCATATTTATGCAAAAGGGCAAGAATTCGAAAAACTTGAGGATAAAACAGGAAAGATTCAGAAAGAATATAGGGTCCTACAGGAAGTTGGAGCGGAAATTAGATTCACTCACGAAATCGTTTTCTCTTCCACAGACTTATTAAATAAATACTTTAAATAATTTAAGCGGAGCTTGACCGAGTAAACTCCATGGAACAGCAACTCAGGAAAAAGATCTTATTCTTGGATGAACTCATAAAAAAAGTTGAATATCTGAAGCAAAGCGGTAAAGTTATCGTCCAGACTCACGGTGTCTTTGATCTCATCCACCCCGGAGTCATAAATCACCTGATATCAGCAAAAAAAAACGGGGATTATCTTGTTGTCACCGTAATCAAGGACAAAGACGTAAGGAGGGGACCAGGTCGACCCATTTTCCCAGAGGATTTACGGATAGAAAACGTGGCGACTTTAGAAATAGTTGATTACACATGTTTAGTAGACGATGAAACCCCATTCGAATGCATAAACAAGATAAAACCGGACATATTTGCCAAAGGTCAGGCATATAAAGAACGCGATCGCAGGATTCATGAGAAAATATTTAAGGAGGAGCGGGAATTTTATTTCGGGAAAACAAAAATAATCGAAACAAGTGGTTTTTCTTTCAGTACCTCACAAATAATCAATAATTTCTTAGAAATATACCCTGAAGAAACGAAAGCTTTCTTAAAAAACTTCTCAAATTCATATACATTTACCTGTATACTTGAATCACTGGAAAAGCTGAAAAAGTTAAGAATTTTACTTGTAGGTGATGGGATCATTGACGAATATCATTACTGCAGCTCAATGGGAAAGTCCGCGAAAAGTCCTATCGTTGTCAATAAATACATTACCCATGAAGTTTTCGCAGGAGGCGCTTTTGCAGTTGCCAATCACGTTTCCGGCTTATGCAATAACGTCCATCTCGTAACACTTCTCGGCAACAATAAATCAAAAGAAGATTATATATTAAACAAGCTCAAACCAAATGTACGTACAAAATTTTTCTTTAGAGATGATGCTCCAACGATTGTAAAGAAAAGATATATTAATCAATATTTGAACCAGAAATTGTTTGAGATTAATTATCTCAACGATATCTCGATCAATGACGGACTCGAAGTAACAATTATCGAGTATTTATCAAGAGAAATGCCCAAGCATGATCTTGTCCTCATATCCGATTTCGGACATGGATTCATTACCAAGAAAATAATTGATACCATTTCAAGACAGGCTAAGGCCATTGCTGTTAACGCTCAAACCAACGCCGCAAATGTCGGTTACAATCTGATAACCAAGTACCAAAGGCCCAATTACGTGTGCATGGACGAAGATGAAGCGCGTCTCGCCGCCCAGGAAAAGTATCAGGCGATTGACGATGTCGCATATTACATAAAACAGACCCTAAAGACCGATAACTTGATTATAACACTGGGGAAAAAAGGGTCCATAGGAATAAACATCCATAATGAGATATGCTATACTCCCATATTTTCCACTAAGGTAGTAGATACTGTAGGTGCTGGGGACGCTTTTTTCGCATTTACAGCCCCTCTTGCTGTATTAGGCCTTCCATTGGAATTGATCTCTTTCATTGGTAATGCGGTTGGCGCTCTTGCGGTGCAAATCATGGGAAATAAAAAACCGGTGGAAAAGTATGAATTGCTAGAATTCATTCACACCATACTAAAGTGAATCCCCTATGCGTGAGTATGCAGCAAATTATTACAATAGTCTGCGGAAACTGTTCGACTCCATCGGAGTGACAGATAGAAACAAAAACGCGTCAAACGTTTACACGGGAATCGAATCTGCCGGATACATTATTCTTGCGGGTGCTAAGTCTGAAAAAAAGTTAATGTTCATAGGAAATGGTGCGAGCGCAGCCATATCAAGTCATATGGCAACGGACTTTCTGAAAAACGGGGGGATTCGGGCTATTGCGTTTAACGACAGCTCGCTGCTTACCTGCATCAGCAATGATTACGGTTATATACATGTATTTGAAAAGCCGATTGAGATGCTGGCGGATACGGGCGACGTTCTGATAGCTATCAGCAGTTCCGGAAGGTCTGAAAACATATTGCGCGGCGTTCAATCAGCCCTGATCAAAGGGTGCAAGGTTATTACCCTTTCAGGTTTTGACGGCAACAACCCGCTGCGTTTGCAGGGAGATTTGAATTTCTACGTCCCGTCACAACAGTACGGGCCCGTAGAGATAATTCACCATTCAATCTGCCACTGCATTTTAGACGCCATTATAAATTCAAAAAATTCCACAGGTCTGCTTTACAAGAAAGAGCCTTACTGATAATGGAAGGAATAATATGCGAGGATTGTTATGAAAAAAGTAATAGTTACAGGCGGTGCCGGCTATGTCGGTGCCATATTAGTTCCAAAATTACTGAAAAAAGGCCATCAAATTAAAGTTATAGACCTGTATATATACGGAGAAGACGTTCTGGATGAGGAAAAAAATCATCCCCGGCTCACACAGGTAAAAGGAGATATTAGGGACAGGAAAATGCTTGAAAAAGAAATACCTGGTTATGATACGGTCATCCACCTCGCCTGTATATCTAATGACCCAAGCTATGAACTTGATCCCGCCCTTGGGAAGTCAATCAATTACGATGCTTTCATTGAGCTTGTTTCTGTCTCCAAGAAAGCAAAAGTGAAGAATTTCATCTACGCCTCCAGTTCAAGCGTGTACGGAGTAAAAAGCGAGCCTGAGGTAATTGAAGACCTTCCCCTTGAACCATTGACGGATTATTCCTTATATAAGACCAAATGTGAGGAGGTTCTCCTGAAAGAGGCAACCGACAATTTCATCGTAACCATAATCAGACCTTCTACCGTATGCGGTTACTCTCCGCGTCTACGTCTTGATCTCACGGTAAATATACTGACCAACCACGCTGTTAATAAAGGAGAAATCACAGTGTTCGGCGGCGAGCAGAAGCGGCCCAACCTGCACATAGAAGACATGACGGATTTGTATGCATATCTACTGGAACTTCCGGACGACAGGATTAACAAAAAAATATACAACGCCGGATATGAAAACTATAAAATAAAGGAAATTGCCGAGATTGTAAGAAATGTAGTGAACCCCAAATTACCTATCAAAACAATTCCTACAAATGACAGTCGTTCCTACCATGTATCTTCTGAAAAAATAAAGCGAGAAATTGGTTTTGTGGCAAAAAGATCTATTGAAAGTGCTATAAAAGACCTTCATGACGCCTTCCGTGAAGGCAAAATTCCTGATCCTATTAATAATATAAGGTATTATAATATCAAAACCATGCAGGCGCTCAAGTTGAAATGACCCCAAAAGACAGTGGAGTTTCGTTAAAATGCAAGTTAAATATTCTTACCTGGAAGAACAATTCCGGGACTACAAAGAAATAATTGTCGGCATCGCGGAGGTTATAGAGAAAGGTGATTATACTCTGGGGAAACCTGTTGAGGAATTTGAAGCAAAATTTGCCAGGTTGCTGGGAAGTAGATATGCAATCGGGGTAAATTCGGGTACAGACGCTCTTTTTCTTTCGCTGAAAGCTATCGGTGTTGGAACGGGCGACGAGGTAATTACCACATCCAATACATTCATAGCAACCGTAGGAGCAATCGTGGCGACAGGAGCAAAGCCTGTATTGGTAGATGCTCTTGAAGATTTTACTATTGATCCGGATTGGATCGAAATGGCGATAACGCCTAAGACAAAAGCTATAATGCCCGTTCACTACGCCGGACATCCCGCCGATATGCCCAGAATCATGACAATTGCCCGGAAACATGGGTTACAAGTTGTGGAAGATTCCTGCCAGGCTATCAGCGCCTCCATCGACAATAAATATGTAGGGACCTTTGGTATCAGCGGAGGCTTCAGTCTACATCCTTTAAAAAATCTGAACGTATGGGGTGACGGAGGAATCATTGTAACTGATTCGGAAAAATTAAGAGACAGGCTTGTTCTTTTAAGAAACCACGGCCTGAAAAACAGAGACGAAGTCCTGATATTCGGATACAACTCGCGGCTTGACTCAATCCAAGCAGTTGTTGGAAATTACCTCATAGAACATATTGATAAAATAACGGAAACGAGAATTAAATGGGCAAAAAGGATCGACACAGGTTTTTCTGACTTGAAAGAATATATAACCATTCCCGAAAGGAAGCCAAACAGGAGGTACGTATTTCATTTATATATGCTTATTGTGAAAGACAGGAATAAACTCCTTTCCCATTTGATTAAGCGCGGGATAGAAGCAAAAATTCATTATCCTCTTCCATTACATCTGCAAGCTGCCGCCTCAAATCTCGGATACAAAAAGGGGGATTTTCCGGTGACGGAGGCACTTTGTGGATCCATAATCACTTTGCCTGTCCATCAACACTTATCCGAAGATCAGGTAGATTATGTTATTGAACAGGTGAAGGAATTTTACAGATAGGATAGACTATTGAAGGTCAAATATTTAGATCTGCCCAGACAGTTTAAAAATAAAACGCTCTGGAAATTATTAAAAGAGGCGTTTGAAACATGTCAATTTATCCTTGGGCAGGAGGTTGAGGAATTTGAGGCCAAGTTTGCCGAACTCTGTCACACAACTTATGCAATTGGACTCAATTCCGGAACGGACGCGATTTTTCTGGCTCTCAAGGCATTTGATATCTCCGAGTGGGATGAGGTAATAACGGCACCAAACAGTTTTGTTGCTACAGCCGGGGCGATATTTGCCGCCGGGGCAAAACCTGTATTTGTTGATGTGGGTCCGGATTACAACATAAATGTGGATCTCATTGAAGGTGCAATCACAAAAAGGACGAAGGCAATACTCCCGGTACACCTGACGGGAAATCCGGCAGACATGCCACGGATACTGGAAATTGCCAGAAAATATAGCTTATTCGTATTTGAAGATGCCTGTCAGGCCGTAAGTGCTTCTCTTAACGGTCACCCTGTAGGATCTTTTGGAGACGCAGGCTGCTTCAGTCTGCACCCTCTGAAAAATCTAAACGTCTGTGGAGACGGAGGAGTTATTACAACAAAATGCGGCGAAACTTACGAAAAAATTAAACTTCTTAGAAACCACGGTTTGATAAACAGAGAAGAGATAGCTTGCTGGGGTTACAACAGCAGATTGGATACGCTTCAGGCGATCGTGGCCAACTTTATATTAGCAGAACTCCCGTTCATAACGGAACGAAGGCAAAGAAATGCCCAGATTTACGACGAAGAACTTCAAGGTTTTTCAAATTACATATCGATACCTCCTCGCAAGACAGGTGTCAAACAGGTATTTCATACATACATCATTAGGGTACAGAAAAGGGCAGAATTGGTTTCGTACTTATCAAGACACGGCATAGAAACCAAAATTCATTACCCGATACCGATACATCTGCAAAAACCTTGTAGCAAACTCGTATATAAGAGAGGGGATTTCCCAGAATGTGAAAAACAGGCGGAAGAAATCTTGAGTTTACCCATACACCAGTACCTTACGGAAAAGCAAATCCATTTTGTAGCGAAAAAAATAAAGACGTTTTATGGTCTGAATTGAAAGACCGATAAAGAGTAGTTTTTGAAAAATTGTTTAAAATGGCAAAGCAGTTGCAAAAATTGTCGTATACTCAACTAAGCAAAAAAGCGAATCAGATCAGAGCGGATTTGATAAAGGTCGCCACCAAAAACGGAGCGGGACACATCGCCTCGTCGCTCTCTTGTGTCGATATCTTAACGGTCCTCTATTACAGAATAATGAACCTCTCCAATAACCCCATGTGGGAGCATAG
>Ga0233423_10001561_pt1 | contig 11433 bp, 11 predicted proteins | sample Watercolumn_Mata_FD_180713 | JGI IMG/M metagenome (GOLD analysis project Ga0233423, IMG submission 180713) | Freshwater microbial communities from Lake Matano, South Sulawesi, Indonesia - Watercolumn_Matano_2014_112_MG | ecosystem: Environmental > Aquatic > Freshwater > Lake | place: Indonesia... | reverse complement strand
TTTTCCTAAAACAGAAATATATCAGGATATTGAAAATCCGGATCGTTTTGATACTACATATCTTGACCCAAATGAAAAATTTAATTCAAATGGAACAGAAATTGGCCATGGGAATATAGATATTGTGATAATTCTTGATGAGTTAAATGCCTATACTATTAGTGTCGAAACCGCAATAGCTTTGGAAAAATTTTATAAAACTAATAGCTTTCATGATGTAAGATATGGGCTTTTAAAACAAATGTCACATCTACAGTTATATTTGATAAGATGTAAGAAAAAACATCCTGATGACTGGGAATATATTATAGGGCACAAAGGATTTGCATTTTTAATACTTAAACTTTGGCAGAGAGCAGAAAGATTTGAAAAAATTGTTAAAAATGATTTCAGATTTAATCTAAATGCTGATGCTGTAGAAGAAGCTGTCTATTCTTCGAAAAATTACAGTATAATTGAAGAATTTTATAATAATTCCAATATTAAAGAATATGAAGATTTATCCTTTGAAGAAGAAGATTTTAGTGATATGGAAATCTTTAAAGTGAAGTCATAATTAAAATTGGCCCTGTTTCTTCATGACCAATGATCAAATTATTAAAATCTTTTTTAAATCCAGCATCACTATGAAAATTTTAAAACCTAAATATAGAGTTCTTGTTGGCAATAATGGAAAAATTATCTCCAAGATAATAAAAAAAATGGTTTTTTAAAAGTATAAAATTATAATAGAATTGTAAATACCATTGTAGTTTATCTATCGGAATAGGTATATTAATGAAGATACAAGGCAGGTATTTTTTATACTTTTAAGTTTAGATATTTAAATTTAAAGATAAACATACTATGTTGACGTTTAGATTTCAAAACAAATATAAAATAGCAGCATCAATTTTAAATTGTGATTTTATAAAACTCGGTGACGAAATAAAAAAAGTAGAGGATGCTGGTGTTGAAATGCTTCATATTGATGTCATGGATGGTAGTTTTGTCCCGAATATTACAATTGGACAGGATGTAATTAAAAGGATAAGGGAAAGCACAAAGCTTTTTCTGGATGTCCATTTGATGATAAAAAGCCCTGACAGACATATAAATAGTTTTATAGATTGCGGAGCCGATTCAATTAATGTTCATGTTGAGGAATGCCCCCACCTTAATAAAACCTTAAATTACATTAAAGAAAGTGGTATAAAAGCTGCTGTGGCTCTAAATCCATCTACCCCTCTGTGTTTTATTGAAAATGTTTTTCCATATTTAGACATGGTGCTTATTATGACAGTCAACCCTGGTTTTGGGGGGCAGGAATTCATAAGAGAGATGGTATATAAAATTCAGAGATTGAAAGGAATGGTCACAAACTATAGAAATTATTCTAAGGATTTAAAAAATATCGATATTCAGGTTGATGGTGGAATAAATCCTGAAACTGCAAAACTTGTAATAGATGCAGGTGCAAATGTTCTGGTTTTGGGTTCTGCAATTTATAAATCGAAAAATCCTGCAGAAATTGTTAATAAAGTAAGAGAAAAATTCAGTTTTATCGTTTAATTATTTAAAAAGGGGGTAAAATTGGTATCCTTAAAGAAAATTCAAAATCTTGTTTTGCCACTACCTGTTACTCTGGCGACCTGTAGGGCTAAAAAGGGCGATATATCAACAGACAATATAATACCACTTTCATGGGTGGGAATTGTTGATTACAATCCACATATGGTAAACGTTGTTATAGGGAAAGGTAAATATTCTGCAGAAATAATAGAAAAGAGAAAGGAGTTTGCACTTTGTATTGCAACAGTAGAAATGATGGAAAAGGTTGATAAATGTGGTTGTACACATGGTGATAAAGTTGACAAATTTAAAATGGCCAATTTTAAAAAAATTTCGGCAAAGCAGATTGATGTTTCTTTAGTAAAAGAGTGTCCCATCTGTTTGGAGTGTAAAGTCACAGAAGTTGTTCCTCTTGAAACTCATAAAATATTTATTGCAGAAGTAGTTTGCACATATGTTGACAGTAAATATCTTGGAGATGATGAGGAGCCAGACCTTTCAAGAATGAATATTCTTTGTTATGCAAATGATCAGTATTGGACACTGGGGAAAAAGCTCGAAAGTCTGTATTATTCCAAATCTAGTAAATAGAAGTTATATGGTTTATTAAAAAGAATAGTCCTGTTATATTTCAATTTATTTGATTTAACAGGACTATTATTTCAATTATAAGTAAAGATTTTTATCTTAATTTTCTTGAATTGTTAATTAGTTTACCTTCCTTCCTCATAAAAAATACAGGTAACTGTTGTAAAGGATTGGATTAAGAAATTATTTAATCAGTGCTAATGGCCTCTGATGGACAGCCTTCTACCGCTTCCTGAATGCATTCATCATCATAATCGTCATAATCTGTTTTTACAACAACTGCTATATCTTTGTCTTCATCCATCTTGAAAACATCGGGACACGTTTCCTCACAAAGCCCACAACCTGTGCAGAGTTCCTCATCTATTTTTACTTCCATTTAGGTCATCCTTTCTTGTGTTATTTTTTAATATACTGATTTTTTTATCTATATAGCAAATCAGAGTGAAATTTACAAGATTTTTTATTTTTATTCAACATAATTTTTTGTTTTTTTTATTTAGTTTTTCTAAAAATTCCTAAAATTAATGCATATTTTTATTTAAAAATGTGTTATATTTATAGTAATTATTTTCTTAATTAATATTTCAAATATTTTTCTCATTATAAGAGAGGCAATTTAAATGAAAAGAGAAATAACAATTAAAACAAAAAAATTTACAATCAAAATAATCTTAAATGAAACGAAAACAGCAGAGAAAATAACCAGAGCTCTGCCCTTCAGGTCAACTGTAAATACTTGGGGTAATGAGATTTATTTTACAATTCCAGTTTCGGCAAAAATTGAGAAAGGTGTTGAAATAGTTGAAGTAGGAACTGTAGCATTCTGGCCTGCAGGGAGTGCTTTATGTATCTTTTTCGGGAAAACTCCAGCCAGTGTTTCTGAAAAGCCACAGGCAATAAGTCCTGTAACAATTGTTGGTAATGTTAAGGATAAAGAAGATATTGGAAATTTAAAAGAGATAGGCAACGGGGAAGAAGTTGAGGTTACCAAATAAATTTAATATTAAAAAAAGGGAGCTTCTATCAGAGGATATCTTTTATTCGCTTACAAACATAGTAAGGGATGCAATAATTGTTACTGATTCTTACAGAAGAGTAGTTTACTGGAACAGGGCTGCGGAAAAAATTTTTAATTTCACCTCAGCTGAAATATTGGGAAAATCTGTTGGCCATGTGTTACCACAGGACTTACTATCTGTGGATGAGAAAAACAGACTGAAGATAAAAGAAAAATTTCAGGAAGTAATTGGTAGGAAAAAAAGCAACATAAAGATACCACTAGAAATCTCAATAAGCACCTGGCAATCCGGTAATGGACTGTTTTTTACTTTAATAGTCAGAGATATAACTGTTAGAAAAAATACTGAGGATAAGCTAAGGTACTTAAGCTTTCATGATAATTTGACAGGACTTTACAACAGATCTTATTTTGAGGAAGAACTCAAAAGGCTGGATACAACAAGGCAGCTTCCATTAAGTATCATTATTGGTGATTTAGATGGGTTTAAGCTAGTCAATGATGCTTTTGGTTATAAGGAAGGTGATGATCTGCTCAAGAATTTTGCAAAAGTTCTTCGCGAATCATGTAGGTCCGATGATATTTTGGCAAGATGGGGTGGTGACGAATTTGTAATAATGCTTCCAAAAACTGACAGTAAGGTTACCCTGGAGATAATTGAACGTATAGAGAAGAATAGTAATGTTGTGAGAGTTAGTGAAATACCTTTTAACATTTCTCTGGGTTTTTCAATCAAAGATAAGCCGACTCAAAATATTGAAAATATTATAAAAGAAGCTGAAAATGCAATGAAGCAGAAAAAACTCATGGAGAGTAAAAAAGTCTCTAATATGATAATAGAATCAATAGAAAAGAAGCTTCATGCAAAGAGCTATCACTTAAAAGAAATAAATGAAAGAATAGAAAAAAAGGCAATTCTTCTTGGCAGAGCTGTAAAGCTTTCTAAAAATGAAATGGATAATTTACAATTACTTATAACATTTCATGATGTTGGTATAGTTGCAATAAAAGGAAATATTCTAAATAGAAAAACAAAGCTTAATGATAAACAACGGCAGATCATTATGATGCATCCTGAAATTGGGTATAGAATTGCTAAATCCTCATCTCAGCTTGCCCAAATAGCTGATGCAATACTTTCACACCATGAAAATTGGGATGGATCGGGTTATCCTTACCATTCAAAAGGAAATGGGGTTCCTTTAATATCAAGAATTCTATCAATAGTTGAGTCTTATGATGCAATGGTTTATGGAAGGAATTATAAAAAGCCTATATCAAGAGAAGAAGCCATAAAAGAACTCAAAAGGTTTTCAAGAAAGCAATTTGACCCACAGCTTGTGGCTAAGTTTATTGGTATTTTAACATATGAAGCTAAAACCCCAAGTTTGTTTGAGCTGGAAAAATTAAAGAGTTAATTGAGATAAAAAAAGACCAGATGAAATAATTTATGAAATAATTAATCAGAGAAGTAGATATTAAACTATGGTGTGAGGTTATTATGAACCTAGAAATCCCATATAATAAAGGTGTACTGTCAATTATTATCCCTGATAAAAATCTTATAGGGTTTAAAAGCAGAGATTTTATTTTAAGAGAGGATAGCGAAGAACAAATAATTTTAGGTGCACTTTCAAATCCAATTGATTCACCTTCTTTATATGAAATGGTAAAAGGTAGAAGTAATGTATGTTTACTTGTTTCTGATATAACAAGACCTTGCCCATCTTATAAGTTTTTACCTTACTTAATAGATGAATTGAAGAAAGCAGATGTCAATGACATAAAGATAGTTTTTGGCCTTGGAATACATAGAAAACACACAGAAGAAGAAAAGAAAAAACTTGCGGGTGAATATGCGGCAGATAACTGTAGACTTATAGATTTTGAGCCTAAAAGATGTAAATTTGTTGGCAGGACATCATACGAAACTCCTGTGGAAGTATATGAGGAGGTTTTGGGCTCTGAGTTATTAATTGCAACAGGTAACATAGAATACCATTATTTTGCAGGTTATTCCGGGGGTGCAAAGGCAGTAATGCCAGGGGTCTGCTCAAGAAATTCTATATCTTTCAATCATAGAATGATGTTTGATGATAATGCAAGTGCAGGAAGATTTGAAGGTAATCCAGTAAGACATGACATCGAAGAAGCAGCAAAGTTCGTTCATATAGATTTTATTTTCAATGTAATAATTAATGATGATAAAAGAATAGTTGCTGCAGTGTGTGGAAAAAACAATGAGGCATTTAAAGAAGGTATAAGAATATATGATTCGATTTATGAAATAAGCACAGAAGAGAGAGCAGATATAGTAGTTGTATCACCTGGTGGCTACCCAAAAGATATAAATCTTTACCAGGCACAGAAAGCACTGGAAAGTGTAAAGGATATTGTAAAAGAAGGTGGAACAATTATTCTTGCAGCTGCATGCTTTGAGTGTTTTGGGGAAGATGTTTTTGAGCAGTGGATGTATTATGCCAAAGATTATCAGGTGCTGTATAAAAAAATAAAAGAGGAATTTATCCTTGGGGGGCATAAGGCTGTAGCTGTATCAAAACTTCTAACAAAGGTAAATGTGCTTTTATATTCAGAGTTTGATAGAAATGTTACAAAAAGAATTGGTTTTAAAAAGATTGAAGATATTCAAGGATATATTGATGGAGAAATTTTAAAGAATAAAGAAATAAGAATTGCTGTTGTTACAAACGGAAAATTTATAAAGTACGTAGGGTAACTTAGATAAAGTAAAATACATAAACAGAGTTAAAAATAACATTGACAAGAATTTTTAAAGATATATTAGTTATAGCTTGGTGGGTTAATATGTTCCTATTTACACCATTCCCCCACCTAATATTAATTATATCATATTAATTATTAATATATTATTAAAATTTTAGAATTTTATAATTTAATTAAAGAGCTAATTTATAAATATTTACAATATCCTCTTTATTTAGTTTCTTAAAATTTCCAATGAAACCCCACTGGAGTTCTTTTTCTGCCATTTCTTCAAATTTATCACCACTAATATTAAATTCGCGAAGAGTTGTCGGTAGACCAATTTCTTTAAAGAACTTAATGAGTCTGTTAATACCTTCAAGAGAAATGTTCTCTTCTGTTCCAAAAAATGGATCTATACCCCAGACCCTGACTGCAAATTGAGTAAACCTTTTTAGATTAAGTTTATATATATATTTCATCCAGGCAGGAAAAATTATGGATAACGAAGCTCCATGAACTATTCCGTAAACAGCACTTAACTCATGACCCATTTTGTGTGAAGCCCAGTCCTCTATTCTTCCAGTTCCCAGAATTCCATTATGGGCAATAGTGCTTGCCCACATCATTTCAGCCCTTGCATCATAATCTTCTGGATTGTTTAAAACAATTGGGGTATTTTCAATAACTGTTGTCATTACAGCCTCGCAAAGTCTATCTGTTAAATCTGTATTTTTTATTGGTGTAAAATATCTTTCGAAAATATGGGATAGTGTATCTGCTGCACCACAGGCTGTCTGATAAGTAGAAAGGCTGAATGTGAGTTCTGGATTAAGTATTGAAAATTTTGGAAGCATAAGATGACTATGAAAACCCTTTTTTATCTGGGTTGTTTCATTAAGAATAACAGAAACAACACTTGACTCACTTCCTGCTGCCGGTACTGTAAGAATTACACCAATATCTAATGCACTTTCTGGTTTTGCTTTTCCTATAAAAAATTCCCAGATGTCTCCATTGTAAGGCACGCCTATTGCAATAGCTTTAGCTGAATCAATAACGCTTCCACCACCAACAGCAAGAATGAATTTAATATCTTTATCCCTGCATAGCTTTATTCCCTCTCTTACCTTGCTTACTACAGGATTTGGTTGCACTCTTGAAAGCTCATAGAATCCAATGCCTTCTTCTTTTAATGATTTTAAAACCCTGTTATAAAGACCAATCTTTTTTATGGTATCACCGCCATAATGCAAGAGGATTTTACCTGAAAATTTTTCTTTTTCTTTTACAACTTCTTTTATTTCTTTTCCAACTGTTTCCTCTTTTTTTCTGCCAAATATAATTTTTGTTGTGTTATGAAAAGTAAAATTTTCCAATTACTTTTCCTCCTATTTTTCGAATAAAAATAAACAAGACAAAACTATTAAAAATAATTATCAAAAAGAGATATAGTAAAAAAAACTATTGTTAAATATTAGTTTATCATAATTAAAAAACTATTGTCTTATTGATGACTAATTTTGTTAAGACAATTGAAATATTAAAATATTAAATTAACTTGTTAAAAACATTATTTATAATTCCAGTTATGTTGAATACTATTTTAAATCTATTGAAAATAATGTAAAAATATTATATATTGTAACCTGTTACAGTAACAGGTTACAAATAATTATTTTATAATTAAGATTTTAATTTAAATTCTTAATCTTTTTTAATAGCTTGCAAGAAAGGAGAACATCAAATTGAAGGTGAAAGATAAAGTGGCAATTATAACTGGTGCGTCAAAGGGGATAGGTGCAGAAATAGCCAAAGAATTGGCAAGAGAAGGTGCTGATGTTGTGATAAATTATAATACTGATGTAATTGGTGCAAAAAGTGTAAAAGATTATGTAGAAAGTATTGGTAGAAGGGCAATAATGATAAAGGCTGATATTGGGAAATATGATGAGGTAGAAAATCTTATAAACCAGACCATTAAATACTATGGTAAAATAAATATATTGATAAATAATGCTGGTATAGCTATCTGGAAACCATTTTTTGAGATAACAGAAGAAATTTGGGATAAAACTATTGATACAAATCTTAAAGGAACGTTTATGGCATCTCAATTTGCAGCAAGAGAGATGAAAAAAAATGGAGGAGGTGTAATTGTAAATATCTCTTCCCTTGCAGCTCAGGGTGCGATGGATTGCCTTGTACCATACTGTGCATCCAAGGGAGGAATGACTTTAATAACAAAGGCGATGGCTGTTGAACTTGCACAATATGATATTAGAGTAAATACTATAGCTCCAGGGACAATTAATATAGAAAGAAATAGAAAAACCGACCCAAATTATCCGGATGACTGGATACCATTTATTCCTATGGGTAGAGTCGGAAAAGTCGAGGATATTGCAAAGCCCGTTGTATTTTTATGTACTGACGATGCTGCGTTTATAACAGGTCAAAACATTTTTATTACAGGTGGACAAACAGAATATATTCCTATGCCAAGATCTGATTTTGCAAGAAAATAATTTAAAGAATAAATAAGATCAAATAATATACAAAAGGTAATATGAATATACAAAAAGCAGTAATAGTATCAGATGATTTAACCGGTGCTACTAATTCTGGATCCTATTTCTGTGAAGATGGAAATGCAGTTTGTGTAGTTATTGATTCCAAATATTTAGAGCAGGATTTATATCATGATTATTTTAAAAAGTTTCCGGTTCTTGCAGTAAGCACAAATACTAGAGGAAGTACTTTAATAAAAGCTCAAAAAAAGCTATCAAGTTTAGGAAAAACTATTAGAAAATTAAGTATTAATTTAATTTTAAAGAAGATAGATACGGCCTTTAGGGGTAATATATTTATAGAATTAGAATCCTTATTGAAATCAGTAAATATCAATTTGTGCTTTATAATAAATGCAATACCTTCCTTAAAAAGAATTACTGTCGGTGGATATCAAATTATCGATGGGAATCTAATAGAAGATAGCTATTATGCAGAAGACCCTCAATCAAAAATATTGACTTCATTTATTCCAGATATTTTAGGGAAAAATCTAAACACGGATATTTCTTTAATTACCATAAATAATATAAGAAAGGGAATGTTAAACATAAGAAGATTAGTTGATGAAATTTATAATAACTTCAAAGCAAAGATAATAGTTTTTGACTCAGTAAGTAAGTCAGATATATATAATATTTTAATTTCGTTAAAAGGTTATAAGGAAAAGGCTATTTTCTGTGGATCTCTTGGATTAGTTGAAAGTATAAGGGAAGTGTTTTTTAGAGATTATATCTTTAATAAAAAAAATATTAAAAGTTTTAATAATTATTTTAATAAGAAAGAGCAATTTATAGTAGGGTTTTGTGGAAGTAATTATGATATAAATCTCTTACAGTTAAGAAAAGCAGAAAAAGTAAAACAAATAGAGTTAGTGGAAGTTGATGTTGAAAAAATGCTTGATAAAAATTTTAATATTAATTTTGCAGAGGTGAAAGATTTTGTTCAAAATATCCAGAGGATTTTAAAAAGAAAAAATATTTTTTTTATAAAAAAAGTAAGAAAAGATTTTAATACTAAAAATTTAGAAAAGAAGATTATAGGAATCCTTGATACGATTGCAAGAGAATTGTTTATTAATTCTAAATTTTTACCCAGGAGGTTGGTATTAATTGGAGGAGAAACAAGTTTTGCGGTACTAACAGTACTCAATACGAAAACTTTACTTATTACTGAAAGAATAGAGCAGGCTGTGGACTTTGGAATAATTTCAGATGGAGAACTTACTGGAGTTGAAATAGCTATAAAGGGAGGGTCAATAGGAAATGCTGATACAATAATAAACATGATCTCATACAAATCAAAAAATCGTAAAAGTTAATGAATTAAGAAAGGAAACCATTGAAACAAAAACCCAAAGTTGCTATTACTATGGGAGATGCAGCAGGGATAGGACCAGAGATAACTTTAAAAGCGCTATCTAAGAAAAGTATTTATGATATAGCTAACCCAGTAGTGTTGGGTGATAGAAAGGTACTTGAACAGATAAGATGTATCTGTAATTTAAGTCTTAAAATAAATTATATTAATGAAATAGACGAAGGTGTTTATACTCCGGGTACCGTAGATATCCTTGATTATAATAATATAGATATAAAAAAATTAAAGTTCGGGGTAGTAGATTCTATGTGTGGAAAGGCAGCAGTCGAGTATACAATTGATGCAGGAATAAAGGCTTTAGAAGGCAAAGTTGCTTCTATGGTATCTGCTCCGTTAAATAAAGCCTCTATGAGAGAGGCCGGATATGACTATGAGGGTCAGACACAAATTTTGGGTGAACTGACTGGTTCTAAAAATTATGGTATGATTTTAGTTTTGGATAATCTAAGGATAATGATGTACAGCACACATATGTCTCTTAGAAATGCAATAGAAAAGATTACCTGTGAAGGTTTGCTGAATAAAATAATACTTGCTAATGAAGGTTTAAAATTTTTTGATTTACAAAATCCAACAATTGCAGTATCAGCCCTCAATCCTCATTCAGGAGAGGGAGGATTATTTGGAAATGAAGAGATAAATCACATTGAACCTGCTATAAAAAAAGCAAAAGATTTAGGAATAAATGTTCTTGGTCCAGTTCCAGCAGATACTGTATTTTTTAGAGCTAAAAATGGTGAGTACGATCTTGTGTTAGCGCTATATCATGACCAGGCGAATATGGCAATAAAGCTACTTGGTTTTGGGGAGGTTGTCACACTTCTTGTAGGTATTCCAATAATTAGAACTTCAACAGGACATGGAACAGCATTTGATATAGCAGGTAAAAATCTGGCAGATGAAAATAATATGGTAAAAGCTATAGAGCTGGCATCATATCTTGGAGCTAAGAAAATTGTGAAAAAGAAAATTACAAAGGAAAAATTATAAAGGGGAAAGTTTTTATGTTAGAAAAAGTAAAGAAAGAGATTGTGAAATATTCAAGATTATTGTATGAGAGGGGTCTTGTTGGTGCTGCTGGTGGAAATGTAAGCATGAAAATTAACAATTATATATTAATAACTGCAGGTGGAAAATCTTTGCGGGATGTTGAGTTAGAAGATATTTTAGTTCTGAATGAGAATATAGAAATAATTGAAGCGAAATTACAAAAAAAACCTTCAAAGGAAACCGTGCTTCATATAAGCATTTATCAAGTACGAAATGATATCGATAGTGTAATTCATGTTCACCCCATATATGTCACTGGATATTCTGTTAGAGGAAAACAAATTCCTATTATTACTGCATCATCAAGACTTAAACTAAAGGAAGTTCCACTTGTCGGCTATGCTGATCCAGGTTCAAGTGAATTGGCAGCGCTTGTTAAGAATTGTGTAAAAGAATCACCTGGATATGTAAATGCGGTCGCACTTACTTCGCATGGTCTTATTGCATTTGCAAAAGGATTATCAACATGCTTTGATATAACAGAATTGGTTGAGGAGACAGCAAAAATTGCATTTATATCAGAAAACTTAAAGATATAAAAGTCATAG
>Ga0233423_10001560_pt1 | contig 11434 bp, 8 predicted proteins | sample Watercolumn_Mata_FD_180713 | JGI IMG/M metagenome (GOLD analysis project Ga0233423, IMG submission 180713) | Freshwater microbial communities from Lake Matano, South Sulawesi, Indonesia - Watercolumn_Matano_2014_112_MG | ecosystem: Environmental > Aquatic > Freshwater > Lake | place: Indonesia... | reverse complement strand
TGGGACGAACACGGAAGCCCCAAAATCCAGGCCGGCCTGTTTCTTCGCCTCGGAGTTCATCTTCGAATCGACTGCGGTTTTCATGATGAACACGGCTGACGGATTGCTCTCGATGAAGGGATGAACCCCGAAGAACCCGGCAGCCTGGCCGGAGGGATGTGAAAAGAGGTCTCCGGGATGGAACAGGAAGGCCCCGCCGGCTGCTGCTGTTGTCTGTAAAAAGGCTCTTCTTTTGATCATGACTCTTCCATCTGATAATCCTGAAGTGAAAAAAACCAGGGCTGCCAAAAAAGGCAGCCCTGGCTCTATTGAAATTTACTTCATGAGCAGCATTTTATGGGTGATTCTCTGCTGCCCCTGTTCCAGCACTGCGATGTAGCAGCCGCTGGACAGGCTCGAAAGATTCACGGGCACGAAATGGGAGCCCGCGGAATAATTCACGCCGTTCAGAACCGTGGTCATGAGCCGTCCGCTTGTGTCGTAAACCTTCAGGTTCACGTTGCCGGACTTCGCCAGGTTGAAATGGATGTCCGTGGCCGGGTTGAACGGGTTCGGCGCATTGACCATGTCGAAGGACCTGGGCAACTGTGTTCCGGTTTTTTCCACACCCGTGGAGGTGATGTAATCCACGAAATCCAGGCCTTTGACATCACAGTACTGCCAGCCTGGGCTTGGCCCTAGATGCTGCGGAAAACCGTCCTTGCCGTAGGCATAACCCTTGAAATTGGTAGAGTTCTCGTCCTCGTCGATGTCGTACAGGCTCCACGCGAATGGAATTCGCATCCCTTCGGTGAATGCAAAAATATTACCTGTCGCAGTGGAGGTAATTGAGGCGAGTGGAATTGTGCCTTCCAGAATGTAACCGTCATCCGTGACTTGGTATACGACCTGCGCGCCTGCGAGAACCGTTGGCGGGCCATACCACGCATTAATCGCGATCGAATCCAGAGATATATCAAATGCGAAGCTCAATTGGAAACCGTAATCCCCGGTTGCAGCGTCGTCGATCCACCCGAGAGATGTCTCTGTGGGAACGATAGCATCGCCGATGTCCCAGTTGCATAGGTAGTACTCGATGGCATCCGATGCCCAAGACGCATCTGAAAAATGTCCCGGCTCGTCATCCATCACCTCGGCCGCGAAATAGAAATTGTCGGCGTCGTACATCTGGTACAGGGTGCCGCTGCAGTCTGCATCGTCTTCCGACACCCAGCCGGCAACCACGGGACGCATGGCGCCGGTCATGACATCCTGGTTGAAATCCACCGGGAAGCAGAAATTCCATTCATCCAGAACACCGTCGACTGTGATTGGATCCGCTGCCTTCTTAATGTAAGGCGACACGAAGTCAAACTGGGCTTCGGTTTCCCACACTTCGCCGCGCGCCGGACCCAGCACGTCACAAACCGTCCATCCGGGGCTGGGACCCAGATGCTGCGGGTAACCATCTTTGCCGTAGGCATAACCCGAAAATTCAGCGGAATTCTCGCTCTCGTCGATGTCGTACAGGCTCCACGCAAACGGAATACGCGTCCCTTCAGTGAATGCAAAAGTATTACCTGTCGCAACTGATGTTAGAGAGGCAAGCGGTATAAGACCCTCCAGGATGTAGCCATCATCCGTGATCTGGTACACGACCTGCGCACCTACGAGAACTGCCGGTGGGCCATACCAGGCATTAATCGCGATCGAATCCAGAGATACATCGAATGCGAAGCTTAATTGGAAACCGTAATCCCCGGTTGTAGCGTCGTCGACCCACCCAAGAGACGTCTCTGTGGGAATGACCTTATCCTTTCCCACGTCCCAGTTGCACATGTAAAACTCAATGGCATCCGATGCCCAAGACGCATCAGAAAAATGTCCCGGCTCGTCATCCATCACCTTGGCCGCGAAATAGAAATTATCATCGTCGTACATCTGGTACAGAGTGCCGCTGCAGTCCTCATCATCCTGGGCCGCCCACCCGCTGACTACGCTTCGCATCCAGTTTCGATGAATCCCCGTGTTGAAATCAACCGGAAATGCGAAGCTCCATTCATCCAGCACCCCGTCCACCGTGATGGGAGCAGGCGCTTTCAGAATATAGGGCACGACCACATTGCCCTGGGCCAGCACTGCGCCCGTGATCATCAACAGCCCCACGACCATTACCAACACTTTCCTGTTCATCTTTCCCTCCTGAAGTTTGCGAGTCTGTGCACAAATTGCGATCCCCCCCAACCCTGCGGCTATCCTGTTTCGGGAAATCACCTCCTTGTAATTTAATTGTTAATTTGGTTAACTAATTAATTGTACAACTATTTTTTTAAATTGTCAAGAAAATTTTTAAAATTTTTCAATTTTCTTTATATGAGAAACATCCAACAATAACAGGCCAATCATATCCTGTGCTCCCTGCTGCATGTCGGACAACAAAATAACCCTTGATTTTGGCTTAAAAATGTTATATCATTTACCAGGAGTTGACATGAAAATGTTTTCTTGATTAACAATTATCAAATCCAATCCCGGGATCCGAAACATCTACCGGTGTACACGGGAAATCGAAACGGGCATCCATTGATCAACCGCCTCAAGGACATCCTCAATCAGAACGAACTCCGGGCCTTCCGGGTCATCTACGAGATGGGGCCCATATCCAGGGTGAAAATCACGAGGATTCTGAAACTGACCCGGGCCGCTGTGACCGGTATCACCAAACGGCTCGAGGAGGTCGGCTTGATCATGGAGGTCGGCAAGGAGGCGTCCAGCAACCGGCGCGGCAGGAAAGAGATACTCCTCACCGTTAATCCCGATGCGGGCCTGATCGTATCCATCCACATCGCCCTTCATTATTTCACCATCGGTCTCGTGAATTTCAGCGGAAAGATCCTGACCAAGAAGACGATGAATTACCCCTCCCATTCCTCTCCGCCGGAGGTGCTCGAGCCGCTCGTGAAAACCATCCGGGCCCTGCTGAAGGAAAACAATCTGGACCCGAACAAGATATTCGGCATCGGGGTCGCCCTCCCGGGGATCGTGAATTACGAGGAAGGGCATCTCAATGAAAACCCCTTCCCGGAAGGATGGCAGGGATTCAAGATCAGGAAATACCTCGAAGACCAGATGGAAACGACCGTTTTCATCGAGAACGACGTGAAGACGCTCACCCTGGGGGAATACCAGTTCGGGACGGGATACCATGTGAACAACATGATCTGTCTCTGGCTCGAGGATGGAATCGGCGTCGGCCTTGTGCACAACGGGCATCTGATACGCGGGACCACGTCCAGCGCAGGCGAAATCGGATACAGCGAATTCTTCGTGGACCTGCCCTTCAAGAAAACGATACTCATGGACGGATCCTCCCGCAGATGGGGGGATATCCTGTCCTTCACCAATCTGCAGAACACCATCCGGAGGGGGATCGATCAGGGCTGGAAGACGGATCTGAAAAAGGATTCATCGATCGATGACCTGATCGCATCCGCACTGGCCAAAGATCCTCTGGCGCTTTACATCCTCAGGCTGGAGGGCCAGTTCATCGGCAACATCGTCATGAACCTCATTTACACGTTCAACCCCCAGGTTTTCCTGCTCGTCGGACTGCTGTTCAACAAGCTCCCCCTGTTGTCCGAGGAAATACAGAAAGCGCTGAGCCAGGGGCTGCTGCAGTCGCCGCTGGAAACCCTGGAAATGCGGACGAGCAATCTCGGGGAAAACGGCATCACGGTGGGCGGCGCCGCCCTTGTCCTGGAACATTTATTCAAGGCATCCTGATGAAACAGATTCTATTCATTCTATTGTCCGCCTGGGCGGTGCTGCTGCCCGTGGGCGAAAAAGAGGTGATCGGCTATTATCCCTCATGGGATTTCAAGGCACAGAAGCTCGTGAATCCCGAAACCCTCCCCTATGAAAAACTGGACATCATCAATTACGCGTTCGCCAGGCCTATGCCGGACGGGACCCTGACCGGCAAGGTCCCTGAAGCGGATCTGCGCCTGCTCGGAGGATCACCGGATCCCCTGACCGGCCGTGCAAGGCCCGAAACATCCCTGATCCGGAGGGCCCATCAGGCGGGCGTGCGCGTCATGCTCTCCATCGGCGGATGGGAAGACACGGAGAATTTCCCCTTCATTGCGTCCGATCCAGCGAAAAGAACCGTATTCGCATCAGCCTGCATGGACCAGATCCGCAGGCACGGATTCGACGGGATCGACATCGACTGGGAATATCCCGGCTATGCGCCCCACAATGGGACTCCGGCGGACAGGGAGAACTTCACGCTGCTGCTCCTGGCGGTCAGGGACAGCCTCGACGCCATGGAGGGGAAAGCGGGAAAAAAACTGGCCCTTTCCGCCGCGCTTTCCGCTGTGCCGTCCAACGTGGCCTTCCTCGAGGTGGAAAAAATCGCCGCCATCATGGATTTCCTGAACATCATGACATACGATTGCTTCGGCGTCTGGGACCCGGTCAGCAATCACAATTCTCCCCTCTATGCGCCGGCCCGGGGCGACAACGCGCTCAACATGGACAGCGCGTTCCGGCTTTTTCATGAAACATACAAGGTGCCTGGGGAAAAAATCAATCTGGGCGTGCCGTTCTACGGGCATTGCTTCAGCGGCTGCACGGAGCTTCACGGGACGCATACGGGCGGCGACACGACCATCTGCTTCGAACCGGGCAACATCACTTACACGGAAATCGTCAGGAACATGGGCCTCTTCAAAAAATTTTGGGATGAAAAAGCCCAGGTCCCGTACCTGATCAGCGAGTCCAGGAAATTGTTTCTTTCCTACGACGACGAGCGGTCCGTCGGGCTGAAGGCGGATTACGTGATCCGGAGCGGCGCCCGCGGGCTGATCATCTGGGAAATTACGGACGACTTCTTCGAGGGCGGCCGGACGCCGCTGCTCGACGTCATCCACCGCAAGTTTCATCCGGGAAGATGATCCCGGTATGCATCCCCCAACAGCCGGCTTGTAGGGGCGAACGGCCGTTCGCCCCTGCTATGATATTCTAAGGAGCCCCTCATGAACATCGAACCCGTTGAATTCACGCTCAAGACGCAGCTTGCCTTCATCGACTGGATTTCCATCATCCTCTTCTTCATCGCCTCCATTGTCGTGGGCCTGGTCTTCTCCAGAAGGGCACAGAAAAGCGTCAATGCCTATTTCGCATCCAGCCAGGGCGCGCCCTGGTGGATTCTCGGCACCTCCATGGTCGACACCACCTTCGCCGCGGATACGCCGCTCGCGATCAGCGGACTGGTCGTCAAGCAGGGCATATGGGGCAACTGGTTCTGGTGGGCTCAGATCCCCCAGTTCATGGTCGGGGTCTATTTCTTCTCCCGGCTGTGGCGCCGTTCGGGCATCCTGACGGACACGGAGCTCGTGGACATCCGCTACTCGGGAACGCCTTCGAAAATCCTCAGGGGCTTCCGGGCACTCTATTACGCGATCCCCTACAACGCCCTGATCATGGGATGGGTGAACCTCGGCATGGCCAAGATACTCGGCCTGACGTTCAACGTGCCCAAGCTCTGGGCCGTGATGATTTGCGTGGTGATCACCTGCGCCTACTCCGCCACCTCCGGGCTCTGGGGCGTCATGGCCACAGGCTTCTTCCAGTTCTTCCTGGCCATGGGCATGACCATTGCCCTGGCCTTCATCGGCGTCAATGCTGCGGGCGGACTCGAAACGCTTCTCGAAAAGCTTCCCCAGCTGTACGGCGCCGAACAGGCGGCTTCCATGCTGTCCGTGGTGCCCTCCGTCAATGCCCCCAACTACGCGTTCACGGTTTTCCTCCTCTATTTCTTCCTGCTCTGGTGGACAACCGGGACCACGGACGGCGGCGCCTATTTTGCGCAGCGGATGATCTCCGCCAAGAACGAGAAGCATTCCTTCCTCGGATTCCTCTGGTTCAACATCGCGCACAGCGTGCTCAGGCCCTGGCCGTGGATCATCGTCGGCATTGTGGCTGCTGTAATGTTCCCGGGCATCGCCACCCGGAATCCGCTGACCGGCCGGCTGGAGGCGGATCCGGAGCTGGGGTACATCGCCGTCATGCTGACCTACCTGAAACCCGGCATCCTGGGCCTGATGTTCGCCGGTTTTCTGGCCGCGTTCATGTCCACGATCAGCACCCAGATCAACTGGGGCGCCTCCTACCTGGTGAACGACTTCTACCGGCCGTACATCAGGAAAAACGCGTCCGAGAAGCACTATGTGCGGGTCTCCATACTCATGGTCGTCCTGTCCGCAGTCATGGGCGGCGCGGTCTCCTTTTTCATGACCAACATTTTCGTGGGATGGCTGATCCTGTCCGCGATCAACGCGGGCATCGGCATCGTGCTCATGATACGCTGGTACTGGTGGCGCATCAACGCCTGGTCCGAGATCTCCGCGATCATCTCCATCCTGGTCATCGTGATCCTGATGCTTGCAGTCAAATCAGAGCCTTTGCTCAAGGCCTTCCTGATCGCCATGCTCCTTCTGACCCTGGCCGCCCTGATCATTTGGGGACTGAGAAAAAAGGAATGGCGCGCGCAATATTTAAAATCATCCATTTTCATCCTCTTCGTATCCATTCTGGCGATCGGGCTCGTCCTGTCGGTCACCTTGCCCGAGAAGGCCTTCCCCTGGACCCTGATCTATTCCGTGCCGATTTCCATGGCTGTATGGCTGACTGCAACCATGCTCACCCAGCCTGTGGATGAGAAGCACCTGATCGCGTTTTACCAGCGCGTGCATCCCGGCGGCCCGGGATGGAAGACCATTGCGGCGAAAATCACCAAGGATTACAGCGCCGGGCATCTCTTCACGCGGAAGAACATACTCGGCGCAGTTTTCGGATCCATTGCCACCTACTGCGCCCTGATCGGCTTCGGCCAGCTTATGCTCGGCCGCATGCTTTCCGCAGCGATTCTCCTGGCATGCATGGCTGTCGGAATTTTTGTAGTGGTGAAAAACCTGTCCCAGGAGAAATGGGAGTCCGTGAAATAAGACGGGATTCGGGGAAGAAAATCCACCTGATCTCAGATTAACGATTGTAGATTGAAGATTTCAGATCTGAAATAAATCTTAGATCGTTAATCTGGATTCTGAGGTCTGAGATCAATGGCTGTTGTCATCCCGGGCAATCCGGGCAGCATGATCCCCTGCTTTGGCAATGATTCTTCAATGCAACCTGCGGCTGCGAACCTCACGCCCGGGATCCGGGGCGAAGGCTCCATATTTACCTTGACTTCCTCAGACAAAATCTCTTAATTGCCTACAGACAATTTCTTCTCCATCGCAATCAATAAGGATCCGGCCATGAAAAAGTGTGTCTGCGGAATCATCGGGCTTTGCATTCTGTTTTCCACGGTCCTGGCCCGTAGCGACAGCCCTGTTCCCGTGCGGGTCAAGACGGACAAAGGCGTCATCGAGGGCATTTACGACGCACAGTCAGGACTGAACGTTTTTCTCGGCATCCCGTTCGCCCAACCGCCTGTCGGAGACCTCAGGTGGAAGGCGCCGCAGCCTGCTGAGAAATGGAAAGGCGTGCTCGAGACTAAAAAATTCAGCCCCAGGCCCGTGCAGACGAACGTATGGGGGGACATGAAACACAGATCGGAAAGGCACAGCGAAGACTGCCTCTATCTGAACGTCTGGGCGCCGGCAGATGCAGGAAAGAAAAAACTGCCCGTTCTGGTCTACTTCTACGGAGGCGGCTTTGTGGCCGGCGACGGTTCCGAACCCAGGTACGACGGGGCCAGTATGGCGAAAAAAGGGATCGTGGCCCTGACCGTCAATTACCGGCTGAACATTTTCGGTTTTTTCGCACACCCGGAGCTCAGCGGGGAATCGCCGTACAAGGCATCCGGCAATTACGGCCTGCTGGACCAGAATGCTGCGCTGAAATGGGTGCAGAAAAATATTGCGGCTTTCGGCGGTGATCCTAAAAAGGTGACGATCGCGGGCGAATCCGCGGGCTCTATTTCCGTGAGCGCGCACATGGCCTCTCCCCTGTCGAAAAACCTGATCGCAGGCGCCATCGGAGAGAGCGGGGCTGCCATCCATCCGACCCTGGCTCCGGTACCACTTGCAGAAGCAGAAAAGACCGGGCTGGAGTTTGCACAAAAAGCGGGTTACCGGACGCTTGCGGAACTGAGGGCCCTGAATACGGAAAAGGTCTTTGAAATCTACAACCAGTCCAAGCGTTTCGGATTTCCTTCCGTTTTGGACGGATATTTCTTACCGAAAACACTTCCCGAAACATTCAATGCTGGGGAGCAAGCCCGGGTGCCGCTTCTTCTGGGTTGGAATTCAGCCGAGATCCCGGGCATGGCCTTCACCCAGGGGCCCTATACCGAGGAAAACTACATCAACAAGGTAAAGGAAGCCTATCCCGAAGATTTCGAGGAGGTGCTGAAGCTCTATCCGCATGGATCCCAGAAGGAAATCGAACTTTCGGCAACCGCCCTGGCTTCCGACCGTTTCATCGCGTACAGCACCTGGAAATGGTTCGACCTTCAGAGGAAAAACAGCTCCAAGCCGGTTTACCGATATCTGTACAGCAAGTTAAGGCCGCCGCTCAAGGATCAGACGCTCACTTCGGGTCTGGCAGGCGGCACTGCGAAGAAAGAGGACACAAGCTTCAAAATGCCCGAGCCCGTCGGCGCACCCCATGCGTGCGAGATCGAATACTGCATGGGAAACCTCTATCTGGTTGAAGATTATGCATGGACTGAGGATGATTATAAGGTATCGCAAACCATGCAGGAGTATTTCACCAATTTCATCAAGACGGGCGATCCGAACGGATCAGTACTTCCGAAATGGCCTGCAGCAGGCCCGGAAGACACGACACCGCCTGTGATGATCCTGGACGTGGAGTCCGAATCCGTAAAAGCGCAGGATGACGGAAGGTATCTGTTTCTGGACAGGAGTTACGGCAATAACTAAGATTTTGGGATGATAAGGCCGGGATACGACCGGTCCATATTCTCTTCACAAGTCCCCCATTTTAGCGCATGGGGGACTTTTTGATTGTTTCAGATCGCATGGGAGATGATCAGCCAGTTTAAAAATCCGTCAACAGCCGAAAAAAACAACTTGACATATATATAAAATTTATTTAATTTTTATACCATTATGATATTTGAATTCGATAAGACAAAAAGCGAATCAAATGTTCAAAAGCATGGTATAGATTTTAATTCCGCCCAGGCATTGTGGGACGATCCGGACCGGATTATCATCCCGGCCCGATGCACGGATGAAGACCGGTTCATGCTCATCGGAATGATAAGCTCAACATGCTGGTCCGCCGTCTTTGCCGAACGAAATGAAAAGATCAGAATCATTTCAGTGAGAAGGTCCAGACAAGATGAAAAAGAACTCTATCGAAGCAGCTGATTTTGACGACCGGTTCGACCGTGGCGAGGATGTTTCCCGTTTCTTGGAACTTTCCAAGGCGGTCAGGCCGGGGCGCGAACAGAAACGGGTCAACGTCGATTTTCCGATATGGATGATACAATCCCTCGACCGTGAAGCCAAACGGCTTGGCGTCACGCGGCAGTCTGTCATTAAAGTCTGGATTGCAGAACGCCTGAAGCATGCTTCATCATAAGACAGCAAAAACCGAAGGGCCCGGCTATAGACGATCTGTAAACCACCGAAGTGAAACTGAAATCTGATAAAATCCGGATCCTAAGCTTCCCTGCTATTCCTCTTGCTTTTTAAAACCTGATTGATTATGTTTCAGCCAATCATTACCCTATCCATTTCCGGCTGATCTTCGCATCTTTAGGGCTGCATCCGGAATCATCCAATGCCAGATGGAGGATTCCCAAAAATGCAGGACCAAGGTTCTTTGGAAACCCCGATTCCACGCGAGCCGCTTGTCGAAAGGGCCAGGGCTGAAATCAGGAAGCTTCATTACAGCCTGAAAACCGAAAGAGCGTACACCGGCTGGATCAGGAAATTCCTGCGCACCTGCGGCCGGGAGGACCTCTCCCGCATCGGTGAGGGGGATATCAGCAGATTCCTGACCCGCCTGGCAGTCGAGGAGCGTGTCTCGTCCTCCACGCAGAACCAGGCCCTGTGCGCCATTGTCTTTCTTCTCAAGCATGTCCTGAAAAGGGATCTGGGCGATTTCGGCGACCTGGTCTGGGCCAAAAGATCCGGTCATGTACCCGTCGTTTTCACGCGCGAGGAAGTCCGGGCAGTCATGCGGCACCTGGAAGGTACTTACCGGATCATGGCCATGCTGCTTTACGGAGCAGGGCTCAGGCTGGCTGAATGCCTCGAGCTTCGCGTCAAGGACGTGGATTTCTCCTACAACCAGATCATCGTGCGGTCCGGCAAGGGGGATAAGGACCGCGTTGTCCCCCTACCCCTTTCCGTCAAGGAGCAGCTGAAGGCCCATGTGGCAAAGGTGAATAGGCTGCACGAACAGGACTTAAAGGACGGCTATGATTCGGTTTACATGCCTTATGCGCTTGAAAAGAAATATCCCAATGCGGGGAAGGAACTGGCATGGAGATACGTCTTCCCTGCCCATCAGATTTCTACGGATCCCATTACCGGAATCAGGCGCAGGCATCACCTCTACGAAACCGTGTTGCAGAAAGCGGTGAAAACAGCCATCCGCAGGGCAGGTATTACCAAGCACGCCGGCTGCCACACCCTGCGGCACAGCTTCGCCACCCATCTTTTGGAGGACGGCTACGACATCCGCACCGTGCAGGAGCTTCTCGGCCACAGCGACGTCAAGACAACCATGATCTACACCCATGTCTTGAACCGCGGCGGCCTGGCGGTGAAAAGCCCAGCGGACCGGTTGTAGCCCATGATTTACATGCGAAAAATACACCCGGGTCAGCCGGGCAGCAAGAAATACCTGGAAGAATATGGAAACCGCTTCGTATGCATCCGATACCGTTATGACACGGAATCCGGAAAAAGGACAAAAACCATTGAACTGCTTCTCGACCAGGATGCCTTTCAACAGAAGCGCGCCTGGATACCGAAGAATAAGATTATGCTTGTAAGGGTGGAATACGGGGAAATCGAAGTAGCAAGACTTGTCAAGTCCGCAGGCGGCAGGTGGAATCGTGAAAAACGCGGCTGGGAATTGCCATACGAGCAGGTCAAGGCTTTGGGTCTTCAAAACAGAATCATAAAAGATAAATCAGCCTCATGAAATTCTGATTTATTGCTTCTCAATGAAGACATTCTTGGGGTTTCTCTTAGGATAAACATCATTTTTTTCTCTTAGGATAAAAAATATTTCTGCAAGGAGAAATCTATCAGATTGGGTCGTGGTATATAATACATAGTTAGGGTGTTTAAAAAACGATATGAATAATTTCGACCGGTAAAGTTTTTGTGATAGAAAGAACAATGGTTAATAGAGCTTCGACTGGGCGCCGTCCCATACTCCACTATTCCCAACCCGGCGCCTT
>Ga0233423_10001558_pt1 | contig 11437 bp, 10 predicted proteins | sample Watercolumn_Mata_FD_180713 | JGI IMG/M metagenome (GOLD analysis project Ga0233423, IMG submission 180713) | Freshwater microbial communities from Lake Matano, South Sulawesi, Indonesia - Watercolumn_Matano_2014_112_MG | ecosystem: Environmental > Aquatic > Freshwater > Lake | place: Indonesia... | reverse complement strand
ACTGATCTTGGGCCTCCTTGTGATTGGAGTAGGTTTCTGGACATATTTTGCCACAAAAGGCCCACTTTGGCAAGGTCCACCAGAGCGACGACCTCATGCCACCCTTAAGTTGACACAGATGATCAGGGAATGAGGGAATCAGGGAATGAGGGAATCAGGGAATGAGGGAATCAGGGAATGAGGGAATCAGGGAATCAGGCTTCTTCATGAGTCCTGATTCCCTGATTTCCCGATTTCCTGATTCCCCCACCATGGACAAACGTGCCTACCAATAAAACCTTGGCCTTCATCTGCCTCCTCTCCTTCGCTCTGCCGGCCTGTGGCGGCACGCCGCCCCCGCCGGTGCGGTTGGTCGTGGCCGGATCAGCGGCGATGCAGCCGCTGGTGCAGGAGCTTGGCGCGGCCTACTACCAACAGCATCGGGAAGTGACCATCGAGGTGCAGGCCACCGACTCCCTGGCCGGGGCTAAGGCGGTGCGCGAAGGCACGGCAGACATCGGCCTGGCCTCCCGCTCGCTGACCGAGCAAGAGGCCGCCGGGCTGACGCCGACCCTCATCGCCCGCGAGCCTGTGGCCATCGTGGTCCACGCGGCCAATCGCCTGGACGGGCTGAGCAGCGAGGAGCTACGCCGCCTCTTCAGCGGGCGCGTGAACGACTGGAGCGAGCTGGGTGGCGATAACTCAGAGGTAGTGGTGCTCAGCCGGGAGGACGGGGCTGAGACGCGGGGGCTATTCGAGAGCCTGGTCATGGGCGACACGCGCGTGTCGCCCAACGCCCGCGTCCTGCCCTCGGATGCTGCCGTGGTGGAGGTGGTAGCGGCCACGCCAGGGGGCATCGGCTATGCCGCCCGCGGTAGTTTGACGCCGCAGGTCAGGGCCCTGAGCATTGATGGCGTCGCCCCCAACCCACTGGCCGTGCAGCGCGGCGAGTATCGTCTGGCGCGGCCGTTCTACCTGCTGACCCGCGGCCAGCCCAGCGGGGCGGCCAAGGGCTTCGTGGACTTCGTCCTCAGCGCCGAGGGGCAGAGGATCGTGCAGCGCTTGCGGTACGCGCGGGTGAAGTGATGGAAGAGGGCCTTTACGAGCGCATCTATGAGGTGATCCGGCAGATCCCCCGCGGCCGGGTGGCCACCTACGGCCAGATCGCCGCCATCGTGGGGCCGCCGTGCGGCGGGCGGACGGTGGGCTACGCCCTGGCCGCCCTGGGCCGGCGGCTCGACGGGCCCCCCGTGCCCTGGCAGCGGGTGATCAACACCCAGGGCAAGGTCAGCACCGGCCCCGATCAGCAGCGGCTGCTGGAGGCAGAGGGCGTCGTCTTTGACGAAGCGGGGCGCACCGACCTGCAGCGCTTCGGCTGGCCCGGCCCTGACCCGGCCTGGGCTGCGGCCCACGGCTTCGGCGCTCCCCCGCCCGCAGAGCCGTCAGAGCCATCCGAGGCAGACTCACCCCAGCTCCGGCTGTTCTGACTGCAAGAACGGGTTGTAGCGCCGCTCCTCGCCGATGGTCGTCAGCGGGCCGTGGCCGGGGTAGACCACCGTATCGTCCGGCAGGGTCAGGAGCTGCGCCTGGATGCTGGCGATGAGCTGCCGGTAACTGCCGCCGGGGAAATCCGTGCGGCCGATGGAGCCGGCGAACAAGGCATCGCCGCTGAAGACCACACCTGTCGCCACCAGGGCAATGCCACCGGGCGAGTGCCCCGGCACGTGACGCACGCTCAGTTGCACCGTCCGGCCGATGTGCACCACGTCGCCGGCATTCAGCAGCACGTCGGCCGGCGGGCTGGGCTGGAAGTTGCCTATCCAGAAGGCGAAGCTGCGCCGCGGGTCGGTGAGCATGGGGGCATCGGCGGGGTGGATGGCGATGGGCGCGCTGGTGGCCTGGTGCACGGCGCGCAGGGCGGCGATGTGGTCGAAGTGCCCGTGCGTGAGAATAATCTGCGTGATTTTCAGTCCCAGGCGGCGCGCCTCGCCCAGGATAAGGTCGGCGTCGCCGCCGGGATCAATGACGGCGGCCTCATTGGTTTGCGGGCAGCCCACCAGGTAGCAATTGGTGCCCAGGCTGCCTACGGTGAACATCTGTAGAATCAAGATAGTCTCCTGGTTATTCGTCAAAGATTGTTGGCCGAGATTCCGACTTTGAAGGAGGTGAGCCAAATGGGAAGCTATAGATATGCGCGGGTAAGGCCGATGAGCGAGCATGTCTGCCTGGAGTCTACAGACTCGGAAATGCTGGAGAGGATTCTCGCTGAGGTGAAAAAGCTCATCCCTTCATGTTCCGTCCGCGATAAGCGTGAACTCCCCTCCGGTGAATTATACTTCTACGTCATATACAATCTTAGAGGCCAAGGCTGGTCAGTCGCGACATGGATAGTGAAGCAATTATGCCTACAAGGATGGGAACCATTTGCGATTCGCGAGACTGATTATGAGCTGGTTCACATTCACTTCAGGTATAAAGGGTGAGTTTGAAGGCTGAGTCTGACATGCCGCACGTAGTCAGCTTGGCCTATTGGTATTATAACAGCCCGCTGAGCTGTGGTCAAGCGACATAGATGCTGGCAGTACCCCACTTTTGGGCAGAGCAGACGAGCTACCTGCGGCATGTGTCAGCGCGGGAATGAATTCCGCTTCTAATAGCGTAAAACATTTTATTCTGCAATTAGAAGCCGAATTTATTCGAGCGCATACCAGGTATACCACAACTCTACGACCAACCGGGTAACTGCAAGACATAGGGGCTGGCTGTCCGCGCAGGCGGACGGATTTGTTTCGCGTCCACGCAGGTGGACGCCCGGCTACAAGCCCTTCAGGTGCGACTTTGAGTCGCTGGATAGCATGAAACTGCATCAATGTCTGGCCAATAGCACCCTGGTAGAACTCAAAGCCATCGCCGAGCGGCGGGGGGTGAAATTGCCCCCCAACCCGCTGAAGGCCGAGGTGGTGAACGCTCTGGCTACCGCCCTGAGCCAGCCCGACTCCGTGGCCCGCGCCCTGGCCGCCCTGAGCGCCGAGGAGCGCCAGTGCCTGGAGACCATCCTGGCCGAGGGCGGGCGCATCCCCAGCTACAAGCTGGAACGCGAGTTCGGCGGGGTGCGCCGGCCAGACATCTACGCCTACCGCGACGATTCCGCCCGCCAGCCCTGGCGACACATCGCCACCCCCACCGAGGGCCTATGGTATCGCGGCCTCATCTTCCGCACCTTCGACACCGTCGGCAACTGGCGGGGGGACGTCTACATCGTCCCGGACGACCTGCGCCCCCTGCTGCCCACGGTGGAGAAAAAACCTCCCCAGTTCAGCCTGGAGACCGTGCCCGCCCCCAGCAACGTCCTGGACGGCGGCGACCTGCGGCGGGACATCTTCGCCCTGCTGGCCTACCTGCAGCGCCGGGAGGTCGAGCCGGTGCGCGGCGATCGCCTGCCCAAACAGGACGTAGTGCGCCTGAACGACGAGCTGAGCAGCAAGCAAGACCTGAGCGCCGTGCGCAACGAGGAAGATGCCGGACGGCTGGCCTTTGTGCGCCGCCTGGCCGATCGCGCCGGGCTGGTGCAGGTGCTCGCTGGACGATTATGCCCTTCGCCCAAGACCAGCGACTGGCTCCAAATGCCTCGCCACAAGCAAAGCCGCGAGCTGTGGTCCAGCTACCTCCAGGACGAGCAGTGGGACGAGCTGCTGCGCCTGACCGGCCTCCAGGTGGATCGCCGCGTCGGCTACTTCCGCCGGCCCACGGCCACGCGCCAGAAGATCGTAGAGCACCTCAAGAAGTGCCCGCTGGGGCAGTGGCTGACCATCGAGTCCTTCGTGCAGAGCATCAAGCGGGTAGACCCCGACTTCCTGCGCACCCCCAACGATTACAACCTTTGGTACCTGTACGACGCCAGCGGCCGCAATCTGCAGGGCTACCGGAGCTGGGACCGCGTGGAGGGCGAGTTCGTTCGGGTCATCATCCGCGGCCCCCTGCACTGGCTGGGTCTGGTCGCCCTGGACGATAATCGCATCGGCGGCGTACCCACCACCTTCCGCCTCACCGCGTGGGGAGCCTGGCTGCTGGGCTTCTCCTCGCAGCCGCCCGCCGAGCCCGCCCACCAGCCCATCGTCATCCAGGCCAATTTTGAGGTCGCCGTTCCCTACGAGGCCGACCTGCTGCACGTCTTCCAACTGGAACGTCTCGCCGAGCTGGTGCAGCGGGATCGCATGAGCCTCTATCGCCTGAGCAAAGACAGCATCCGGCGCAACCTGGAGGGCGGGGGCAAAATCGAGGACATCATCGCCTTCCTGGAGAAAGCCAGCGCCCAGCCTCTGCCGCAGAACGTGGCCTACTCCCTGCGCGAGTGGGGTGGCCGGTACGGCGAGATCGAGGTGCGCCGCGCCGCCCTGCTCACCGTCGCCGATGCCCTGCTGCTGCAAGAGCTGCGCGCCAACAAGCGAGTGGGCCTGCAGGTGCGGGACGAGCTCTCGCCCCAGGCCGTCACCGTGGACGAGGGCGAGGTGGCCGGCCTGGTGGAGCGACTGCGCAAGGCCGGCTACCTGCCGCGGGTGGGCGACGAGGTGGCCGCGGCCGTCGGGTCGAAGGGGCGCAAAGGATCGCCCCGCCACAAGCTCACCCTGGACGAGAGCGACCTGGTGCCGCTGCTGGCCGCAGCGCGGGTCATGCGGAGCATAGATGCTCAGGTGGGGCTGGGACAGCCACTGGAGGTATCGTCGGCGCTGCTGGACAGGCTGGAGAGCCAATTGAGCTACGCCGCGCTGCAAGCCATGCAGCGGCTGGCCCGGCAGGCCGAGGAGGCCATCGCCGAGGTGCTGGAGGAGGCGGAGGAGGAAGAGGAAGAAGAAGACGAAGAAGAGTACTTCCCCTACCCGCCGCGTCCTAGCGTGCGCTTTGATACGCGGAGCACGCGCACCGTGCTGGAGGAGGCCCTGCAGCGGCAGGTGGCCGTGGACATTGAGTACTACACCGAGAGCCGGGGCGAGATGACCCGGCGCCGCGTCGATCCTTATCGCCTGGAGCAGCGCAGCGGCACGACCTACCTGGTGGGCTACTGTCACTGGCGCCAGGCCGAGCGCGTCTTCCGCCTGGACCACATCCGCAGCGCCGAGCTCACGGACGAGCGATTCGGGGAATGAGTGATGAGGGACGAGGTATGAGTCATGAAGAGCAAGCCTCATCCCTCGTACCCTTCGAATCGCAAATCGCCATGTTGTTCACAACACTTGTCCTGGCTTTGGCCGCTCCAGCCCTCGTCCTTGCCCTGGCCGTCCTGGCCTTTGGGTTGTACGGCTCGCTGTATCTCACGCGGCCGCTGCGCTACGCCCATCGCGTCACGCCGGCGGAGATGGGGCTGCCCGGCGAGGCGGTGACCTTCCCCAGCCGCGACGGCCTGCCCCTGGCCGGCTGGCTCATCTCTGCCGAGAATGCCAAAGGCACCATCGTCCTTGGGCACGGCTACGGCGGCGGCCTGGATGAGCACGACTTTCGCTATGCCGCCTTCCTGCACCGCCACGGCTATCGCCTGCTGCTGTTCGATTTTCGCGGCCAGGGGGCCAGCGGCGGCAGCTACCGCTCCATGGGGGCGCGGGAACAGGACGACATGCTGGGCGCGATTGAGTTTCTAAAGACGGCTGGCCTGGCCGACCGGCTGGGCGCCTTTGGCGTGTCTATGGGGGCGGTGGTGGCCTACATCGTCGCCGCGCAGCAACCGGAGGTGCGCGCCGTGGCCGGCGACTCCGCCTTCGCCAGTTGGCAGGGCATCATCGGCCACGGCCTCATCGCCGAGCGTGGCGCGCCGCCGTTGCTGGCCACCGTCCTGGCCTGGCTCATGACGCGCCTCACCGGGCTGCGCCTGGGCTTCCGCGCCGCCCAGAACGACCCCGTGCGCTTCATCGGCCGGATCAGCCCCAGACCGGTGCTCATCATCCACGGCGCGGAGGATCGCCAGGTGCCCGCCGAGCACGCCCGCCAGCTCTACGCCGCGGCCGCAGAGCCGAAAAAGCTGTGGATCGTCCCTGGCGCGGGCCACACCGGCCGCCTGGCCCAGGTGCCGGAGGAGTACGCGGCGCGGGTGGTGGGCTTCTTCGACCGTTGGCTGACCTAACCCCCGGCCCCTTCCCTCCGAGGGAAGGGGAGCGCGACTCCCCTCTCCGTGTCGGAGAGGGGCTGGGGGGTGAGGTTTAAACCCATGCCCCCAACCCTGCACCTTGATCCCTTCTTCTTCCCCGGCGGGCCGGTGGGCTGTCTGCTGCTGCACGGCTTCAGCAATAGCCCCCACGAGATGCGCCCGCTGGGGGAGTACCTCGCCGCCCAGGGCCTCACTGTGCTGGGGGCGCGCCTGGCCGGCCACGGCACGACCCCAGAGGACCTGGAGCGCCAGCGCTGGCCCGACTGGGTGGCCTCGGCGACGGCGGGCCTGGCCGAACTGCGGCGAGCCTGTTCGCGGGTCTGCGTGGTGGGCATCTCCGGCGGCGGAATCGTGGCCCTCTACCTGGCGACGATCGCGCCGCTAGACGGCCTGGTCGTCATGTCCGTGCCCGTGCTGGTCGGCGATTGGCACTGGCGACTCCTGCCCATCGCTCAGCACTTCGTGCGCTGGGTGCGGGACACCAGTTGCGACCTCACCGATCCCGCAGCCAAAGCAACCTACTACCCCCACCCCGCCACCTACGACCGCAAGCCTGTGGCCGCCCTGGTCAGCATTGGCGAGCTGCAGGCCATCGTGCGGCGCCGCCTGCCGCAGATCACGGTGCCCACCTTGCTGATCTACGGTCGCCACGACCGCACAATCTCGTCGGGCGATGCGGATTACCTGTTCGCCCACCTGGGCTCGCCGGACAAGCAGTTGGTCTGGTTCACCAACTCCGGCCACGGCCTGGTAGTAGACAGCGAGAAGGAGAAGGTGTGGGAGACGGTGTACAAATGGTTGGTAGAGAGAAGGCAAAGTGTTTAGGGGGCATATGGAGGCTTAGCAGGGGTAACAGGGGGAACAAGGGGAACAAGGGGAACAAGGGGAACAGGGGTACAAGATGATTGCAGATTGCAGATTTATGAGGCTGCCAAATCTGCAATCTACAATCTGAAATCTGCAATCACCTGGGGAGGTGCTCATGAAGCGCTTTGGCGTCTGGAATTATGTGGCCATTAGTGTCTATGCTTTTGCCCTGTCCTACCTCTGGAACAGCATGGGGCCGATCATCCTGCCGGCGCTGGTGCCGCCTCTGGCCCCGGAGGCGCTGAAGGGTACGGCCCTGGGCCTGCTCAGCGCCGTGGGTCTCATCGTGGCGGTGATTGTGCAGCCGGTGGCGGGGGCGGTGAGCGACCGTTCGACGGCGCGCTGGGGGCGGCGACGGCCCTACATCCTGGTGGGAGCGCTGCTCAACCTGGTGTTCCTGGCCATCATCGCCGCTTCCGGCAACTACTGGCTGCTCTTCGCTGGCTACATTGGCCTGCAGTTTGTCTCCAACGTCGCCCACGGGCCCTACCAGGGACTCATTCCCGACCTAGTTCCGGAGCAGCGCCTGGGCACCGCCTCCGGGGCTAAGAACCTGGCGGAGATCCTGGGCATCGTCGTCTGCTCTCAGTTCATCGCCCGGCTGCTGCAACCCTACGTCAGCGGCCAGGGGCAGATCTGGCTGTGGCTCACCTTCGGCTCGATCATGGGCATCATCTTTGTTACCATGCTCATCACCATTCTGGCCGTGAAGGAGCAGCCCCTGACGAAGTCGCCAGACGACCGGCCTCTGCTAGCCACCATCCTGGGCACCTTCAACGTGGACGTGCGGCGCTATCCCGATTTCATGTGGCTGCTGGTCTCTCGCTTCTTCATCCTGGTGGGCGTCAACCTGGTGCGCAACTTCGCCGAGTACTTCATCAAGGACGTCATCGAGCCGGTGAACTACGTGACGGTGGCGGGTAACCTCCTGGCTATCCTGGGTGTGGCCATCCTGTTCGTCGTCTTTCCGGCGGGCTACATCTCCGATCGCCTGGGGCGCAAGCGTCTGGTGGTTTTCAGCGGCCTGCTGGCGGCTGTGGGGTCGTTCCTGCTCATCTTCACCCGTGGCTACAACGACCTGTTCATCTACGGCGGCATCATCGGCCTGGCCATGGGCATCTTCCTCAGCACCAACTGGGCGTTGGCCATTGACCTGATCCCTCGCGACGAGGGTGGGCGCTACCTGGGCATCTCCAACCTGGCCACGGCGGGCTCCGGCGTGGCGGCGGGCTTGGGTGGGCCGCTGCTGGACTTCTTCAACGCCCGACAGGCCAATCTGGGTTACACGGCGCTCTTTATTACCGCCACCCTGTGCTGCCTGCTGGGGACGGTTCTCCTGGTGAAGGTACGGGAGGCACGGACAAGAAACCTGGCGAAGGTTTCGGAACCTTCGCCAGGGTAGGAAACTGCTGAATATTGGACTGGAGAGATGCTGGCCATGCGCAAGGTGCAATTCGAAGAGATGTTCCCCTGGGAGCTCGCGCTGGCTATGGCGGAGGCCCCCATCGGCTACCTGCCGCTCGGCGTTCTGGAATGGCACGGCGAACACAATGCGGTGGGTCTGGACGCGCTCAAGGCCCATGCCGTCTGTGTGCAAGCCGCACAGAAATCTGGAGGCGTCGTCGTGCCGCCGTTGTATTGGGCCGCAGACTCTCGTGAGGACTTGGATCGTGGGACATACCTGACGGGAGGTGTCGAGCATGGTGAGCGCTACCACGTTCCCGGCAACATGTTCTGGATTCGTCCGGAAACATTCCATAGCTTGCTTCTGGACATCTACGAGGCCATGCGGCGACGCGGGTTTCGCGTTATTGTGGTCGTCAGTGGTCACTGGTCTGAGCGACACAATCTACCGGCAATCCGGGCCACCGGAGAGCAGTTCCTTGCCCAGCACCCCAATATGAGGTGGATCCTGCTGACGGATCAAGAAGTTGTTCCCGACCTGCACTACCCCCACGAGCACGCTGCAGGCGGTGAAACCTCGCTTCTGATGGCCATCCGGCCGGATTTGGTTGACTTGGGCAAGACGCTGGAGACCGATGGTGCGCTCAGGCCGTACTACGCGGCGCAGCCGGATCACCTCCGGCGGCGCCGGGAAACCAGAAACAAGTACATCGGCGTCTGCACGGCTGTTGAAGATGGCTCGAACGATCCAGAGCTGACGGCCAGCGCGGAGAGAGGACTATTGCTGCTCAGAACGATCTCAGAGCGCATAGCGGAACGGGCGAGAGCCTTGCTGGCCGAAATAGAAGCTGACCACCCACCTTCGGCAAACCGAGAAACAAAGTCCAGTATGTAGGATCTGGCTGGCTGGAACAGCGGTCAAGGTTGAGAGAGGTTTTCCCTGGTTAGTGCCCGCCAAAATTCTGGCACCGCAGAAGCCCTGACACCTAACGTCAGAAAAATGTCATTCATATGTCAGACGGTTGTCAGGTATTCCGAGGCTCTATGTGGTAAATTAGGCTTGTGTTGAGCGTACAATCGGTCTCTATATCACCGAACGGAAGTATAGACTCTGGCAGCGGGGCAACCGACTAGCTCAGCCCCGTTTGCCTCTTTAAGGCGGAGGTGTATGATGAAGAAATACCAACTCTCTGGCCTTCCACTCCAGATTTTGAGAAGTGGGGTACACCTGTCTCTTGCACTGGCTCTGCTTTTGGGATTCCAGCCGGCAGGTATATCGTGGACGGAGCCTGAGGTTCCTGAGTCCGCGGTTACACCTACATTTGGGACCTCTCTAATCTCGCAGTACACAATACTGTATCATGAAGACAACGCACTTTGCACGATTAATCCAGATGGTTCTGGTAAGAAGAAAATTGGGGAAGATGTAATCATCTCAGATGAACATGCCCTGAAGGCAAACAAGGAACTCAGATTCCAAGATATTTTGCCCAACAGCATTGTGGTTTCAGAGGGCTATAGCTTCTATCACGGCGTTTACAGCCCAGACAAAAGAAAGGTCGCTTACCTGGAAAAAAGCCTTTCTGAGGGAAAATACAATGTGTGGGTCGTCGACCTGCAGAGCAAGCAGCGAGACCTATTGCTCAGTGAAGCAACGAGTAGCTCCCCGTTGCCTTTTGCTCCTATTGCCTGGTCTCAATCGACCAATGAACTGATTCTCAATGCCTTTGTCCCGGATAGTGATCTGGTGTTCCAGGGGTTGTGGGCTATGGATCTGGCCTCGCATACGCTAAACAGCCTGGAGGTCGGATCTGAGGGATACAGTTCTCTTCCCATGCTCGCGCCAGACGGAACAAGGTTGGTTTTTAACGCTAGCACCTATGCTCATGCCCCTCTATACTCTAACAACATCATAAAGGTGCTGGATTTGAGGGACAAAACGGTTCGAACACTGTTGGCCAATCCTGAAGTTGCAGGGGTTGTCATCCACGGTTGGCTCAGGAGTGAAGAGCTTACGAACTTGCGACTTAAGCCGTATAAGGGCAGTCTGTGGGACAGCTCAGTTGGCAATGGACCCAATCTGAGCAAACCCGCTCAGGTGGCTTTGAATCAGCCGGCACTGAAGCTGCCTTGGCCAGGAGGTGACGCGCACTGTGTTACCAACACCTCGCATGAGGGATATGTGGCCATTGACTTTCGCTTTCCAAACGGGGTGGCTGGTGATTCAATCCTTGCTGCTGCTGGAGGAACTGTTGTCGAATTCCAGAATGAGGTCCCAACGAACGACCATAGAGCTGGATATGGCAACTATGTGAAAATAAAGCACAGTAACGGATACTACACTCTATATGCTCATCTGGACTATCACTCAGTGATAGTTAGCACGGACCAGTATGTGGAACAGGGGTGTAAGATAGCAGAAGCCAATAATACAGGCACATCGAGCGGCGACCATCTCCACTTTGAGTTGCGGGATCCGAACAATGTAACAGTCTGGCCAATTTTCGATGAATGCAATTGCACACCCCAAACTGGACAATGCCCCACATCACAAAATAGCTGTGGCAATATAACTCTTTTCGATCTCCCCCACTATGCTGGTAGTTCCTACAGTATTCAGAGTGCTGGTTTCTATAATCTCCCTTCCTGGTTTGATGAGAGAGCGTCCTCCATCTATGTTCCATACCCTTGGGCAGTGAAACTGTATGGGGGCAGAGACAGGGGCGGTGGGTGTAAACTTCTCGATTCCAGCGATGAAGATTTCTCTAATGATACCTTTGACGGTGGCTATCCTTGCTGTGGCCCTCTTGACAACAATGTTTCTTCCATTGACGTCTTCTACGCTATGTGCCCTGTACCCTGCGGGATTGGCGGAGCAGCCCGAGTTGGGTCGCAGGGGATTTGCAATCTCCCTACTCCTACCTCTCCTCCTCAACCTCCGCCAGGAGATTGGCAGGTCCGTTATTTCGCACTAAAGTAGAATCCACACCGCATAACTATCCTGAGCCGGCGGTAGCCCAGGCAGCTTCGAGTTCGGCCAAGACAGCGGTG
>Ga0233423_10001556_pt1 | contig 11443 bp, 9 predicted proteins | sample Watercolumn_Mata_FD_180713 | JGI IMG/M metagenome (GOLD analysis project Ga0233423, IMG submission 180713) | Freshwater microbial communities from Lake Matano, South Sulawesi, Indonesia - Watercolumn_Matano_2014_112_MG | ecosystem: Environmental > Aquatic > Freshwater > Lake | place: Indonesia... | reverse complement strand
CTGGTACCATACCGAGCCTCACAAGATTTTTCCCGTGCTGCCCCCGAGGGAAAAAAGGCAGAACATGAACAAAATTGACGCCTTTCAGATCCACCGCTGGCGGGATTCCTACAGGCGCGACCAGGGCGGCGGCGCGCTCTGGGGAGACGAGTGGAAAAAATAGGTTTGAGGCCCGGATCAATCGCCGTGCGTCAACCCCTTCCGGGACAAATCGGAGAACAAAATTGGACATTCTGAAAATCGAAGCGGTCAACAAAACATTCGGGGACGTGCAGGCCGTGCGGGACCTGTCCCTGAAAGTCGGAAAAGGCCGGATATTCGGATTCATCGGGCCGAACGGAGCGGGCAAGACGACCACCATCCGGATGGTCATGCAGATCCTGCTGCCGGACAGCGGGAAGATAGAAATTTTCGGAAAGCCGCCGGAGCCCGGCCTCACGAACCGTATCGGGTATCTCCCGGAGGAGCGCGGCCTGTACAAGAAGATGAAGGTGGAGGACCAGGTCGCTTTTCTGGGCGAGATCAAGGGACTGTCCCATGCGGCCTCTGTCGCGGAAGCCAAAAAATGGCTGGAACGCGTGGAACTGGCGGAGTGGGCGGGAAAAAAAATCGAGGAGCTGTCCAAGGGCATGCAGCAGAAGATCCAGTTCGTCGGGGCGGTGCTGCACCAGCCGGAACTGCTCATCCTGGACGAGCCCTTCTCCGGCCTGGACCCGGTGAACACGAACCTGCTCAAGGACATCCTGCTCGGCCTCAAATCGTCGGGCGCAACCGTCATTTTTTCCACACATCAGATGGACCAGGTTGAAAAGCTCTGCGACGCCATCTGCCTCATCGACCACGGCCGTAACCTGCTCGAGGGAAGCCTGCCCGAGGTCAAGGCCAGGTTCGGCAAAGGCCGGGTGCATCTCCGGTACGAGGGCAGGGCGGATTTCCTGCAGAACCGGTCCCTGGTGGCGGAGTTCAACGATTACGGCAAATTCGTCGAGATCAGGCCGGCCGCGAAGGTCGCCCCGCAGGACATCCTCCAGGCGGCGGCGCGGGAGGTCACGGTCACCCATTTCGAGATCGCCGAACCGTCCATGAACGAAATCTTCATCCAGGTGGTCCAGTCCAAAGGAGGCCAGGCGTGAAAAAGATCTGGGTGATCATCAAGCGGGAGTATCTGGCGCTGGTGAAAACAAAGGGATTCATCCTGGGGACATTCCTGGTTCCCCTGTTGATCCTGCTTCTGGCCTTTCTGCCCGCCATTTTCATGAGCGTCGGGACGGAGGGGGAGAGGAAAATAGCCGTGATCGATTTCACGGGCAGGCTCCTTGCCCCATTGCAGAGCCACCTTTCAGAGATCCAGGCGGAGAATCCGGATCAGGCCCCGTACCGGATTCAGGAAATGCAGGCGGACAGCTCCAATATCGAATCCCGGAAGGCCGGGCTCAACTCGGAGATCCTGTCCGGGACCCTGGATGCCTTCCTGATTCTCCCGGCGGATATTTTTGAGAACAACCAGTTTGAATTGTATGCCAAGAACATCAGCAATTTCCAGTTCAATGAAACGCTGGCCAACCGGCTCACGCGCGTCGTTTCCGGCATACGCCTGCGGGAGATCGGGCTGGATCCCGAATTGGTTCAGAGAATGAACCGGAGCGTCAGGCCTAAAACGTATAAGGTGGATGAGAGAGGCGCCAAGGAGGAAAGCGGGGAGATCACCTTCGGCATCAGCTACATCATGGTGTTCATGATCTACATGGCCCTGATTTTCTACGGCATTTTTGTCATGAGAGGCGTCATCGAAGACAAGAATTCCAGGATGGCCGAGATCCTTCTTTCGTCAGTCCGTCCCCATCAATTGATGGCTGGCAAGATTCTGGGCATCGGCGCCACGGGCATGACGCAGCTCGGCATCTGGGGGCTCACCATACTCCTGGTGTCCACATACGGGTTGATCATGATCAGGCAATTCGTGCCTGCCGTTCAGGAAATGCCCATCCCCACGATTTCAGTCTGGGTGATTCTGGGATTCGTCGTATTCTTTCTGATCGGGTTTTTCCTCTACTCCACCATTTATGCGGCGCTCGGCAGCATGGGGAATTCCGAGTCCGAAATGCAGAATCTCCAGTGGCCGGCCCTGAGTTTCATCATCATCGCGTTCATGCTGATGTTCGCGGTCATCAAGAATCCCGATGGGCCCATGGCCGTGGCGCTTTCCATGTTCCCCTTCTTCAGCCCGATCCTGATGTTCCTGCGCATCTCCCTGCACGCCGTGCCGTTCTACCAGGTGCTGTTGTGCATTGCCTTATGCCTTGTGACCATCGCTGGGATGGTATGGATTTCCGGACGAATCTACCGCGTCGGCATTCTCATGTACGGCAAACGGCCGAGCCTGCCTGAATTGCTGAAATGGATCCGATATTCTTAAGAGCTATTGAAGGGATTTTTCCGGAGTACGGGGCGCAGGCGAAAGCCCGAGCGCGCTGCGCACCGCCCGGACGATGGCCCAGGAGGTGACCGTCGCCCCTGTGACAGCCTGGATGCTGTCGAGGTTCTGGTTTTTCTGGATCAGGTATGGGATGATTCGCAATGCGCCGAGGGGCCTGTTCTCGAGGTGACGGATCACGCGCACGTCTGCGATCAGGCTGTCCTTCACCTCCACCCACAGCGTGTCCCTGAACGCCTCGGAGCATCCGCGGTAAACGCCGTCCGGCACGTGATGAGTTTGAACGGATAAACTGTCCTTCACGGCTTGCGTATCCAGCGTATCCGGTACGGACGCACCGGTTGCCGTAAACAAAGGGATGCAGATCAGGATCAGAAAAACATTCCGGGTTCGAATGGTCAATGCTGCACATCCTTCTGGGGTTTCAATTTCTTATCCTATACGCAATTTCGGGCGGTCCGGTTTCACGTCATCCCATCCCAGTTAATCAAACAGGTTCAGGGTCCCGCCTGATTCTTCCCTTTCGAATCCGGGATCCTCGGGCAGGCCGGGAGCGGAAAGGGCCTTTTTGCTCAGACGGTCGCAGCGTTCGTTGTCCGGGTCCCCCGCATGGCCCTTCGTCCAGTGGAAGGCCGCGTCGTGCCTGTCGCAGAGGTCGAGCAGCTCTTCCCAAAGATCCGGATTCAGGGCCTTCTCCTTTTTGTTGCGTTTCCATCCCTGGGCCTGCCAGCGGACCGCCCAGCCCTGGTTCATGGCATTCACGACATACTGCGAATCCGTATGAACGTCCACTCGGCTGGCTTCCTTCAATGCCCTGAGCCCCTCGAGCACGGCCGTGATCTCCATGCGGTTGTTGGTGGTTCTGCGGAATCCGCCGCTTTTTTCAATGCGCGTTTCGCCGGCCCGGAGAATGAATGCCCATCCGCCCGGACCCGGATTTCCCGAACAGGCTCCGTCCGCATAAAGAACAGCATGGGGTTTGGGAAGGGTCATGTGTTTTGGCTCTCTCGAATGATTTTTCTATTCCTTATTATCCCTATATGATCTCATCATGATTGCATGAGGACTGAGATCCTTCGGCCCGAAAGGATGGTCCTCATGATGATAGTCTTTAAGTAGACGGGCAATCCCTCATCTCAAATCCACCAGGGGCGAAAGGATGTCTCTGGCCCTGTCGAAAGCCCCGGGCTCGATCCGGACCCGGATGGCTTTCCTGCTGCAAGCCTCCGCACATCTGCCGCACGCTCGGCAGGCTGCGGAAATCACGGCCCTGCCGCTTTCCACGCGGATGGCGTTCACGAAGCAGACGCCTGTGCAGTCCCCGCATCCGTTGCAGGCGTCCGTCACCTCCAGTGAAACACCCGGAACGCCCGTAATCCTGCTTTCGATTTTACCGGAAAGGTCAGGCAGCATCTTCCACAGGCAGCAGCACGGGCAGCAGCTGCACACGGTGAAGAGCCTGTACGCAGGCTTCACGCCCAGCCAGAATGGATCAAGGCGGTTCCTCCCGGCCAGGTGCACCAGCCCGGCCCCGCTGCATTTCCGGACATGCTCGAGCGCATGTTCTCGAGTTGCAGGCCTGCCGAGTTCCGGATTGATCCCGTGCACGGCCTCTCCCATGAACAGGCAGCCGAGATCAACAGGATAATCCCTGCACCCCGCCGCCTGGCGGCAGATGCAGGCATTCATGATCCAGAGGGATTTTGCGTTGCTCACGAAATGTTCGACGAGACCGGCCGGGAGTACCATGCTTCCTGGGAGCGGCAGCTTCTCATCAACGGAAATCACGCTTTCCCTGGGCATCAGGATCATGCGGTCGCCGCGGAAGAAGTGATGATCCATGATTTTTCCCAGAACCGGAAGGCGCGTCAGCCTGGCGAGGAGGAAACGGCCCGGGAATCCGGCTTTGAGGAGGGAGACGAACCAGAGCGGTCTCATTTCGCGTGTATCCTGCGGCCCTGCTTTTTCTGGGCCAGCAGCCATTCCCAGAATTCCGGATTCCGGTACGTCTCGGTCCATACGTCATGCTCTGCGTCCGGGTAGACGGTGAAGCGGACATTCCCTCCCGCAGCCTGGAGATGGGCGACCATTTCCCTGGATTTGCGCACCGGCACGATGGGATCACGGCCGCCGTGGAAGGCCCAGACAGGCAGGTGCTTGATTTTATGCACGAGAAAAGGCTGGCCCCCGCCGCAGATGGGTGCGATGGCTGCGAACCGCTTCGGATAGGTGATGGCCAATTCCCAGGCTGCGAATCCGCCCATGGACAGGCCGGTCACGTAGATCCGGCTGACATCCACGCGGTATTGCCCGGCTATTTCCTTCAGCAATGCATCGAGAAACGGGATGGACCACCAGCGGTCGTCCGGGCATTGCGGGGAGAGGAGGATGAAGGGGAAGGATTCGCCCTGTTCCACCAGGTGCGGCGGCCCGTGCGCCTTGATTTTTTCCAGATTGCTGCCGCGCTCGCCTGCCCCGTGCAGGAAGAGGACCAGGGGCCAGCGCCTGCGGCTGCCCCTGTATTCAGGCGGCAGGTACAGCAGGTATCTGCCCTTGATCTTCGATTGCACCGTGGTCCTGATGGACCCGGTTTTATGACGCGCCGGGCGTTTGAGGGTCATTGCGGTTCTTCGGATTCACCCATGCGACAGATGCCTCTGCAGGAACAGATCGCGTTCCGTTTCTGCAATCGACCTGTTTTCAAACAGGGGTTTTTATTTCTTGACGCCGCGCTTTCTTTGAGAATACTCCGGGGCATCCTTCACGGCAGTACCCAGTACCTTGAACGCCCGTGCGATCTGGGACAGCACGCTGCGTTCGAGGCGCAGCGGCTCCGGGCCCGTGTCCTTCCAGCCGGCGGTTTGAAGGTCATCCGCGGGGAGGCACATTTTATTCCAGTTGGCGAACAGCCTGCCCCAGTCCGAACGCAGGGCCTGCCTGACGCGGCGCCTGTGAAGCGGATACCATAAGAGGTCGTGATACACCACGCTGGCGATGTAGGACCAGGGCGCGAGGAAGGTTCTCAGCGACCATTCCAGCGGCTTTTTCAGGTTTCCCCAGTAGATTCTGTGCTGCATGCGGCTGGCGAAAGTCATTTTCTTGAATGGTCCGATGAAATGCCAGTTCTCTTCCAGGATTTCAGGTTGGCCGGTGATTTCCATCTCCCGGACATCGCCGCAGCCCAGACCCTTCTCATGCGCGATGCGCACATATTTCAGGTCCGAAAGGGGATCGAATCCCATGAGTTTTGCGGAAACGGCGTCTATCGCCACCTGGTCCGAGGATGCCAGGAGCACGTTCTTCACATAGGGGACCATGCAGCGCGGTCCGGGCCCGTCTCCCGCAAACGTCCCGTCCATCACCGCGAACACGCCCCTGTGGATTTTTTTCTGTATGGCGAGCAGGTCCACCAGGGTCTCGTGTATGACCGAATGCGTCCAATGTCTTTTTTCGTTGAGCAGCCCGCCGAATGCGTTTTTCATGGCCCCGGTCGTGGTCGTGAAGATGTGTGTCTTGACGGTCGGCAGGTGGATGACGTTGGTCCCGATGAAATGTTTCGGGATTTTGAATCCCTTCGGGTACACGGTGTTCAGCACCAGGAAGCTGTCCGCGAGTTCCCCGGCCGCATCCCGGATGTCCACCCACGCATCCGCATCCTCTTCGTACAGATGGATGTTCCGTATCCCGTGCGCCAGGACCACGTCCACCTGCTTGTTCTCCCGTTCCCCGAGGCGGGCGTCGATCACGACGGTGCGGTTGTGGCAGGCATGGATGCGTCCCTGTGCGAAACCGTCCCGCTTGAGCGCCCGGATCACGCCGTCGAGCTGCCAGGGGGTGGTCGAGGCGGCCGGATAGAAAAAATGCCAGCTGATGTTGATCTTCAGGGCGGTTTCCGCCTTTTTATCCAGCACGGACTGATAGCCCGCCAGGTTCATCAGGCGGTGCATGTCGGAGAGCACCGTGGCTGGCGAGGTTTTCAGGATTGCGACCTTGGATCCGGGCATGAATGCTCCTTGAGGTTCAATGATTCAAATTAAAAATAACAAATTGCACACAAAAAAGCAAACTCCGGCGGCCCGGAGTGTTTTTTATTTGCATTTATTCGGGCATTGTTTATATTTGGATGGTTACCGATTACGATTCAAAATCAAATGCCTGTCGGGCATCGCCATTCGTGAGAGGAAAGGATCGCGGTCATGAAACGGACTTTTTTCGCGGGAATCCTGCTTTTGCTGGTCTGGTCCGCCGGCCTCACGGCGCATCCCGGCAAGGTCCTGAGGGCGGTCCCGTCGCCATGCGCATGCGCATCGGGTCTGGCCTTCGACGGCAGGGACATCTGGATGGCTGACCTGCGCACGGACCGGCTCATCCGCATCGATCCGGTTTCCGGCAAGGGGACAGCCAGCATCCCGTCGCCCGGATTCTGGCCGACCGGCCTGGCCTGGGACGGGAAGAATCTCTGGAGCATTGACCAGAAACAGGCCAAAATATACCGGGTGGATGCCGCGGACGGATGCATCCTTCAGGTGATCGATGCCCCGACCCGAAGTCCCGAAGGCCTCGCCTGGGATGGGAAAAACCTCTGGATCAGCGATTCCAAGGCGAAAGAAATCATCGAGATCGATCCTGAGGACGGAACCGCGATCCGGACCCTGCCCGCGCCGGACCGGTCTCCGCAAGGCCTTGCCTTTGACGGACGGTTCCTGTGGAGCGCGGACCGTCTCTCGGATGAAATATACATGATCGATCCTGCAAGCGGGGCCGTGATCCTGACCGCGTCCTCGCCGGGGCCCTACCCGAGGGGCGTGGCATGGGACGGTCAAACCCTTTGGATTGCCGATTATCAGACGGATTCCCTGTACCAGATCGTATGCAGGGACGTAGACGCATTCTCGACGAAAAATACCCGGGAAGCGAAAATCCTGTTCACGCACGAAGTCAAGGCCAGGGGGCAGGGAAAAATCAGGAGCCTGGACGTCCGCATCGCGATACCGGAAAGCCGCCCCGGCCAGGTCATCCGTTCGGTCGTATTTGATCCGCAGCCTGCGGATCGGGCCAGAGACCGTTGGGACCAGGATTTCGCCCTGTTTCATTACGAAAATATTACCCCGGAGAAGCCGGCCGTGACGCGCATGATTGTGGAGGCGGAGATTTCTGAAATCCAGTATTTCGTTTTTCCGGACAAAACCGGGACCCTGAAGGATATTCCGGAGCAGATCCGGAAAACCTACACGGCGGACGGCAGCAAGTACTGCATCCGGGATCCCTTCATCCGGCAGCTGTCCAGCCAGTCCGTGGGGCAGGAGACAAATCCCTACTGGATGGCGAGGAGGATTTTCGATACGGTGCGGGAAACGCTCGAGTACAGCCTGGAGGGAGGGTGGAACGCTGCCCCCGTGGTGCTGCAGCGGGGCACAGGCTCCTGTTCGGAGTACTCATTCGCCTTCATCGCCCTGTGCCGGGCTGCCGGAATCCCGGCCCGTTATGTGGGGTCCATTGTGGTACGCGGGGACGACGCAAGCCTGGACGATGTTTTCCACCGTTGGCCTGAAGTCTATCTTCCGAATGTCGGATGGATACCCATGGATCCTCAGGGAGGAGACAAGCCTTCCCCCAGGGAACAGGCCTTGAACATCGGGCATCTTTCGAACCGTTTTCTGATCACGACCCAGGGGGGCGGGGATTCGGAGTATCTCGGCTGGACGTATAATTCCTCCGAGGTATTTACCGCTGATCCTCAAGTGGAGGTGAATGTGGAGACCTTCGGCGAATGGGAGCCGGAGAAACAGTGACGGGCGGGCTGGAAGACGGGATGGCAGTGTTGTGATCCGGATTCAGCCGATGACCGGGCCGCCGGCTGAGGGTATTATCCATGGAAGGAATAATAAATGGAAAAGAGAGTCTGGCATTCGTTCTACGACAAGCATGTCCCGGCATCCATCCCGTATCCTGAAAAGACGCTGTATGATCTTTTTCAGGATGCGGTGAAGGCGAATCCGGACGGAACGGCCACCCTGTTTTTCGGCGCGTCCATCAAATACCGCCAGCTCGGGAAGCTGGTGGACCGGTTTGCGGATGCGCTGGCGGACCTGGGTGTGAAGAAGGGGGACCGGGTGGCGCTGATCATGCCCAATTTCCCGGCGTACCCGATCGCCCATTTCGCGGTGTGCAGGCTAGGCGGCATACTCGTACCGACCAATCCGCTTTACGTGGAACGCGAACTGGCCAAGCAGCTTTCCGATTCCGGGGCGGAGACGGTCGTGGTCATGGACAAGCTGTACCCGAGGCTGGCCCAGGTCAGGAATCAGACCGGGGTCAAACGCATCATTGTGACTCAGGTCAAGGATTTTCTCCCGGGTCTCATCGGGTTCCTCTACGGTCTCAAGGACAGGTCCGGCATACGGACAGATCAGGCCAATCAGGTCTATCTGTACAGGGACCTGATGCGCATGCCGCATCCGAAAAGCGAACCGGCGAAAGTCGGTCCTGCGGACATCGCGATCCTCCTCTATACGGGTGGCACGACGGGCGTGTCCAAGGGTGCCATGCTGACGCACCGAAACGCGGTCGTGAACGTGCTGCAGACCAAGACATGGCTTTACATCACCGAGACCGGGAAGGACGTGCTCCTCTGCGTGCTGCCGTTCTTCCACAGCTACGGCATGACCACGGGCCTGCATCTTTCCGTGTCATGCGCCTCGACCATGCTCTTGGTACCGCGCTTCGAGCTTGCGGAGGTCATGAAGCGGATCAAGAAGCACAAGCCCACCATTTTCTGCGCAGTGCCGTCCATGTACAACGCGATCAACCATTACCCGGAGGTGTCGCCCAGGGACGTCGGATCCATACAGCTCTGCGTGAGCGGCGGGTCCGCCCTGCCGCAGGAGGTGCAGAACCGTTTCGAGGCCTTGACCGGCGGAAAGCTGGTGGAGGGATACGGTTTGTCCGAAACGTCGCCGGTCACACACGTCAATCCTGTGCTCGGGTACCGGAAGAGCGGTACCATCGGCCTGCCCATGCCGGATACGGACGCGAAAATCGTGGATCCGGACACGCGCAAGCCCCTGCAGCCCGGAGAGACCGGGGAGCTGGCGATCAAGGGCCCGCAGGTCATGAGGGAATACTGGAACATGCCCGAGGAGACCGCAGGCGTCCTGAAGGACGGATGGCTGTACACCGGGGACATCGCGGTCATGGATTCCGAGGGATTTTTCCGCATCGTGGACCGCAAGAAGGACCTGATCATCTCCGCGGGCATGAACGTGTATCCGCGCGAGGTGGAAGAGGTCCTGCACCAGCATCCCAAGGTCGTGGAGGCTGCGGTCGTCGGCATCCCGAGCCGCGTGCGGGACGAGGTGGTGAAGGCTTATATCGTGGTGAAAAAAGGCGAAACCTTGAGCAAGGGCGAAATCGTCCAGTTCTGCAGGGACAAGCTGTCCAAATTCAAAGTTCCGAAGGAAATCGAATTCGTGGAGGAATTGCCGAAAAGCGCTGTGGGCAAGGTGCTCAAGCGTGTGATCCGGGAGACGGAGAAGAAGAAAAAAGAGGGCTGAAACGAATTACCTAAATCAAGAGGGATTTATGACAATTCGGAAATGGACATCTGTCCTTCACCTGTTCGTGATTACCTCCGGAGCAGTCGCCATGGGGAATCAGGGCTCGCCGGCTGCAAACGGCAGTTTCGACGTTTTCATTTTCGAGAAGGGATCCTGGAAGGCTGCGGGGAACATCGCCTGCGCAGCGCCATACTCCACGCAGAGCCTGGCCATCGGGTACTTGGCGCCGGGAGCGCACCGGGTGCGCCTCGACCATCGGGGATCGACCGCCGCGCACATCGACGCCGCCGTGCTGGGGGAGAGCGCGCCCTCCGCAGTCTCGGGCTGCGGCCCGGAAGCCTGTCGCAAGCTTTCCGCGTGCGATTACGACGTGTTGGATGCCACGGGCAGGTCCATCATCCTGGACTTCGAGATCCGGAAGGCCGCGCGGCATCTGGTGGTCCGCGCGCGGGCGGAGCATCCTGCAGAAATGATCACCCCTTTCGAATACCCCCTTGAGAATATCGGCAAAAAAATCGATCCTTCGTCCCGTTTCATCTCCTATCCCGTTGAATCGCGCCGCGGAAAACTCGATCCGGACGGGGACCTTGCGGGGGAGCTGCTCGGGGATCCCTGCTTCATTGCCCAAGCCCAGAGCTGCACGGGCCATCCATCCCTGGACACCTACGGGTGGGTGATGAACGACAGCGACGCCCTGTACGCGGCCATGGATTTCGTTCCGGACAACACCATGGACGGCAATAAGGATTTCGGCCGGATTCTGGTGAAGACGGGAGCGGGCGTAAAGGGTTTCAGGGTTTCGGTCCCGGAAACCCAATGGGGGCGGTCCGGATTCGCATACACGTCCAGGGCGGCGCATCAGCACAAGGTATACGAGTTCCGGATCCCCTTTTCCGATCTTGGGATCTCGAGGCCGGAAGCAGGACAGCCGCTTGAAATCGCCTTCGAGGCCTATGGCACGTATGCCACGGCGGCGTCGCCCTCGAGCCCGCTTATCGATGATTTCGAGGCGCCCGCCTCGGGACAGCAGGTCCTCGCTTCCCCGTCCTCGGTGAATGGGAGCTGTGTGGACGGAAGCATGTACAGCGGGGAGAGAGACGTGCGTGTTTCGGAAACCGGGGGTGAAAGCATTCTGGCCGCGCAGGTGAACATAGGATCATCGGGCCAGCTCCGTTTCGACTCCGTGGAGGGGGGTGAGGGAACGGCCAACGTCGTATGGGACGGTCATGACAACAACTATACGACAGTGGGAAATAGCCCGTACAATCTTTCGTCCTATAACCGGATCGGGCTGCTCGGCGTGAGCAACAGCGGGACTAAGCCCGTGTCCCTGGCCCTGCGGCTGCATACGGTTCAGAACCATTCCACCTCGGATCCGATAGAACTGGGCGCGGGATTCGGACCAACCTTTGTGGAGTTCCTTTTTGCCGATTTTACGCCGACAAGCGGATCC
>Ga0233423_10001554_pt1 | contig 11451 bp, 9 predicted proteins | sample Watercolumn_Mata_FD_180713 | JGI IMG/M metagenome (GOLD analysis project Ga0233423, IMG submission 180713) | Freshwater microbial communities from Lake Matano, South Sulawesi, Indonesia - Watercolumn_Matano_2014_112_MG | ecosystem: Environmental > Aquatic > Freshwater > Lake | place: Indonesia... | reverse complement strand
GTCGGATATTTTGCCCCACGTTGACGTACTCGTGCTGAGCGAGCATGACCTGGGTGGCGATTGCGCCAAGATGGCGGAGTACGTGCAGCAGACGCGCATCTCTGTGATGACCCAAGGTGCCAAGGGGTGCGTCGTCTTCGCGGGTGGAATCGAAAAACACGTCGCGGCTTTTCCGGCGCGCGAAGTGGATCCAACCGGCGCGGGCGATGTGTTTGCCGGTGCATTCCTCGTGCGCCTGCAGGAAACCGGTGATCCGTTTGAATCGGCGCGCTTTGCGAACGCGACCGCGGCGTTCTGCGTCGAAGGTCCCGGCGTCGCGACGATTCCGAACCGCGCGCAGGTGGAAGAACGGTTGGCGCGGAGGTGAATTCATAGCCAGGGTGTCTCAGCGAATCGGTATCCTGCACCCCGGCGAGATGGGCATTTCTGTCGCCGCCGCGTTGAAGAATAACGGTCATCAGGTAGGTTGGGTGTCCGAGGGACTCAGCGCGGACACCCGCACACGCGCAGAGAGATTGGGGTTGATGGACGCGCGCACGCTGCTCAACCTCTGCGGTGAATGTTCGATCATCATCAGTGTCTGTCCTCCGCACGCGGCGGAAACCATTGCGCGCCAAGTTGCGGCGGCGGGCTTTCAAGGGCTTTACCTGGATGCGAATGCGATCTCGCCCCAGCGCGCCATCGCGATAGGCGATATTTTGGCGAACGCGGGAATCGCTTTTGTGGATGGCGGGATCATCGGCGCGCCGGCGTGGCAACCCGGCGGCACGTGGCTTTATCTATCCGGCGGGCGCGCGTCAGAAATCGCGGCGTGCTTTGCGGCGAGTCCGTTCGAGACGCGCGTGTTGAGTGCGAACGTAGGCGAAGCCTCCGCGCTCAAGATGTGCTATGCTGCCTATTCCAAGGGGACGACCGCGCTCTTGGCGGCAATCCTCGCGACGGCTGAAACTTGGGGTGTGCGCGAGGCGTTGTCTCAACAATGGAACTCCGACGACGCCGATTTTTCAGCCCGCGCCCAGGGGCGGATTCAGCGAATACTCGGCAAAGCGTGGCGGTTTGTTGGAGAGATGGAGGAAATCTCCTCTACATTCGGCGATGCGGGGATGCCGGGTGGATTTCACGCCGCGGCAGCCGAGGTCTATCGCCGCTTGGCGCGTTTCAAGAATGCGCGCCATGCCCCGACGCTGGATGATGTTTTGGACGCGCTCCATCAAAAAGATGTTTGATAGGCAACGCTCATGAATATCTTCGAGAAACTTACTCGTTTCGTTCAACGGGTGTTTAAAACGAATCTGGAAGTATTCCTTGAAGCATTGAAACTGAGCCCCAACGCGCAAGGTTATGTGAGCGGCTCAGTGACAGAGCTTTTGCTGAAGAAGAAACTCGAAGAAGAATACGGATTTGAGGTAAAACGCATCAGAGAAAAATGGGAGGGCAGGAAGCATTCTCGTCATCACGGTGATTTCTACTTCAGAAGACCGGGCTCGCGCAGTTGGTACGTGATGGAATCGAAAGGTGTCAAATCCAATTCGGAGAAATGGCATCGCCTTTATAATTTTGACAATCTGAAGAATTTCTTGATTGCCCATTCCAACAAAATTCCATGGCTCAACCGGCGCCGAGATATTGAGCGTCAAGTCGTTGAATGGATTTACGCCAACCTGCCCAAGTTCTCCGACGAATATGCCTCCACGCTCTATGAGTATGAGGAAGTCCACAAGTACAAACCAAAGCGCGAGACAGAAAAAGCGAGGGCCATCGCCCAATTACGCGGTTATAGCCGGGACCAAATAAATGACTTAATTGAACAACGCTTGAATTACGTGATGTCCAAAGTCAGAGTGCTGGAAACGCACTTTGTGTCCGGTACATCAGGCGCGAGCGAAAGAACGCAAGCAACTCCGCGCAAGGATGAGTTTAGCGTTGTCGCCATAGATATTTTCCTCCGGTATCCCGAGCATAAATTCCTCTTTGCTCACCCGCAGAACTTGGAATCTTCAGGCGATGATCCCAATCACCTCCAGCAGAACTACATTATGGGGTTTGTGTTTTCTGACGAGACAGGGCACGCCACTTTGCATATCACCGATGATTGGTATGAAGGCTTGAATGATGTCTTTGACGTACTGACTCCTGAAGATACGGTAGACGAAGAAGACATGCAGGTTGACAACCGGTACGCGGCCGTGACTGAAAATGATGAGTAGCATATCCAGTTCCAGCAAAAAGCACGCTACCATGTCAGCGACCCGACGTGGCAAAAAAATCAAGGAGCAACATCTTCTCTTTTCAGAAGACACTTTGCTTCCGTCACGTCTGCCGCGCCGCGATGAACTGCGTCCTGCGCCCAACCTCTCCGCCATTTTCGACGAGTGCCACAACTATATATACGCGAATGAAGGTTGGCTCAAGGACAAAGTATTTCACGAAATGGTCAAACTGCTCGCGATGAAACTCTATGACGAGCAGAATGTTGCTGATAGTGGCTTGCAGTTTGGGATCGTCGCGAGCGAATACAAAAATATTCTTGCGAACGCGCCCAGCGCTTTCGAAAAGCGCATTCATCGGCTATTTGACACAGTTCGGAACAAATACCGCGCGCAGTTTTCAGACGATTCGCTCAGACTCAGAACGCTGACGCTGGCTTTTATCGTTGGACGCCTGCAATCCATCAGTCTATCCGAAACACCGGGCGATGTGAAAGGTGAAGCGTTCCAAACATTCGTCTATCGGCATCAACGGGGAGATCGAGGTGAGTTTTTTACCCCACATCCGATTGTGAAACTTGCCGTCGAAATGATCGCCCCAAAATCGAATGAAAAGGTGATTGACCCTGCTTGTGGGAGTGGCGGCTTTCTCATTCAAACCATTTCGCATGTATGCCGAACCAACGCTGGAATTGATCGAGCGGCATACATCCAAGAACAGATTCGGGGCATCGAATTCAATCCCGACGTCGCGTTGTCTGCGATGATTCGGTTGGCTTTCGAAGGCGGGGCTGGAACGGAGATCCTTTGCGCCAATGCGTTGGATGAGAACGCACAACTGGATAATGCGTTTGACGTTGTTCTCACCAATCCACCTTTTGGCAGCAAAGGCAAAATCGAAGACCAGAGGATTCTCCGGTCCTACTTGTTGGCGCGGCGCTGGAACAAAACGCAATACGATGAGTGGCAAGTTACCAGAAATGTCTTGGCAGGACAATCGCCAGAAATTCTCTTCATCGAAAAGTGCTTGAAATTGTTGCGTCCCGGTGGACGGATGGCAATCGTTTTGCCGGATGGATTACTGCAAAATGTATCGAATAGCCACATTAGATTTTGGATTCGCTCCCAAGCGAAGGTTTTGGGTGCCGTATCCATTCCGCAAGATGCCTTCGTGCCTTATGGCACAGGCATCAAGACCTCCTTGCTTTTGCTTCAAAAACTGCCAGCCAACGCAGAAACCGTTTTTATGGCTCAGGTAAAAAAGATTGGCTACGACGTCAAAGGGCAGCCCATCTACAAGCGCGATGATACCGGTCGGTTGATGAAAACGTCGTCAGGAATGAGCATACCCGATGACGATATTGACGAGATCGCTTCGGTGTACAGCCGATTCAAGGATAGCGCGAAAACAACCGCAAGCCAAAGCATCTTTCTCGTTGCAGAAAAGCAATTGAATACCCGCTTGGACGTGGAACACTATCACCCGGCAGATCAGCAACTCATCGAACAACTGCAAAGCAGTGGCGCAAGACCACTGGGCGAAATCGCTGACATTCTGGCCGAAACCGATGATTTTCGGCTAGCATCCAACGGTGAAATCCGGTACGTTGCCATCTCCGATGTGGACGCGCGCACGATGCAAGTTGTCTCGCAACAGATCATCAAGCCGCACGACGCACCGTCGCGCGCGACCTACCGTGTGCAAACAGGCGACATCATCACAGCCACTTCGGGGGCGAGTACTGGCACATCTCGCAATGCAACGGCGTTGATTACGGCAGACGAAGATGGCGCGATTTGCTCAAATGGCTTTGCCGTTCTGCGAAACATTCGCGGAGTTGAACCACTTTTCCTGCTGGCCTTTATGCGGACAGAACATTATTTGCGCCAAGTGCGCCGTCTTATGACCGGCCATGCGATTCCTGCCATCTCGACAGATGATCTGGCTCAAGTGCTGGTACCAATTCCGCCATGTGAAGAGCAAAAGAAAATAGCCGATAGGATTGCGTCCGTTCTCGCGATGCGAAAAGAAGCCTTAAGGACAGGAGAGAATATCATCGCGGAGACTGAGACTTTGATTGGTCAACGTAATCCAATCTCTAATCTCCCATGACCACCATCTACACTTTCGCCAACCAAAAAGGGGGCGTCGGCAAAACGACGACCGCGATCAACGTCGCCGCGTATCTTGCTGCGCGCGGGAAAAAAGTCTTGCTCGTGGACATTGATCCGCAGGCGAATGCGACTTCCTCGCTCGGCGTGGACAAGACCGCCCCCACCTTTTCGATTTACCATGCGCTGATTGACGAAGTGCCGCTTGAGCAAATCCTCATGCTGACCAAACGCCTGCATCTCGATCTTGTCCCGTCGGCGTCTGCGCTCGCAGGCGCGGAAGTGGAACTTGTTTCCCTCGCCAAGCGCGAACGCCTGCTGGCAAATCTTCTTGCTCCGCTAGCTGCGCGTTACGATTACGTCTTTATTGACTCGCCCCCCTCGCTCGGCTTGCTCACCGTGAACGCGCTCGTCGCCGCCGACGCGGTCGTCATTCCGATTCAATGCGAGTACCTCGCGCTCGAAGGGCTGTCGCAACTGCTCAACACGATTCAACTTGTGCAGACGAGCCTGAATGCGCGCTTGCGCGTCGCCGGAATGGTGATGACAATGTACGATTCACGCACGCACCTCGCGCTCCAGGTGGTCGAAGAAGTGGCGAAGCATTTTCCCGATCTGATCTTCCGGACAATCATCCCGCGCAACGTCCGTATCGCCGAAGCGCCGAGTTTTGGCGAGCCGCTGGTCTCATTCGATCCAAAATCGCGCGGCGCGCAGGCGTATGAAACGTTGACGCAGGAGTTGTTGCAGCGGGAAAGTAAACCCTGATCCAATTGCATTACCCATATCACCAAAAAGGAAAAATCTGTGGACCTGATCGGACAACTCATCAATTTCGTCTTGCATGTAGACGTTTATCTGAATGACATCATTGCCCAATATGGCGCGTGGACCTTGGGCATTCTGTTCGTCATCATTTTTCTGGAGACCGGCGTGGTCGTAACGCCGTTCCTGCCGGGCGATTCGCTCATCTTTGCCGCCGCCACATTCGCCGCGCGCGGCTCGCTCGATCCCTGGGCGATCTTCATTTTGCTTTCGATTGCCGCCGTCGCGGGAGATACTGCCAACTACTGGATCGGTCACCGCATCGGCGCCAAGGCATACACAGGCGAGATCAAGTGGATCAAGAAAGAGTATATGGAGCGTACCCACCGCTTTTTCGAAAAGCACGGCGGCAAAACGATCTTTCTAGCGCGTTTCGTGCCCATCGTCCGGACCTTCGCGCCGTTCGTGGCGGGCGTCAGCCGGATGTCTTATGGGTTCTTTATCCGCTGGAACGTCATCGGCGGTGTGGCGTGGGTGGCGATCTTTACGGCGCTCGGTTATTTCTTCGGCAACATTCCTTTCGTCCAGCAGAATTTCGAACTGGTGATCGTCGCGATTATTCTCATCTCGGTGGTGCCAGTCATCGTGGAAGCCCTGAAAGCACGGAGGGAATTGCAGGCGACTAATCGCGAAGCAACCCGCAGGGAAAGCAGTATGCAGTAGGTGGAAGGCAGAAAGCAGAATTCGATTTCTGCCGACTGCCTTGTGCCTTTCTGGAGAAGACAATGTCTCCACAAAAGCATGGACTCGGTCGCGGACTCGGCGCGCTGATTCCGCCGGGACAACCTTCCGCCGTCACGTCAGGCATCACGCGGGTTCCCGTCGCCGCGATTTCGCCCAACCCGCGTCAGCCGCGCCACAAAACCGACCCCGCCGCGCTGCGCGAACTCGCGGACTCGATTCGCGAGCACGGCTTGCTCCAGCCGCTCATCGTCACACCGGCGCCCGATTCGACCGAACTCGCGCCGCGCTATCAACTCATCGCCGGCGAGAGGCGGTGGAGCGCGGCGAAACTCGTGGGACTGGCGGACGTGCCGGTGATCGTGCGCGGCGCGACGCCGCAGGAAATGCTCGAACTGGCGCTCGTCGAAAACATCCAGCGCGCCGATTTGAACGTGCTTGAAGAAGCGAACGCGTACCGCGCCTTGATGAGCGATTTCGGCTTGACGCAGGAACAAGTTGCCGCCAAAGTCGGCAAAAACCGCACGACGGTCGCGAACGCGCTGCGTCTGCTCAAACTGTCCGCCGGCGTGCAGACCGCGCTTGCCGAGGATTCGATCAGCGAGGGGCACGCCCGCGCGATCTTGACCGTCGAAGATGAAAGACAACAGCAGGCCTTGCTGCGCCAGGTGATTGACGGGGGTCTATCGGTGCGCCAAACGGAGGAAGCGGCGCGGCGGATGAACGACCGACTGCCGACCGCCGACCGCCGACCGCGGTCGGCCGGCGGCGGTCAGCGGTCATCCGAACGCGAGATGCCTGCCGCGACGCGCGCGCTCGAAGAGGATTTTCGCCGCGCGCTGGGGACCAAGGTCCAAGTGTTTCGTTCGCGCAAAGGCGGCAAGATCGTGCTGCATTTCTATTCGGAAGAAGAACTGGAAGCGATCTATACGCAGATTGTGGGAAAGCGATAGAGGAATAGAGGGGAGGGCGGAGAAAGTTATGACTCCAATCCTGCATCAACTCACCGATAACATCACGCTGATAGATTTGCAATTCCAGGGACGCGTCGAAACGATTGCGTCCTATCTCATTTTCGACGGCGAGACCGCCGCGCTGATCGAAACGGGACCCGCGTCCACGGTGGATACTTTGCTCCACGGCGTGCAGGCGGCGGGCGTACCGTTCGAAGCGCTCCGCCAGATCTTGGTGACGCACATTCATCTCGACCACGCGAGCGGAGCCACTGTCCTCGCGCGGCAGCTGCCCTGGCTGCGCATCTACGTTCATCCGCTCGGCGCGCCCCACCTAGCCGATCCATCCAAATTGCTGGCGAGCGCGGCGCGCTTGTACGGCGAGCAGATGGAGAGGTTGTGGGGAACGGTCGTGCCGGTGCGGCAGGAAAATCTGCGCGTCGTCAACGACGGCGACGAAATTCCAATCCCAGGTTCGGTTTTGCGGGTGATGGAGACGCCAGGGCACGCGCGGCATCATCAGGTCTACTTTGACCCCAAGAGCGGCTTGCTCTTCACCGGCGACATTGGCGGAGTGCGCATGCCGGGCGTGCGTTACGTGCGTCCGCCTACGCCGCCGCCCGAACTCGACCTGGACGCGTGGCGCGCGAGTATCGCGCGCTTGCGCGCGCTCGATGCGACGGGACTGTGCCTCACGCACTTTGGGTTATTCCGGGGCAATCTCGCGTGGCACTGGAACGATCTGGAACAGCGCCTCGTCGCGTGGGGCGAACTGGCGCGCACGCAACGCGAGCAGGGCGCGGACGAAAGGACGATTCTGCAGCAGATGCAAGCGCAAGACGCGACGGACCTTTCCCGGTTGGGAGTTGATTCGAGCGCGTACGATGTCGCGATCAATTTCGAGTCGCTGGTCGCAGGATACGTGAGATATTGGAAAAAAGCGTCAACGAATAGCAAACGTGACGTCCCCCGCGCGGGGGTGCGTCACGATGTTGGGTGACGATTCGACGCAGGTCGAATTGGCCGTGCATTGGCGCGACTTGATCGCCCCTGAGGGTTGCCAAAAGCAGGGGGAGGGTATATAATTGCGCCAGTCCGAAGGTGCGTTGACCACCGGAGGCGTTGGAGAGTGTCGCGTTGCCGCCCGCTCTGGTCATGTGCCAGGGCGGGCGTTTGCTTTGAGAGTGCTTGTCTCCATGCGTCGCGTTTAAGTGAGAGTGAGCAACTTGCGAACTTTGAGCGAAGCCAAGACACGCGAAGAAAAAATTGATCCTGCACTAGCCAAAGCAGGGTGGAACTTGGGCAACCGTTCCCAGGTTCGTTTTGAAATCCCCGTTGACGGTGAGGAGGCCGAGCCGTGGAACGGCGTGACGGATTATTCGCTGTACCGTCCCAACGGTGAAATCATCGCGGTCGTCGAAGCCAAGCGGATGACGCACGATCCGCGTCTCGCGCAGCAACAAGCCGAGCATTACGTCACCGAAATTGAAAAGCATCAGAGTTTTCGCCCGTACGCGTTCCTCACGAACGGCATTGACATCTACTTTTGGGACAGCGAGTTTGCGCCCAAGCGTTTGGTGGCTGCCTTTTTCTCCCCCGACGATCTCGACCGGTTGCTCTTTATCCGCCAGAACAAGGTGCCTCTCGGTCAAGCCCCCATCAATTCTGCGATCACCGACCGCGTGTATCAGCACGAGGCGATCCGTCGCATCTCCGAAACGTTTGACGCGGGCAAGCGCAAAGCGCTGCTCGTGATGGCGACAGGGACGGGCAAGACACGAACCGTCGTCTCGCTCGTTGATTTGTTTTTGCGGACGAAACAAGCGCAAAAGGTCTTGTTCGTCGCCGACCGCGATGCGTTGGTGGAACAAGCGTTGACGGATGGATTCAGAGCATTTCTCCCCGACGAACCACGCGGGCGCATCTACACGCACACTGCCGAAGAGGAAAAAACGAAACGCCTCTTTGTGGCGACGCTTCAAACGCTCAGTAATTGCTACGAACAGTTCACGCCCGCGTTCTTCGACCTCATTGTCTTCGACGAAGTGCATCGCTCGATCTTCAACAAGTACGACGAGATTCTCCAATATTTCGACGCGCGGATGATCGGACTGACCGCGACACCCGCACAATTCATCGACCGCAACACGTTCCGCGTGTTCGACTGCAACGATGGCAAACCGACGTTCCTTTACACCTACGAAGACGCGATCCGCGAAAAGTATCTCGTGCCGTTCGATTTGTACGGTGCGCGCACCAAGTTTCAACGCAAGGGTATTAAAGGAGTTGACCTGACCGAAGAGGAACGGAACGCGCTCGTCGAGCAGGGCATCGATCCCGACGACATCAACTTCGAGGGGACCGACCTTGAGGTCAAAGTCAGCGACAAAGATACCTTGCGGAAACAATGGGAAGAGATTTGGAACGTCTGCATCAAAGATGAATCGGGGCAACTCCCTGGCAAAACGATCATCTTTGCGATGACGCAAGAGCACGCGCTACGCTTGCAAGATGTGTTCGACGAAATGTTTCCACAGTTCCCTGATTTGTGCCGCGTTATCACGTACAAATCGGAATATCGCGGACAGTTGGTCGAGCATTTCAAAAAGCGCGAAATGCCACGTATCGCGATTTCAGTGGATATGCTTGACACGGGTGTGGATGTGCCTGAATGTGTGAACCTGGTATTTATGAAGCCCGTGCAATCGCAAATCAAACTACAGCAAATGATCGGGCGCGGGACGCGGAGCCACGCCGCGTGCCGAATGTTCAATTTGCTGCCGAACGGACGCAAAGATGGATTTCTCATCATTGATTTTTGGGAGAATGATTTCAATAGACAGGCGGACGAGTCCACCGCGCAATCCGTGCCTGTGCTCGTGACGATTTTCAATACGCGGCTCAAGCAACTGGAATTGGATTTGGACGCGCAAGCATCACCTGATTTTCAGCGGACAGTGCGGGATTTGCGCGCACAGATTTCGCAGATTCCACAAGACTCATTCTTGGTCAAGCGTGTGTTGCCAGAAATCGAACCTGCAATGAGTGACGCGTTCTGGTTGCATCTTAACGCGCGCGATGTAGAATTTCTGCGGCTCAAAGTTGGACCGCTCTTGCGCTACGCGCCTGCGGTCGATGTCGAAGCGGCGACGTTCGTGAGCAAGGTCGAGCGGCTGAAATGGCAGAGGCGCGCGAGCAAGGACACAACCGCGACGATTGAATCCATCGCCGAAGATGTGAGCCGCTTGCCTGATTTCGTCGTGAACGATGTGACGCTCAAGCCAATCGTCGAACTGGGTGCGACGCCCGCGCGATTAGCAGAAGCATCCCAGGACGAATTGAATCGCTTGATAGATACGCTCGCGCCGCAAATGAAGAATCGCCGCGCGCAAGCGAACACGTTCCTCTTGCTCGACTTGCCGACTCGATCGATCTGCGCGGCTATATCATTTTGCGCGAGGGCAAAGAGCAAGTGTACGTGAAAGAGTACCGCGCGCGGGTGGAGAAACGCATCCGCGAGTTGGTTGAAAAGCATCCCGCGATGCAAGCGATTCAGCGCGGCGAACCTGTAGACGATTGGCAGTTGATTGACTTGGAGCGAACATTGCGAGAAGAATTGAGCGGCGGCGATGTGGAATTGAACGAGGCGAACATCCGCAAGGCATATGGCTTGAAGGTGGGGAGTTTGCTGGCGTTTATGCGGGCGGTGCTGGGGATGGACGCGTTGCCTGATTACGCACAAGTTGTCCAGCGAATGTTCCAAGCATTCATCGCACAGCACCAGTACAACGCCGACCAGATCAATTTTATGCGCGTCGTGCAAAACGTGTTTGTCGAGAAACGCAGACTCGAACGGATCGATCTGTACGAATCCCCGTTCACCAATTTTGGCGCGGACGCGGTTGACCGTTGGTTCACGCCGAAAGAGGTGGATGAAGTGTTGGAGTTTGCGGAAAAATTATCGGCGTGACTTTGTCATTTCGAAGAGGCGTTTTTTGCCGACGAGAAATCTCACACGATGGATGCGGAGATTTCTCGCTCCGCTCGAAATGACAAATGAGTGCACTCATTCAAAGGACGGTAAAAATGGAATTTATATGTCCCCTACCCCAAACCTGGAATGAGATTTATCAAGCGCTTCTCCGCGCTTGTGAATCGTCAGGCGCGAAGGTCGCGCATCCCCCTGTTCCGCTGATTCTCAATGGCTGGGTCTTTTCATCGGATTGGGAAAAGAAACTGCGATGGGATGAGACAATCAAATGGGCTAAAGAAAATGGCTTGACACATTTGATTCCTGTTTTGACAGAGGAAGACAAGTATCAGGTTGAGGCATACGGTGCTTACCGCGGGCCAATCTATGGCGAGCAATTTTTCAAACCCAAGCCTTCGCATTCATCTACCGAGACCAAATCAGCATTACAATATCTGCAAGCCAATTGGGTTGCGATTGTTGGTGAAGACCTTGCCCAGGCGACGCTACCCCAGCGATTCAGTGGTCACAAGAAAAGACGATTGATTGTCAGCATCACCAATCCCGATTATAGACCTCCCTGGGGATCGTGGTATTCATTGTCTGGAGATCGTCGCGCTTTTACTCGTTTTCGCAAAGCTATCAATGATGCAATTCACCCAATGGAAGTAGATCAGATTGATTGATTGATTTCGTGCGTTGA
>Ga0233423_10001551_pt1 | contig 11461 bp, 12 predicted proteins | sample Watercolumn_Mata_FD_180713 | JGI IMG/M metagenome (GOLD analysis project Ga0233423, IMG submission 180713) | Freshwater microbial communities from Lake Matano, South Sulawesi, Indonesia - Watercolumn_Matano_2014_112_MG | ecosystem: Environmental > Aquatic > Freshwater > Lake | place: Indonesia... | reverse complement strand
ATGTCAAGAATTGTATTTTCTAAAACTCGTTACTTTAGTGGTGAGATACAGAAAATACAATTCTTGAGCATGCTCAAGAACCAACCTTAATTACACGCCAGCCACTTTAGTGGCTGGTTCTTGACAATTTTAATGTGCTTGCATCAAATAAGTGTGTCCCAGATTATATATTTATTAATCTATATTATAGTGATTACACACGTTTAAATATAAACTCTCGTGTTTATTCTTCTAACATGAATCGCGAGATTTTAAACGCTGTAAAAGAAAGAGGTCTTTTGTTAGAAAAAGAAATATATGATTTGCTTAACAATTTAGAAGACACGAAATCCGTAGAGTCTTTTCTGGAATTACTCGAAAAGCTTTCAGGACAGAAGATTATTACAAGATCTGTGCTTTCGAAGAATGTTGAATATGCCCGGAAGGTCTTTGCGCAACCGACAGAAGGCGCCCTCGCCGCAGAAAAGATTTTCATCAAGCTCGGCTTAAACTTAGAGATAACAAAAGAAAAAGAAATTTTGAAGAAAAACGATCTCGCCACTCCCAGACAAAGCTTTCAAATTTTTTGCGCAGACACCAGAGTAGAAAAAAAATTAGAAGTCAGCGATTTTACTAACCATTTAAGAGCAAGATACCACCAAATCCAGAGAATTCTAATGCAGCGGCCCGGATTGTCAGGTCTCGTCTCAATCGGAAAAATTTCGAGCAACCGACAAACACTTAACATTATTGGGGCGGCGTCTGAAAAGAGAATTACCAAAAATAAGAATCTGATAGTAAAATTTGAAGACCCAACAGGAGCGATTTCAGCAGTATTTAAGCAAGACAACAAAGAGTTGTATAAAAAAGCCAACGACCTTCAATTAGACGATGTTGTGGCAGTTAAAGCTTCTGGAAACAGCGATTTGCTCTTTGCGCACGATCTTTTCTATCCAGAATCGTTTTTAACGCAAAAAACAAGATTTAAAGAAGATATTTCTATTGCTTTTCTTTCAGATATTCATGCGGGAGGAAACCGGCACCTAAAAAAAAGCATCGCAAAATTTCTCGAATGGATAAATAGCGACAACCCCGATGCTAAAAAAATAAGATACATTTTTTTCGTAGGAGACAACGTTGACGGTGTGGGGATATTTCCAAATCAAGAAGCCTCATTAGAACTAAAAAACATGAGTGCGCAATACTCTCTTTTAGCCACCTATCTTAATAAAATCCCAAAAAATATAACGATGTTTATGTGCCCCGGGCAGCACGATGCCGCGAGGGTTGCTGAACCGCAGCCAATAATAGACAAGAAGTATGCCGCGTCTTTGTATAATATCGAGAATCTAGTTCTCGTTACAAATCCAAGTTTAATAAACCTTCTCGAAGGAAGCAACGAATTCAAAGTTTTAATGTATCACGGGGCAAGCATACACACATTTATTAACGAAATTCAAGATTTGAGAATCTCCAAAGCACACAGAACTCCCGCCAAGGCAGTTAAGGAAATGCTAAAAAGAAGGCATCTCGCCCCAACGCATTCTTCTGTGGTGTACATACCAAATGCAGAAAAAGACCCGTTATTAATAAGCGAAGTTCCAGACGTCTTATGCACGGGGGAAGTGCATAGGTTAGACATAGAAAATTACAACAGCACCCTGATTATAACTGGAAGTTGCTGGCAAGCACGAACACCTCACGAAGAGAGGGTTGGAAACATTCCAGACCCTGCAAAAGTTCCTGTATTAAACTTAAAAACTCACGAACTAAAAATATTTGATTTTGGCGACGAGGAGGAAATCAACCGTGAATACTGAACAGAAAATAATTGGGGTAGATTTAGACGAAGTTTTGGTTGAATTTCTCCCTTCTTTTCTAGAATTCTTCGAAAGAAAAAACGGCACGAGAATTCCAATCAATACCGTGAGAAGCTATAACTTTTGGGAGAGCGGGCTAGGAAAGACAAGAGAAGAAGCAATTGCGTTAGCGTTAGTAGAGGAATTTTATCAGTCTCGGGATTTTGATAATCTTCCCACAACAAACGGAGCAGAAGCAGCCATAACAGAGCTTTCTAAAAGCGGGCTAATTTACGTTGTTACATCTCGACCGAGTCATTTTAAGAGCAAAACAACTGCTCAACTCAGAAAACATTTTCCAGCAATTTCATCCCACGTTATTTATACTGGGGATTTCAACAGGGTTGGAAAGACAAAAGCAGAAGTTTGTCAGGAATTGGCTCTAACAGAGTTCTACGAAGATAATCTCTCCTATGCCCGAGCTTGCGCCCCCCATGTAAGAAGAGTTTATTTGTTCGATAAGCCCTGGAACCAAGGAGAAGTAAACGGAAACATAACAAGAGTAATAAGCTGGCAAGAAGCCATGCAAAGGAGAGTAACGTGAATACTGAATTAATTGAACTAGCAAGGAAATATGTTGAAGAAGAATGCAAAAAAGAGAGTAATTTTTTCGGAATTTCTGCTTATAATTATCATTTTGTAAGCACTGTCCGCTATGCAAGACAGCTTGCGAGAGAAGCGGGTGCAAACGAAGAGATAGTCGCAATTGCCGCATGGCTCCACGATATCGGGAGCATAATGGGAGACTATGAAAACCACCACACCAGCGGTGCAGAAATTGCTGAGAGATTTTTAGCAGGTCAAGGTTATCCAAAGGACAAAACAGAAGCAGTAAAACATTGCATAATTGCGCATAGAGGGAGTAAAGATATTCCAAGAAAAACTGTCGAAGCGGAGTGCATTGCAAACGCAGATGCGATGTCGCATTTTGATAATATTGGCTCCTTATTTAACCTTGCTTTAGTAACTAGAAAATTAGAAACAGAAGAAGCTGTTAAATTTGTGAGGGGCAAATTAGATAGATCTTACAAAAAACTGACTCTGCGAGCTAAAATAATAATTAAACCCAAATACGAAGCAGCGATGCTTTTATTAAAATGAATACTGAACAATATTTTGCAAACCTCGAAAAAGAAGTTAAAAGATATTATGGCGTGGCAAAGGAAGCTAGGAAAAGAGGATTTGATCCGGTTTTTGATGTCGAAACATCTATCGCTACATCTCTGGCAGAAAAAGTAGTTGGGTTAATCTCTGCAGTTTACCCCCAGCTAAACGACAAAAAGATTATCGATAGAATTACTGAGCTAGAAAAAGAATTTGGGCCTCTAGATATGATGGTCCCATTTAAAATCGCAGAAGAAATCGCCAAAGAAAAATATTGTAAATTCGCAAGCCATTTGCAAGCGATGGACGCCGGAATAAGAATAGGGTTTTCTTATATCACCATCGGGGTTGTTTCTTCTCCTCTTGAAGGATTTACAGAGCTTAGAGTCAAGAAAACCCGTGAAGGCAAAGACTACCTCGCTGCTTATTTTTCAGGACCGATAAGAAGCGCGGGAACAACAGCAGCATGCATGGTTTTGATGCTTATTGACTATTTAAGAGAACTTTTCGGATATGAAAAATACGACCCAAGCGAAGAGGAAGTAAAGAGATATGTAACTGAAAATTATGACTATCACGAAAGAGTTACCAATCTCCAATATTTGCCAACAGAAGAGGAGATAGAGTTTTTAGCTAAGAATCTTCCCATTGAAATAAGTGGAGAACCTAGCGAAGAAAGAGAAGTCTCTAATTACAAAGACCTCGCAAGAGTCGAAACAAATTTCATACGAGGAGGAATGTGTTTAATCTTTTCAGAAGGGTTGGCACAAAAAGCACAAAAAGGATATGGTCTATGGAAAAATATGCTCGGAAAAGGTTTGAAGGCAGAGGGATGGAAATTTCTCGACGAATATATTAAGATTCACAAAAAGAGAGTTTCAGGCAGTTCAGACACATCTGCTACATACATCAAAGATTTAGTTGCGGGCAGGCCTGTTTTTGGCCACCCCTCGCGCCCCGGAGGATTCAGGTTTAGATACGGGAAGGGAAGAGTCGGCGGATTTTCTGCTACAGCAGTGCATCCAGCCACAATGGGAATTTCAGGAGGATTCATGTCTTTTGGAACACAGCTAAAAATTGAGAAGCCGACAAAAGGCTGCGTTATTGCCTGCTGTGATGAAATTGATGGGCCCATAGTCAAATTAAAAAACGGGAGTGTTAAAAGAGTAGAAACACTTGACGAAGCCAAAAGAATTTATCCAAACGTAGAAGAAATAATTCATTTAGGGGATATTCTAATTTCTTTTGGAGACGTTTCAAATAGGAAGTATGAATTAATTAAACCAGGGTATGTTGAAGAATGGTGGGAATTAGAGTTAAAGAAAAAATCAGAAGATAAGAGCCAAATAGCAGACAGATATAAAGTCAGCTTTGACGAAGCCAAAAAAATTTCTGATGAATTCCGCATTCCCCTGCACCCAAGATATATTTATTATTGGAAAGAAATCTCTCATGAACAACTTGTTGCCTTGGTTGAATGGGTCTGCGATGGAAAGTTTATCGAAGAGCACAAATTAATATTGCCTTATTTTATTTCTCAGAGAGAGATTTATTCCAAAGCCAAGAGGGCGTTAGAGCTGATAGGGTGCTCGCACGAGGTAACGACTGAAAACGTAGTTCTCGCCGGGGGCGATGGAAAAGGATTACTCGCCAATTTAGGAATTGAAGGAAAAGATTTACAAAAAGAAGCAGAAGAAATCTTGTCTAAAATAAAGCAACATGCGGAAAAAAACACTCTTGAAAAAATAAACCTTCTCTCTAAATTCATAATAAAAGACAAATCAGGAACCTTCATCGGAGCAAGGATGGGCAGGCCTGAAAAAGCAAAATTAAGAAAGCTAACAGGCTCCCCCCACGCTTTATTTCCTGTTGGAGAAGAGGGAGGCAGAATGAGAAGCGTGCAATCAGCTCTAGAAGTTGGAAGTGTCATGGCAGAATTTCCACTCTATCACTGCCCTGAATGTAAAAATGAAACAGTTTACCCAAGATGCGAAAATTGCATGGGGCAATGTTTAAGGTCAGTCGATTCAACAAACCAAGATAAAGAGCTTTCGCCAGAACACGAAGAGCGAAAGTTAGATATCAAACACTATTTCGAAATATCTCGAAAACAGCTTGGATTAAGAAATGACGAAATACCCCTATTAAAAGGAATCAGAGGGACTTCAAGCAAAGACCACAGTTGCGAATATCTCGGCAAGGGGATGTTGCGAGCAAAATACGGTTTAAATGTAAACAAAGATGGCACGATAAGGTATGATTTAACTGAAATGGCGATTACACACTTCAAACCTTCTGAGATAGGAACAAGTATTGCAAAACTGAAAGAACTTGGTTATGAAAGAGATATCTATAAAAAAGAGCTGGTTAACGAAGACCAAATATTAGAAATTTTTCCTCATGATGTTATTCTGCCTTCGTGTTCAGATTCTCTAGACGAAAAAGCAGACGATGTTTTTGCTAATATAAGTAAGTTTGTAGATGACGAATTCGAAAAAATTTACAAAATGCCCAGATTTTTTAACATCCAAAAAAAAGAAGATTTGCTGGGGTCTTTGTTAGTCTGCATAGCCCCCCACATTTGTACAGCTACTGTCGGGAGATTAATCGGCTATTCAAAGTCTCAGACTCTTCTTGCTAGTCCGTTTATGCATGCTGCAATGAGAAGAGACTGCGACGGCGACGAAGCAGCTGCTTTATTTTTAATGGATATGCTTCTAAACTTTTCTAGAAAATTCTTGCCCGCGCACAGGGGAGGCACCCAAGACGCGCCGCTCGTTTTAAATATCAGAATAAGAGCAGGAGATGTAGATGACCAAATATTAGATTTCGAGCTGTCTGCCTATCCTCTTGAGCTTTACGAATCTGCCGAGCAAGGCAAGCATTCCTCAGAGATAAAAATTGATAATGTTGCGGCAAGGTTAAAATCTGGAAAAGACCCCTTTTCAGAAACCCTGTTTACTCACAACACCTTTAATTTCAATCATACAATTCTAAACTCTTCTTATAAATCGCTGCCGACAATGGAAGACAAGGTAAATTGTCAGATGGATCTTTGTAGAAAGATAAGGGCTGTTGATGTAAGAGATGTTTCAAGGTTGATAATTGAAAGGCATTTAATAAGAGACATCAGGGGTAATTTAAGAAAGTTTTCGCAACAAGAATTTAGATGCGTCAAATGCAACACCAAGTACCGAAGGCCACCCATGGTTGGAAAATGCACGTATTGCGGTGGGAGGCTTATTTTTACAATTGCCGAGGGAAGTGTTCTGAAATATATGCAGCTTGCGTTAGGTTTGGCCAGAACTTATAATGTCGATAATTATCTTTTAGAAAGCCTAGAATTAACAGAGAGATATATACAAAGTATTTTCGGAAAAGAAAAAGACAAGCAAGAAGCATTAGAAAAGTGGTTTTGTTAATGCCCCTCTAAACAAACCATAAATATTTATAATGCCCGATTATCTCCTAAAAAGATGCCAGCAAATATCGCAAAACTCGCCCACGACAAAGAGATAATTCTCTCTTACATAAGCAAAAACGGTCCGAGTCTACCAGTGCATATAGCCAAAGCAGCAGATTTGAGCATTCTCTTTGCATCAGCTTTTTTATCTGAATTGTATTCAGAAGGAAAGATAAAGATGAGCAACATGAAAGTAGGCAGTTCCTCACTCTATTATCTCGCAGGTCAAGAACAAATGCTCGAAAACTTCACAAATTATCTAAACCAAAAAGAAAAAGAGGCCTTTTCTCTGCTCAGTTCAAAGAAAATATTAATGGATGCAGACCAAGCCCCAGCAATAAGGGTCGCCCTGAGGGCAATAAAAGACTTTGCCTTGCCTTTAAAAATCAGAATTAGCGAAGAAGAAAAAATACTCTGGAAATATTTTACAGTTGAAGAAGCAGAATTAAACTCTCTTCTCGAAGAACTCTCCCCAAATAAAAAAACTGGGGAGAGCAAAACAGAACAGCCTGTAGAAAAAAAAGAAGCTTTGCTGCCCCGAGATAAAAGCCAAGAAGTCCTTGTTGCAAAACCTGAAAAAAAACACAAAACAGAAAATGAGGGGGAGTTCATAAAAAAAGTCAAAAACTATTTAGAAAAAAAAGATTTGGAGATAATTTCAATATTTCTCGAAAAGAGAAAAGAACTTCTAGGAATAATACGCACAAATTCTTTTTTCGGAAAGCAAGAATACTATTTAATAGTTAAAGACAAAAAAAGGGTTACAGAGGCAGAGCTTGATTTGGCGCTCGAGAAGTCTCAGGCAGAGAAAATGCCTGTTCTTATAATCGCTCCAGGAGAATTAGACAAGAAAGCTTCCATGCGTATTTTAAGTTTAAGAAATCTCATAAAATTCATTAACCCCGAAATTTAAGCACGTCTCTTGCGTGCAAAAGCTTAAATAACCTCTTTTCTGCATTCTTTTGAAGATAAAATGGGAAGAATAAAATTACTAATGGTAAAGAGAGCAGCAAAACAACTAATCGGAAATCCAGAGCTAGCTGATGTTTTCAATGAAGAATTCACAACTAATAAGAAAATATTAGGGAAGCTAATGCCGAGCAAGCCAATTAGAAACAAAATAGCAGGCTATATTGCAAGACTAAGAAAAGCTAAAAGAATTCAAAAGCAAACAATAAATAAGCCTGTTTCTGAATCAGAATCTACCTCTTCTTAGAAGCCAGAATATTATCTATCTTTGATTCTATCCTTTTCATATCCTCTTTTATTCTATAAACTTCTCGCATTCTTTTTCTATTCATCACAAGAGCAATTATCTGGAAAATAACCCACAGAATAACAACCAGTCCAAGCGCCTGCAGCCAAAGGCCAATTTTGCCAACTTCACTAACTAAACTGCTAGAAACATTCATAACAGTGTTGGAAACATTCGTAACACCCATCACCCCGCCTGTTGCCATAAACCTCTTAAAGACTTTAAGCTTATAAACCTTTCAAATATAGTCAAGACTAACCCTTACCCGCTCAACAAGTCTTCCTTTTTTGAACATGACTCCGCCATTGAGAACAGAAAAATCAAAACCCTCTCCTATTTGATATTCTGCAAAATAAGATTTTGTATAACCGCAAAGATGATCCGCAAAACCAATAATATCACACAGCCTCAAACTAAGTTCTATCTTGCGTCTTTTTCTTTCATTTTCAGGCATTCCAACTTGCTCCATAGACCGAATGCCTTCCAAGGGATCTATTAGAAAACAAGAACTTCTGAAATATCCCTCTCTTCTTGGTTCTTCCCACCTTAGTTTATACGGAATTCCAGCCCGAGTTAACAATTCTGCAACTCTCTCACTTGATAAACCAGATACTAAAGTCAAACCTTTGGGTATTTCTGTTCCTCGTTCCATTATAATATCACAGAATTAGGCATCTGAGAGCCACCGCCTCTAAAGTACAAACCCCGAAGACTTTTTTAATGTTTCGATTTTATCCGGCAAAAACCTCGAGAACTAAGAGCTTAAAAACCCCCTCGCGCATCTATTCTTGGCGGCATAGCGTAGGGGTAACGCGATGCTCTCATGAGGCATAGATCCCGGGTTCGATTCCCGGTGCCGCCATTTGCATTTCAAAAAGTTTATTCTGTACTTCGCTTATTTCTTTGACTTTCTTGGAAGATAGCCCTAAAATCTTTTTGTCATATAATCTTGAATAAACGACAAACTTCTCAAACTTCTCTTTATACTTTGAATTAACAAAACCTATTTTTTCATTAAATAAAATCAAGTTTTTAGAACCATTTATAGTCAAGGACTTTAATACTTGAACAGAAAGTCGTTGACTATCAAGGGAAAGACATACTATTTTATTCAATTATATATGTCTTTCACTATAATTGAATTCTATATTTTGTATGAACACAATTATACGCCTCCGCATGAACATTGCTACGCTTGCATTCATAGAAACCTCCTTTAAAACCTAAAGATAACAAATATGAATAAACTTCTTTAAGCAGACTTACAGAAATAACCCGAATTTCAAGTCTCGGATAGTATTTATTTGGATTTTTTGTTAATACCAAACTTCCATCGGTGGCAAAAAACCCGGCAATAATCTGCTCAACTAATTTTAAATCATAAAAAATCTTGGGGATAAACAATCTATTTCCTTTTAATCCTATGGGAAAACCAACAGATGCAACGAAATCAAATAATCGTTGATCAATAAAATTGTATTCTATTGCGTTACAATTCCGTTTATACTTAAGATTGGTATCTTTATTGCGGTACTTTTTCAGCAAGGGGCGTACAACTTCTCCAAAGAACTTAACATCATCAACAGAAGACCCCGTTATAGTAATAAATTTCCCATCGGTTTTTCTCCCCCGTCTCTTTGCTAGACTAAGGCCCCCATCTCCCAACATTATTCCATACAACAAAGCAAAATCTTTATCAATTTGTAATCCCATGAGAAAAATAAGCAAATACAATATTTATATGTCAAGAATTGTATTTTCTAAAACTCGTTACTTTAGTGGTGAGATACAGAAAATACAATTCTTGAGCATGCTCAAGAACCAACCTTAATTACACGCCAGCCACTTTAGTGGCTGGTTCTTGACATCAGAGCAACCATTATCAAGAGACATTACATCAATTCCCCCCAGAGCCACTATTTCACGATTTCTGCCAGGCTTCCAATCTCTTCCCTTTATTGTCAAGCATCTTCAATTCTTCATAAATGCCCTCAATCAATTCATATTCTCGCGCCTCTTCAAGCGATACCCATTTGCATTCAGTTAAAGCATCGCACAATTTAATCTCTTCAGAACAAGGCTCGGCGAACAAGCTTACAATTAAACACGGAATTCCATCATCTCTGAGATAAACCAGGCTCGTTACATATCCAATCCCCTCAATTTCGAGTCCAACTTCTTCTCTGACTTCTCGTCGCAAAACATCTTCAAGAACATTATACCAATGTTCAGACGTATCTTTCTTTCTAAGAGCATAATCAAGCACCTCAACTTTGCCGCCAGGAACAGTCCATTTTCCAGGAAAAGCCTTCTCCCAATCCGCTCTTTTTGCTATTAAATATTTTCCATCTTTTACTAAAATTCCAGTTACACTAACATAATGAACTTTGTTTTTATCATACATATTGTAGAATAACAGAATTTATATTTAAACAATTGCTCAAAAAATTTGACTAATTCACATGGAGACAGAAAAACAAATTTTAAACCTTTTTGCGTTTCATCAAAAACTGAAATTTCACGAAATTGAGAGGGAGTTAAAAATTCGCTCAAATCTTCTCGCATACTACATAGGGGCTCTTTTAACAAAAGGCGTATTGAAAAAAGAAGAAAGGCATTATTCCCTAGCAGACTCAGCAGAATATTTGATTCCCTATTTTTCAGATAAGCAAGCAGCACTTCCAGTTGCACTTGTCCAGATAGGCAGCAAAAAACAGGCCTTCCTGCATAAAAGGGAAAAACGCCCATACAAAGGTCTGCTCTCTCTTCCTGGCGGGCGCATTCTCATAGGGGAATCTCCCCAAAAAGCTGCAAAAAGAATTATGAAAACAAAATTTAATATAGAAATATCAAATGAAAAAATAAAGCTTATCGCCTTAGAGCACGTAAAGAAAAATAAAAGATTAAAACACACGTTTATTTTATTTGTTGTCTCCGCTTCATCAGAATTTCCAATATTCTTGACAGACATAGAAAAAAATAAAAGAAAAATAACCAAAAGCGATTATTTATTAATTAAGTCAAATGATACTTTTCCATGCTTAAAAACAGTAATCTCAAAAGAAGATTAATTCTTGCTAAAAGACTTTCTCAATAACTGCCGATTTACTTCCTCTCTCCTCAAATCTGTCGGAATAAAAATCTTCCATAATGGTGTTTTTTCTCTTTTGTCAGCCAAGGCAAAACTGAGCTTTTCTATTTCTTTAGAAAATCCAGCTCTTCTGCTATAAACCGCGATAGGCATTCTATGAAACAATGCTTTCAATCCCGCAGAGTCTTCTGGAATTCTAGCCACAACAGGCAGTTTCATCACCTCTTCTATATCCTTAAGGCGAATTTCATATTTAGAATTTTTAATTTTATTCAGTATTATGCCATAAATAGTCTTGCCTCGTTGTCTGGCAAGCTTAGCAGCTCTTAAAGAACAGCTCAGGGTTGGATAATCTGGAGTAGAAACTATAAATATTCCATCTGCAGCAAGCACACTAGACAATATTTCATCATCTAAACTCGGAGAAGAGTCAATAATGATAAAGTCATAGCTCTTTTTTACATTTTTAATCTTGTCTTTCAATTTTAATGCATTGAATTTTCCATTATAAAAATAACTTCCAGGAACAACATCAACCCCAAACCTATTATGAATAGTATCACTTATTTTTGCTTTTCCAGCCAAGACATCATGAATAGTCGATTCTGGTTCAATAATATCCATATGCAATCCGAGATTTGGGGCAGAGTAGTTTGCATCTACGAGAAGCACTTTTTTGTCATGCAAGTTTGATAAAGCAGAAGCAAGAG
>Ga0233423_10001550_pt1 | contig 11466 bp, 9 predicted proteins | sample Watercolumn_Mata_FD_180713 | JGI IMG/M metagenome (GOLD analysis project Ga0233423, IMG submission 180713) | Freshwater microbial communities from Lake Matano, South Sulawesi, Indonesia - Watercolumn_Matano_2014_112_MG | ecosystem: Environmental > Aquatic > Freshwater > Lake | place: Indonesia... | reverse complement strand
TAGTGAAGTTGTTGGAAACCATGGGGATCAGAGTTCTCGATATATATGCTGTTTGTGGCTGGATGGAGGTGTTGCATATCCCACCAGAGGTTCTGGAGTCCAAAAAGTGGGACGAAGGATTCTTTGGTCAGGCAACCGAATTGGTGTTAAGGCTGAGCAAAGAGCCTTCTGTCAAAGGAATGTCAAGACACCTGGTGCTATATGGGGAGAAACCTTGTACTGAGCGCAGTCGAAGTAAAGGGATAGGGAGGTGAGCCGTGCGACCGAAGCTGGAACTCCTGGAACGGGCACTGGTGGAACGCATCGTGGCCGAGGCCTATGACCTGCTGTGGGACCCCGGCGTGGTGGTGCATCGAGAGAATGCTTTGCAACTCCTGGCCGATGGCGGGGCCACGGTGGACTTTGACAAGAAGATCGCTAAAATGCCTCAGCACATGATTGACGAAGCGCTGAAGACCGCTCCAGCTAACGTAGACATCTACAATCTGAAGGGAGAGCTACGCATGCGCCTGGGCCAGGACAACGTCTATTTCTATCCCGGCGCTACCGCTCTACAGATCATAGACCCTGTCACCGATGAGTACCGCCCTCCCCTCACCGAGGACCTGGTACGCTTCATCCAGGTGGTGGAAGGCCTGCCCCAGATTGACGCCCAGGCCGGTTCGCTGTTGTGTGCCGACGTGCCCAAAATGGTTTCGGACAGTTACCGCTATTATCTGATGTTGCTCTACGGCACCAAGCCCCTCTGTGGTGGGGCCTTCAGCATTGAGGGCTGGTATCCGATGAAGGACCTGCTGGTGGCCTATTTCGGCAGCGAGGAGGCTATCGCCGCCAGGCCCGTCAATACCATGGCCATCTGCCCGTCGCCGCCCCTTCTGTGGAGCGAGATCACCTGCCAGAACCTGATGGACTGCGCCAGATGGAGCCTGCCAGCGGTGCTCATCTCCATGCCCCTGGCCGGAGCCACCGCCCCGGTGACCATCGCCGGTGCGGTGGTGCAACACACCGCCGAATCTTTGAGCGGTGTAGTCATCCACCAGTTGGTGAACCCTGATGCGCCCATCATCTACGGCGGCTCGCCTGCCATGTTCGACATGCGGGAGGGCACCACGCCCATGGGCTCCATCGAGACCATCATGATCAACTGCGCCGACGTCCAGATAGGCAAATACCTGGGCCTGCCCACGCATGGCTACGTGGGCCTGAGCGACGCCAAGATCGTAGACGCACAGGCTGGTTTGGAGTCAGCGATGGGGGCAATCCTGGGTGCGCTGGCTGGAATCAACCTGATCTGCGGGGCCGGCATGTCCGACTTCGAGAGCGGGTTGAGCTTCGAGAAGGTGGTTATTGATGCCGAGGTGATCGGCATGGCCAAACGTTTGCTTGCCGGAGTAGAGGCCCGTGAAGAAAGCTTGGCCACAGCCTTGATGCGAGCACTGGGACACCACGGCAACTTCTTGGCCACCGAGCATACCCGCAGGTGGTTCAGAGAGGAACAGTATATCCCCTCAGCGGTCATTGACCGGGCCTTCCAGAACACCTGGGAGAATCGCGGGGCCAAGAACATCGTGCAGCGCGCCCGCGAGCGAGCCAAAGCCCTGATCGCCGAGTACCAGCCCCCCAATGTGTCCGCCGAGGTCTGTAAAGAATTAAAGGCTGTTATGACCAGGGCGGCGAGGCGGTATGGTATGGACGAATTGCCTCCTTTACCAGAATTGTAAAGCTACCGAACCACTTCCCGACGAATTGCCCATGGTTGCCGAAATCGAGTGGATGACCTGATGGCGATGTCCCAAACCGCCATGGGTTTGATCAACACCGCCTACATTGAGCGGCTGAATGCCACCTTTCGAGCCCGCATGCCCTCCTTGGTACGACGTACCCGCAACTTGGCCCGCACGCTTGCTCTTCAGGCTGCCCTCAAGACCACTCCACGCTGTCCTGTAGTGCTACCCAGTGATCAGTAATCAGGGATTAGGGCATCAGGGAATGAGGAAATGCCTGATTCCCCGATTTCCTGATTACTGGCTAAGCTAACACTTCGTCCACCAAAGTGACCAGATCCCGGATCTCCATCCCGATTTCCTCACCCAGCCTCCCATCGTCCAGGGCGCACTTGAGATGGATCTGGCATTTGGCGCAGGCGGTGACCAGTAGGCCGGCACCGGTGGCCTGGGCCTCGCGCAGGCGATCCACCTGGATCTGCTTGTTGACCGCCCCACAATTAGTCCAACAACTGGTGCCGCAGCACAGGGCGTTCTTGCCGCTGTGCTCCATCTCCACCAACTCCAGCCCCAGGGCTTCGATCACCTGGCGGGGCGCGTCGTAGACACCCAGGTGGCGACCCAGACGGCAGGGGTCGTGGTATGTCGTGATTCGGAATTCGGAATTCGGAATTCGGAATTCGCCATCCCTTACCTTCCGGGTCAGTAGTTCGGCGATGTGCACCACCTCCATCCCCAGGTCACCTATGTAGGCAGGATAGTCCACCCTCAGCGTACGGGCGCACTCCGGGCAGGTGGTGACGATGCGTCTAGCTCCTGTGTCCCGCAGCATAGCCATGTTCAGTTTGGCCAGCTTGCGGAAGTTGGCGATATTCCCCTCCCACAGAAGGTCGTGGCCACAACAACGCTCGTTCTTCAGGATAATGGGCTCGATGCCCAAACGGTTGAGCACCCTGACAGCACTGCGGGCAATCTCCAGCCCCTGGGCACCGATCTTGTTAAAGAGGACATCGTAGTAGGGCAGGCAGCCGACGAAATACAGGGTATCGGAGTCGGTTGAAACCTTGAGGTCTTCGTCGAGCCAGTCCAGACGGTTTTGCTTCAGCTCAGGTGAAGTCATCATTCGCATCCAGGTCTGGATGGCCTCGCCGTGGGAGCAGAGCCCTTCCTGGCCCGACCCCCGCGCCAGAGCCCGCAGGTTGCGGATAAACTCCACGTAGTGGACATCCGATGGGCAGCGCTCGGAGCAGTGCTGGCAGGTGAGGCAAGACCAGAGCAGCACGTCGGTCAGCAACTCCTCTCCCTCACCCCAGATGACCCTCTCCACCGTCAGGCGAGGCGAGTAGGTTGCTTCCCGCCGCGAGATGGGGCAGACCGAAGTGCACTTGCCACACTCCAGGCAATAATAGGCTTTGGTGTTCTTGATGATCTGCTGAATGGCTTCCATGATCTCTCCAGAGAAGTGACCAGTGATCAGTGATCAGGGAATCAGTTCCCCCGATTCCCTGATTTCCTGATTCCCTGGTTCCCTGATCTCTAATCCCTCCCTAAACTCCGTCACCTTCTGGACGAACGCTTCCCCGTCCCCCGCTCCTACCCAGTCCAACACCAAGCGCTCGTCCTCGATGCCTAAGAGATGAGCGATGGCCCTGGTCTCCTGGAAAAGCTCCTCTGCCCGCTGGTTGCCGAACTGGTAGTGACACTCCCCAGGCGGGCAGCCTAGGAGCAAGACGCCGTCAGCTCCGAGCTCAAAAGCCTTGAGAATGAGGCCCGAATGCAGCCGTCCCAGGCACATCACCCTGATGGGGCGCACGCTGGCCGGATAAGCCAATCGTTGGCTGCCGGCTGCCTCCAGGGCGCTGTAGGCGCTCCAGTTGCAAGTGAATACAACGATGCGAGGTTCCATGTTACCAGGAAACGTACACTCCTCTGGACATCACTCCCCTATTTTCACATAAGTTGGAGAACTGGTGGATGTCACTGTCACATTACCAGACCCGTCTGCTGTAATCGTGGTCTTTTTGCCCAGCATGGTGATGAGTGAAGCCTGGGTTGCTGGAGCAATATTGATAGTCACGTCCTGATTGATCGGCTTTTGTTTAGATACCCCCTGCGGTGAGAAGACTACCCAGAGCTTCGAGGTTGGTCTCTCTCGATAGACAAAGCGATAAATGAATGGCGGGCCCGGTTGGTTATACTCGCCAGAGATTCTGCTATCGAAGTCATAGTCAAAGAACCTGACTGTCTTGATCATTGTTTGCAAAGCCCGCCAGGCCAAGCGAGGTTGTGGTGGGTCGTGCTCATCGAGCGCACTCAGCAAACCCATGTCTGCTGCCCCTTCTTCAAACAGATGAGTTTTGCTGAAGTACTCGAAATAAACCCATCCTTTCAAACTGACATTGAGGGCACGAGCCACAATATAAGTCTCGATTACCTGTTCGGCGTGTGTTTGTTCCGGCAGGCCTCCCAAATCTTCGCCGCACCCGAATCCGCCTTCGTTCAACCAGAGCGGCCTATCAGCGTACCCGTGTTCGTCCAGAAATCTACGGACGTTAAGCAGCCCGACGACCCCGGTGTATGCCCCGGGGCTTTCCAGGTGAGTAGCCAAAACCCCATGGCTTTGCGCGCCATACCAGTCGAACTTGGGAGAGAGGGCAAATGCCCGGGTATGATACTCTTCCCACTCTTCGATACTGTGGGCAGTTGTGGCAAAGTTGAAGCCAATCACAATGGTAGTCGGGTCAGCGCGCTTGATGCCATCGTAGGCAGCATTCAGGAGAGGCACGACCACTTCAGGATCGGTTGCAGGGTAATTATGATCCCACACGTCAGCCGAGCCGCCCCAGACCGCTACGAGCCCTGACCAGGCCGCATGAGCATGATACCGACTCACGACTTCATAGGCGAACTCGCCGTATTCGGCCACGAATCTAGGGTCATCGCGGGTGATCGTCTCGTCCCAAGGAAGACCGGGTGATTTAGGACAAATGATAAAAGCGATGACTTTGAGCCCAGCCTGAGCCAGCTTATCCATTTGCTCGTCGGTTGCTATCCATTTCCACACGTCGTCACCGCGTTCGATGCTCCCCCATGTGAAATCCACCAGACCCTGGACGTACTCAAGCCCAAGCTCAGTCATGCTGCTGCGCTGGAACTCGTCGTAGCCCATGCCGCCGTAGGCACGCACCGTGGGAATAAAATCGGGCAAGCGAGAGGATGGAAGAGTTACAGGCATGACCGTTGGTGTTTGGATCAACATCGTGGTCGGTGCAGTCGTTTTCGCCGGAACACATCCTACCAGAAACAACACAACGAACACGGTTCCCAATCGCTGTAGTGAAAGTTGATTACTCATACTACCCTCCCTGCTCTACGGCGGTGCGCCACCCAATTACGGATTATGCAACATGGCGGAGAACTACCCGCTACAACCTACCAACTCAGCCAACATCGCTTCGATTTGCCTGTCCGTGGAATAACCCGCCGTGATCGCACCGGACGGACAGTGGGCGGCACAGGTGCCGCATCCCAGGCAGGCGGCCTTGTCCACCTGGGCGACTAAAACGCCCCACCCGTTGTCACGCAAGCTGACGGCGTGGAACTCGCAGATTTCCTGACAGGTGCCGCAGGCCCGGCATCGGGCGGGATCCACTCTAGCCACGACAGGCTCGACCACAGCCCATCCCCTGCTCAGCAGAGCAGCAATCCTAGAAGCAGTGGCCAGGCCCCACACCTGCGGATCATGTCCATCGTCTGGATTATAGGCAAAGACCCCCAGACCTCCAACTTCCAATTCATCCGCAGGGGGCAGGACGATGGCCCCAACCTTCAACTCACCATCCGCTTCAGGCATGACTGCCGTCAAGTTGCCTACGGAGCCTCCCACGGACAGAGGCGGGGCCTCGCTTCGGAACACCCGGAACCCTTGAATCTTCAACGCATCAGCACAGACCGCACTACCTATCCCGCTTCCGACGACCAATACGCTTTTGTCGAGGGAAACGACACTCCTGATCCTGCCTTTGTCCTGGCAAACCTTGGCCACAGCGGAGGCAATGAGGCTCCTGGCTTTGGCCGTGGCCGCAGCCGGCTCACCGGCATGAACCCATGCGCATTGCTCCCGTATGTTCACAAACTCATAACCAACAGACGTTTCACGTTTGACGTTTGACGTTTGAAGTTTGCAGCGCACCCTCTGATAGGTACAACTATCGCACACCTGATCAAGCGAGCAGCACGAGCAAGCAGCTAGAACCACCCAGTCCAAACCTGCCTCGACGATGGCCCGCCGGATGGCCGCCGCTCCCTCCTCGTGGCAGGCGAAGGGGAGATCCGTCGCGAAAGCCACGCCAGGCAAACGACGCACCTCGCCTACCACCGCATCTACATCCACAACGGCTCCGATCTCATTGCCACAGCGGCAGACGAAGACGCCGATTCGAGAGGGGACTGCGGGAAGGGAAGGAAAAACGGGAAGGGCGGGGAAAACGCGATAGGCAGCCAGATCAGCCATGACCTTGGCAGCGGTGGCGGAAGCGCCCAACACATCGTCAGGCTCAACCCAATACTCCCCCGCTCCTCTGCTCCCTTGCTCCCCCGCCCAAATAACTGCCCCCACATCCAGGCTCAGGCGTTTCCCTTGTGCACTGTGGTCAATGGCCGCCGGCTCGCAGACCTTGACGCACTCCAAGCATTCGGAGCAGACGCCGCATGAGAGACATCGCTGTGCCTCAGCTATGGCCTCTTTCTCGCTGAAGCCCAGGTTGATCTCGGCGAAGTCCACTCTCTCGGCCACAGAGAGCTTGGGCATTTGTGCCCTGGCCTCTGGCTCGACGACGGGCGGGGTGTAGTACTCAACCTCGGAAGTATCGGGTGGCCACAGCGTGTGGTCGGCGGCCAGATCCTCGCCACTGAGGTATCGGCCGATGGACTCGGCAGCGCGCTTGCCGGCGGCGATGGCCTCGATGACCGTGGCCGGCCCTGTCACTGCATCGCCCCCAGCGAAAACACCCTCCAGATTCGTCTGCAGTGTTACAGGATCCGCGACGATCCAATCTCCAATCTCCAATCTCCAATCTCCAACATCCAAAACCTGGCCAATAGCCACGATGACCGTATCTGCCTCAACCACGAACTCCGAACCGTGGACGGGTATAGACCGCCTTCGCCCGCTCTCGTCAGGCTCCCCTAGCTCCATGCGCAGACATTCCAAGCCCGTCACCCGTCCATTCGTACCCAACACCCTGGCCGGTGTGGCCAGGAATTGAAAAGCAATGCCCTCTTCTTCAGCCTCTTCGATCTCCCACGGACGGGCTGGCATCTCTTCACGGGAACGGCGATAGAGGATAGTGACCTGTTGCCCCCCCAATCTCCTGGCGGCCATAGCCGAGTCAATGGCCACGTCACCGCCACCAATCACCAGCACCTTCTCACCGACTGTGACCTCATGGCCGAGACCTACCTCCCGCAGGAAATCAACCCCGTGAAGCACGCCGGTCAAATCCTCGCCTTCGACGTTCAGCCGGCGGCTGCCGTGAGCACCCACCGCCACGAATACCGCATCGTAGTCCCTCTTGAGATCCTCCAGAGACAGGTCCCCATTTGAGCCGATAGGGGTGTTGGTCCGAATCTCCACCCCCAAATCTTCGATGGCCTTGATCTCGCTTTGGAGGACATCTCTGGGCAAACGATATTCGGGGATACCCACCGCCATCATACCGCCCGCCACAGGCAGGGCCTCGAAGACGGTGACGGGATAGCCCTCGCGGGCCAGGAAGTAGGCAGCGGTGAGGCCGGCGGGCCCGCTGCCGACGATGGCAATCTTCTTAGCGTCGTAGCGTCGTAGCGTCATAGCATCGTAGCGCTGAGACGCCGAGCCGCTTAGGCGCTGAGACGCTTCGTAATCGGACACAAATCGCTTGAGGTATTCGATGGCAATGGGCTGGTCGTGCTCGCCCCTGCGGCAAGCTGCCTCGCAGGGGTGATGGCAGACGCGACCGCAGATGCCGGGGAAGGGGATGGCCTCGCGGATCAGGGCCAGGGCTTCGGCGAACTTGCCCTGGGCGATGAGGGCCAGATAGCCCTGGACGTGGATGCCGGCCGGGCAGGCCGCTTTACACGGGGCGGGCCCGCGCTTTTCAATGGCGAAGATACTCGGCACAGCGTGGTCGGGCTTGTAGATGGCTCTATCAGCGTCTAAGCGTCCAAGCGTCTTAGCGTCTATGCATTGTTCGCTTGGACGCTGGGACGCTACGACGCTGGGACGTTGTACTGTAACCGGACACACGGGGACACACTCGCCACAGGCCGTGCACCTGGCCAGGTCCACGTAGCGGGGATGCTGCTGTACCTCGACGTGGAAATCGCCCCGCAAGCCCCCCCTCAATCCCCCCCAACTCTGGGGGGGAAGTTCCAACTCTCCCTGAAGCTGCGTCACCTCAGCCTGGGTGAGCAGATAGATGTTCGGATGCTTGGCCGCTTCTAAGAACCTGGATGCCAGGAGAGGCCGGGATGTCCCAACGCCATTCCCAAGAAAGGGCGACCTCTCCACCAGGCAAACTTCCAGCCCTGAATTGGCTAGATCAAGGGCCGCCTGCAGGCCAGCCATGCTGCCGCCAACAATCAATACCGCTTTGGTCATAGCGTCTCCCCACTCAGTGACTTTAGTTTAGACTAGTTTCTGTCTGGAAACCCCAATCTGGGGTTTGTCTTGAGCCTCCAGAATAAGAATACGAACCCAACCCCATTACCTGGCTTGCCTATTGGTTTAACTATCAACCATTTGTGTCAACTTAAGCTCTGAGCCCCGTCCCCGGGGCGGCCCGGGGACGGGCCTTTGAGCCTTAAGTTGACACTAATGAACTATCAACATTATATTACAGGCCCCCCAAGAATGTCAAGCAGCTATTCCTCCCGCAGGATTTCCTCAGCCACCTCCCGCATCGGCCTTCGGCTCTGCCTGCTTTGGCGGTGGATCTCGTGAAGGCCTCTTCGGTCAGCCCATAGCGCTCCATAAGGACGCGCTTGGCTTGATCAACCATCTGGCGCGCCGACAGAGTCTCCTGGAGGCTTTTCGCTTCCCTCTCCAACTCCCGCCACCCCTCAAGCCTGGCCACGGCGATCTCGATGGCAGTGGCCAGCAACTTTCACCTGTATTGGTTGGTGATCGGCAGCCGCCGATCCTTGCCGAAGGCGCGGGGGGTGATTTTGACTCCCGGCGGGGCCTGACGACGCTTGTACTCGTTGCGGTCCACCATGTGGATGACCCGCCGCACGGTGGCCTCGTCAAAGCCCAGGGCCACGATTTCGTCCAGTCCGCAGTCCTCCTCCACGTAGGCATGCAGGATGGGGTCAAGGGTGGCGTAGGGTCCGAGGGTATCCTCATCCCTCTGATCCGGCCGCAGCTCGGCCGTGGGAGCCTTCTCGAAGACCCTGCGGGGGATGACCTCGCAGTCCGCCGAACCGTTCTTATGCCCGGCCAGCTGGTAGACCAGCGTTTTGGGCACGTCCTTGATGACGGCGAAGCCACCCGCCATGTCGCCATAGAGGGTGCAGTAGCCCGTGCTCACTTCGCTCTTGTTCCCCGTGGTGAGAACCAGCCAGCCGAACTTGTTGGACAAGGCCATGAGGATGTTCCCTCTGATGCGAGCCTGGACGTTCTCCTCGGCCACATCGGGCTCCATCCCGGTGAAGGGCGCGGCCAGCATGTCGAGATAGGCCTGGAAGGTCGCGTCAACGGGGATGACCAGGAACTCAATGCCCAGGCTCTCGGCCACCTGCTGGGCATCAATGCGGCTCTCCTCGGAGGAGTAGCGGGAAGGCATGAAAACACCTACCACGTTCTCCTTCCCCAGGGCATCAACAGCAATAGCTGCTGTCAAGGATGAATCAATGCCCCCGGAGAGCCCGATGACCACCTTCTGAAAGCCATTCTTGCGAACGTAGTCCCGCGTGCCCAGGACCAGGGCCTGGTAGATCTCCGCCAGGGGGGCCAGTCTCTCCGTCCTCCTCGCAGGCAAAGGTGGCTTCTCCCCCTGAGATTTCACCGCCGGCAGCGCTATCCTGCTCACCTTCCCGACATCGGCAGCCAACTTCTCTTTTCGGCGCCTGGGGTCGTGGAGCCGCTGGCGAAAGACGCTGCCTACGTCCAGGTCGGCCACGACCAGATCCTCCGCGAACTGTTTGCCCCGCACCACCAGCTCGCCTCGCTCATCAAAGACGACACTGTTTCCATCGAAGACCAGCTCGTCCTGGCCACCCACCAGGTTGCAGAAGGCCACGGTGGCCACATTGTCGGCGGCACGGGTGGCCAGCATCCTCTCCCTGGCCATCCCTTTCCCGGCATGATAAGGGGAAGACGAGATGTTGACGATGACCCCGGCGCCCCCTACCAGGGCCTGCACCTCGCCGGGGCCCGCCGGATACCAGATGTCCTCGCAGATGTTGATGCCGACGATGGTCCCCTGTAGTACGAAGACCGGGCTGTCGGTGCCAGCCTGGAAGTAGCGGTTCTCGTCGAAGACCCCGTAGTTGGGGAGGTACATCTTGTGATACACCCCGGCCAGGGCGCCATCGTGAATGATGGCAGCGGCGTTATAGATGTCGTCGGCGCTGTCAACGAAGCCCACCACAGCAGTGATGGAACGGGTCCCCTCGATAACCTGCTGGAGGCAGTCCAGGTTGGCCTTGATGAAGTCGGGCTTGAGCAGGAGGTCTTCGGGGGGATAGCCGGTCATGGCCAATTCCGGGAAGGCGACCAGGTCCACACCAAGCTCCCTCGCCCGGCCAATGTAGTCCAGGATTTTCTGCATATTGCCCTTCAAATCCCCAACCGTGGGGTTAATCTGCGCCAGCCCTATCCGCAGAGTTCGCATCCCCCTCTCCTTCACTCCTCATTTTGCTCAAAGTTTAGCACAAAGTGCGGACTATGTAAAATGCGACGGGGTGGCTACAAGACAGCCACCCCGCCCTTACTTTGTCTACGCCGATCATGGGACAGTTTGGGGATTAGCCAGACTTGCTACCCTCCGATGAGCCCTCCCACCGCGGCAATTGTCAGGCCCACCATGCCCAGCACCGCCGCGGCAATGAACATGACCACAAACAGGGCAAGCCAGCCCAGGATGACGGTGGCGATGGTCTGAACCCATTCCAGGTCCAGGGCCTCCTTCGTCGCCACGAACCAAGAGATCAATCCCATAATCGCGGCGATAACGGCAACTGGAGTCAACAGGCACTTTAAGGTATCGGAGAAGGCTGTCAGCACGCCAATGACTCCCACGATATGCCAGACGTAGGCCAGTCCCAGGGTGCGCACCAACTCCTCGAAGGTGACATCGGCGTTGAAAACCGTGCGCCCCACCCAGTTGATGACGAAAGCACCCACAGCGAAAGCGATGACCGCAACGACCGTGCCTACTATGGTCCCGATAAGCCAAGCACCCACACCCACATCGCGGGCGCGGGCCGCATTTGACCCAAGCTGTTCCAGGAAGGCGACTACTATCACCAGGAGCCAGGCTGTGCTAGTGAATGTGGTGTCCCTCTCGACCTCCTTGTACACTTCGCGCCGGAAGGTGAAGGCGCTAATGATACGATCGGTAAGCATGATTTGACCTCCTTCAAAGAATATGATGGGTATCTGCAAACAAACCGTACTGTCCTCTGATTTATGTCATGTTACCACCTCCTCCCATCGCGGCTCCTGAGAGATGCTGTAGAACTCCACCAACCGCTTTTCCGT
>Ga0233423_10001549_pt1 | contig 11468 bp, 14 predicted proteins | sample Watercolumn_Mata_FD_180713 | JGI IMG/M metagenome (GOLD analysis project Ga0233423, IMG submission 180713) | Freshwater microbial communities from Lake Matano, South Sulawesi, Indonesia - Watercolumn_Matano_2014_112_MG | ecosystem: Environmental > Aquatic > Freshwater > Lake | place: Indonesia... | reverse complement strand
CCTCCGCCGAGGATGATGAGGTCGTAAATCATAAAAAGTGTCATTCTGAGCGAAGCGAAGAATCCCTTCGTCAGTTTTTTTATTTATTCTATTATTATTCTACCTTTTCTTAGCCAAAATTAAAAGGTGAAAATTTTATATTCACCTTTTGTTATCATTATTTTTTATTATCTAAACTAAATTTATTTAAAACCTTCTCATACTCTTCAACATCAACCACCCTTGATACATTACTACAAATATCATTATAAATTTTTTGGAAATCTACTTTTTTATCTTCACTTTTTCTAACTGCTATTGAATACAACACCGAGTCCAACAAATTACACCTGAATGATTCATCAGAATTTTTCAAAGAATAAATTAACAATGAGTGCTGTGCATTAATTTTAATTACACCCTCATCTGGATTGTATATTGCTCTTGGACCATCTTTACCCAAAGCATCCACCAATATGTCAGTTATCACGCCTTCTTCAATTTCTATTTTTGCTATTCTGGTTCCTTTTATTGGACCCCTCTTATATTTATCGTCTATAGGATCTAAAACATAACCACATGCATTACACTTCCAATATTCTTCTTGAATTTTATTTTTTTCTTCTTTTGAAGTTTTTTTCCATCTTACAAAAACATTTTTCTTAACTCTCAAAATACTGGTGCATTTTGGGCACTTAAACATAAGATTCGTAGAGGAAACTAATGCATGTTCATTATTTTTTTCCTTTCTTATCAAACCCTCTATTTCGCCACTTTTGCTAATTTTTGGTTCTACTTTTTCATTTTTCAATATCTCCTTTAAATCAGAAATAACTTCTTTTTTTACTTTATCCACTAGTGTCTTTGTTCTTTTAATATCTACTCCCCTGTTGCGATACCATTCGTCGTTAATTAATCTCAAAACACCACCAAAGGGTAATTTATCAATATATTTATTTTTTATCGTTCCATTTAAATATGCGCACAACTGATGGTAAGCTGAATTCTCAAAAAAGGCCGTCCTGTCACTTTTCAAAATAAGCCCTCCTTTCAATTGCTCGGCATAATTATTTTTTTCTATCGCCTGGACTTTAATTATACCTTTTATTCTTCTCCTAAACCCCTCTGCTGAACTTAAATCTTTTATCCTCAACCAATCAACCTTATCGCCACTATACCCATCTATTCTTTGGTCCTTTACATAAATATCAATACTTGGCTCTTCCCACGTTTCTTCTCTTAAATAAAAAGTCCCTTGTATTCTTCCACAAGATAATTTTGATAAAATAGGAACCTTTTTATTGCCTAAGCAAAACTCTTTTAAACTATCAAAACTATATTTTTCTGTGCTTTCCGGTTCTTCCGCTTTAAATCTATCTCCGTTTACCCATATTTTCAAATTCAAATCGTCGTCAAGAAGTAATGGCAGGTGTTTTTCAGATAAATATTTAATAAAATCATCCTTCTTAATGTCACACCATCTTAATTTTTCTATCCTAATTAAAGTGGAATAATCCTTACCACTAAAATCAATATTTTCTGAAAAATATTCCGGTTCATACTCCCCAATATTAACCTCTTCTAATTTATTAAAATCAATTTTAATTTTAAAACCAATTTGTTCACCCTTTTTTCTTGTTTCAACTATTAAAATATTACCAAGTGCCGCATTTGCACAAACACCTATACCAAACTGCCCCCTGGCTTGTAAATCCATGTTTTTTTCTCCGAGTGTTAAATAACGGTTTAATAAAACATCTTTTGTCATCCCAACCCCGTCATCTTTTATTTCAATTGAATTTTCATTTAAATTGATAGAAATATTTTTTGCTCTTGCGTCTAACGCATTAGCAACCGCTTCGTTTAATGCCTGATCATAATTTGAATATTTACTACGACCTAAAATTTCAGTGGCTATTCGGCCTCTTCCTTTAAAAATTTTGATTTTCTCGGTTGTTTCCATCATATCTTTACAATTTAAATTTATTATCCTCTTTTTTATTAAATCTAAACTTCATTTTTGTTTCTGCGACCTTTTCTTCAATAGCTCGAAAAATTTTCTTTATATCCTCTTCCGTATACTCATATGCCGCCCGGTTGGCACAATTTCCAAGAATTCTTAACCCGCGCAAAATATTATTTGTGCGATAAATAGCAAGTTTTTCAAACCTTTGTCGTTTTGTTAGTGTATTTGTCATATATTTTATGTATTTGTAATAAATTTATTCTATTAGTTTATTCATTATTTATTATACACCCATTTGAAAATTAATGTCAATAGATGATTTTTATTTTAACTTTTTGGCTAAATCTACACAAAAATTAACTTTTTCCAAAAAATTATCCACACTAAATTTTTAGAAAATTATTCTTTTTCTAAAAACCAAAAAATAAATTGTAGATAAATTGTTCCACGTGGAACAATTTAATTTTTATCCATTCTGGATCCCGGGTCAGGCCCGGGATGACAAACCGCGCGTCAGACAAAATGTTCCACATGGAACATTTTTTCTGCTTGATATTTTATGTCTACATTGTTCTGGACATATTTTATCTTAATATCCTGTTTGTCCAGACCTGTGTAGACAAAATGTGGACAAGTCCACTTTTTTGACCATTCTGGGGGATAACTATGCTATATCTCCTCCTTTCGAAGGAGGGGGTGATTATTTCTTCCGCCAGTAGGAGCGTGGATGTACCCTGATTTATAATGAACGCCAATAACCACCCCGGCTCCCCCCGCCCCGCAAATGCGGGGCGGGGTCGCCACCCCTCCTTCAAAAGTAGGGGATGAAATGCCAAATTGTTCCACGTGGAACAATTTAATCCTTTCCAGAAAAAACTGTCTTTTTTAAAAAATGGCTATTTTTTTATGTTTTTGGCTAAAATTAGCTAAAAACACTATTTTTGCCAAAAAATGTTGTCTTTTTTGAAAAACATACCTATTTTGGCACTTTTTTGCTAAAATAAGCAAAAAATGCCATTTTTGCCAAATTTGCTAATCTTTTGACAGATTTGTCAAATTTAGGTTTAATTAAATAAAAACTATAAAATTACAAAACAAATACCTTATTTTAGCAAGTTATCCACTTGACATAATTTTTTAGAGATGCTATAATTATAATACTGAAAACTTAAGTAGAATAGAACTTATTTAATCCAGATACCCAAAGAGAAGAGAGATAATGGATATTAATAATACAAATAATTGATCCATTCAACTCTCTTTGGATATTTGGATTAAAATGTTCTTCTAGAAGTTATTGTTTGGCCGGCTTTTATAAGTCCGATTAAGCAATAACTTTTAGGGGAGCAGGGTGCTCACTATAAAATTTAAAAAATAAAGGAGGATATCGTGAAGAAAATGTTTCTGGATGGCAAGATTGTTCTTGAAAGAAAAAATCAAGAACAATTTATCACACTCATTTCTAACTTGGGTAACTCGATTAACCCGCATGGAGGTAATGCGGCAGAAACCCTGTCTCGCCTGGAGGGATTTGAGTTGAAAAACCTGCCTACTGTTTTGAATATAAGTGGGTTGGACGTGATGGCGGCATCGGATATTCGTTTGATGATGTTGATTTATCGCTTGGTGCCGAAATGTAAGATTGTATGTACGAATTCGCAAAGAGAGCTGCTCAGAAAGCTGGATCTCGGCTATATGTTGGAGCAGAAGGAAACACCTTCTTCAGTAAAAAAGGTGATAAATGGTTGGCGAAAAAAAACACAGGATGGGGGTCTTAGCTAACCCAGGTAGTAGTTTTGGTGGTCTGATTTTCAAACAGAGAATCAGACCACTTCATTTTCCTTCTCATTAAATTTTAGTGGGAAGAAAAATGGGGAGCAGGGTGCTCGCCATAGAATTTAAAAAACAAAAACAAAATAAGATAAGGGGGAAGTTATGAAATGCTTAAAAAACTGCGGGGAATGCAAAATTCCCTCAGAGGCGTTTCATGTCTTATTCAATCCCAAGACAAGAACGCTGGCAATTGGTTTTTTAACCCATCTCTACGGACCTCAAGGTGGGTGCCGGTGGGAACTGGAAAAACCGAGTGATCCGGGGGAAGTAACAGGAAAGATCATTCAAAAATACAGGCCAAAAAGAGTGGTCTTGAATATTCTTTCCGAAAATCAGGCGGTTGCCCTTTTCTCAGTTATACTCGCCGCCTGGAGAGAAATGCGGGAAAGGGAAGAGCTGTCAATTATTCTCCCTGAAAATTTTGATCGAGACAATTTTTTCGCCACAGGAGGGAGCGGCATCGGCGGATTGGGTCTTCCCGCCGAATTTTTCTCTCACATCGTTCAATGATTCCACGCGGGGCGCAAGCGCAGCTTGCCCCCGCCTCATTTTCAACCCTGTTCCAAATGTCCAAACAAGACAGGCGGAACGGGGTTTTTATTTTGCCAAACAAAAAATCCCAGCCCGAGAATGCGGATTGGGATTTTTTGGTGGACCCTACCGGGCTCGAACCGGTCGCCTCCCCGATAGCGCAAGCTTATCGGGACGCTCTATTATTTTTAATCACATTTATAATTTATGGACCTTAAGGGAGTTGAACCCTTGACCTCTTCCATGCCATGGAAGCGCTCTAGCCAACTGAGCTAAAGGCCCTTATTTAAAAGTAATCTGTTTTGTTAAAATTATTTTTTCTATTATTTTTCTACTTTTAAGTTTTTTTAATTTATATTCTAATTGTCTTGCTTCTTTAATGGTTTGCATCGGATAAAATAATTTTAACTCCCAAGGTATTAAATGTCTAGTAAACTTTGTCCTGCCAGAATTATGCTCCTTTAACCTATTTTCTATATTAATTGTACTTCCAATATAATAACTGTTATTTTTTAAACTTCTTAAAATATATATTCCAGGTTGGTTTTTCATAAACTTAATGAGCTAAGGGCCCAAAAATTTATTTAATTTTAGCACCAGGATTTTATTTTTTCAACTTGGTGGTGTTTGTTGGAAAAAGTCAGAACTCATTTTGAGCAAAATCCCGACTGATTGCCGCGCGAAGCGCGGCAGAACCAAAACGGAACGCTCGGGCGGGCAAAAAGGAAGGGGGTTGGGGGGAAGGAATTTTTGCCCGCCCTCGCTTTCGCCGCTTCTTTTTTCGCCGCCGTAATTTTTCGTGCCAACGAAGTTGGCGCGCCGCCTTTAATTCTTTATGTCGGAAACGTCAAAATAAATCTTTTCGTTTTTATAACTTTCAATCGCCAATTTACACATTTCAAAAATTGGTGATGGAAGATTATCTATATCATACCACAACCACGATTCAGATTTGTCCGGTTCTAAAACTTTCGGTTCGCCATTTTGACAATCGACCAAAAGTCCAACATGGACATAGTGTTTCGGCGCATACTTTATAACATTAGCGAGAAATTGAAAACGGATATTTTCAATTTCGATTCCACATTCTTCTGCAACTTCTCTTTTAGCGCACTCCGCAAACGATTCCATATATTCCAAATGTCCGCCCGGAAAAGCATACTCGCCTTCGCCATGCGAACCCTTGCGTTTGCCGAATAAAACTTTTCCATCTCTTAAAATCATTACGCCAACGCCAACTTTTGGTTTTTGAATTTTTTGTTCCATAATTTTAATAAGCTGTTGTTCTCGTTCTGTGATACGGCTTGCCATTATTATTTCCTTGCGTTGCAAGCCATAAATCGTCATTAATTTGGAATGACATAATTTGCGGACTGCGCTTCTTTACTTCTTCTTTAATAAACTCAACTGCCCAAATCGTGCTTGCTCTGATTTCGGTTTCTTCAGCAGAACCTTTTTGAATTTCAATTTTATTATCAATTTTTTCGGCAAGCGCAGTATTATATTCTAAAATTCCCAAATTTCTAAGAATTAAAGGCAATTTATAATCAGCGCAAGCTGTAATTTGGTCCATATTCCCTAATGCACCAAAATTTTTCCCACCAAAAATTTGAAAAATATCTGCAACAAGTAACTGCGCTCGTTTGTAAAAATAAATTTCTTTTTCTTTATATGTTGCGATGTCCAGAAAGGAAGGAAAATTTTGCACGATAAGCTCTAAAAGTTTTTGTGCGTCTCCGCTTGCTTCTGCAAGAAGATTTTTTGCTTTTCCGCCAAATTTGGCAGTCATATTCAATCCAATTTCGCGCAAAATTTTCCAGCGTTCTTCTAAAAGTGGAGTTTCAATATTTCCTCGCAAAACATGAGCAAATTCTTCTTTTGAAATTTTAGAACAATATTCAAAATTTGTGAGAGCCGCGCCTTCTTCAATTCCTCGCCCAAGAGCAAGAATCATTCCCCACGCACCGTCATGTTTTTTGTCTTTGTATTCAACCGTCCATTTCGGCTCACCCCAATAGGAAAAACTTAGTGCGTTAAAAACAAATAAAAAATGTAATTTGTCCTCGTCAGAAAAATGCGAAAAATTGAAAGGCGCGGCATTTAGCCAATGGTCGGTTTTGTCAGGATTAAAATTTTTTGAAAACTCCGTCACTTTTTCGTGGTTAATTTTTACAAGGTCAGAATTTTCAATCACAAATTTTGTAGTTTCTAAAATCTTATTCATATCTATTTCAAAAGGTTATCAACTTGAACCTCTAACGCTTTGGCGATTTTCTGCAAAGTTTCAATGGTCGGATTTGTAATTCCGCCCGTCTCAGCGGAAATGCCAGCCGAAGCGAGGGGCGAAGCCCCGAGCGAGGCAAATCCTGCCGTAAATAAACTTTGGTGGACCAGAGGGGAGTCGAACCCCTGACCTCGGCAATGCGAATGCCGCGCTCTAAGCCAACTGAGCTACTGGCCCAAAATTTTTTTGCCCCCAATATGAATCGAACACATATCTTGTCCTTCCGCCAATTCGGCGGACAGGTAGGACGAACTTGCTCCCCGCCCGCCTGACTCGTCCTTGTCCTTAGTAGGAATCGAACCTACATCTATCCCTTAGGACGGGATTGTTCTATCCATTGAACTACAAGGACTCACCAAGCGAGTCGGGCAGGTATCCGTGAGCTACAAGGGCAAGATTCTATATTATTCTATCATCTTTTAGGCGTCTTTACAACTCTTTTAATAAGCTGTAAGCTTAAAATATAAATAATTTATTTTACATCGGCGCGAGTATACTATTCGTATATTCGTACGATTCGTAAATTCGTAGTTTATATGTCTAAAGATTTTAAAGACGTGGAAACAATTATTGGGTCGACGGTAAAAATTGAAGGCGACTTCAAAGGCGAAGGCGACATTATTGTGGAAGGAATAGTAGAAGGCACCTTGAAAACCCGCCGCAATTTAAAGGTGGGCGAAGCGGCCAAAATCAAAGCCGGGGTGGAGGCCAGTAATGCTTATGTGGCCGGAGAAATTCTGGGTGATTTAAAAATTGCTGAGAGTTTGGAATTGACGCCGAGCGCCAAAGTAACCGGTGATGTGGAAGCTAAAATTTTAACCGTGGCCACGGGCGCGCAAATTAATGGCCAGATAAAAATGGGCGGGGAAATGACAGTAGAAAAGGTGGAGGAGAAAGAAGAGAAAAAGAAATAGAAAGGAAAACAGAAATCAGAAATTGGAAACCGGGGGCCGAAATTTCCAAGGGAAATTTCGGCAGATCCTGATTACTGATTACTGTTTACTGATTACTGTCATGTACCAATATATTTACGATCATTATTTAGGTAATAAAAAATATGATAAAGTCCTGGCTAAAATTGAAGCGCGACTGATTGATCTTGGCATCCAGGGAAAAATCAATAAAATTACTTTGCTGAAAAATTTTGAAGTTTATGTCAATGAAATTGTAGCCAAACAGCCAGAGGCCTTGGTGGTGGTGGGGAACGATGAAACGGTGGCAAAAATTTTAAATATCATCGCGGAAAAAGAAGTGGTGCTGGGGATTATCCCAATTGGCGAACCTAACACCATTGCCGGTTATTTTGGCATTCCCAAAGAAGAAGCGGCCTGCGAAGTGGTATCGGCGCGCAAAATTAAAGAAGTAGATTTGGGAAAAATTAACGGACAGTTTTTTATGTCGGCGGTGGAAGTTTTTGGCGAAGGCGCGACAGTTATTTGTAATAATAAGTTTGAAATTAAGGCTTTAAAAGACACGGAAAAAATCGGCATTTATAATCTCTGTTTTGAAACTGGTTCACATCAAATTTTTAATCCTCAGGATGGCCAGTTGGAATTAATTTCCGCGCCGAAAGAACAAAAAGGTTTTTGGGGTTTTAAAAGTAAAAAACAACTAACGGAAAGTTTAATTAAAATTAAAAAAGCAAAAATTTTGTCTTCGCCGGCGACTAGTTCGGTTTTGGTAGACGGGCATAAAATTATGAAAACGCCGGCGGAAGTAACTTTAGGAGAAAAGAAATTACGGGTGATTGTGGGCAAAGAAAGAAAATTCTAATCTCCTACGGATGTATGAATTTTACGAATATACGAACGGACAATTTAAAGCCGCCCCGCAAAATGCGGGGCGGCTTTATAATTTTCTTTGGTTTTCAGTTTTTAATTTAATTCTTTCATCAGCGCACTTTCGGCCACTTTTTCTTTTGTCTTATTTTTTTCTTTTTCGGCTCCACTAGCAAAATTATCATCTACTACTATTTTTTTAGCAGAGATATCAATAACCTGACCGCGAGCGATAATTAATTTTCCTTTAACCAAACCTTCAACTAACCCTTCTGGTTTAATGTAATATTCGGAAACGCTTTGAAAATCAGTCTCCACCGTGAAACCACTTAAATGACCGAGCATTTTGCCGGATTTAGTTTCCACGGGCAGATTAATTAATTTTTTACTAGTGATTTTCATAAACAATGCAGTATCATCCCGAGTCCCGAGCACTCGGGACGAGTGATCTCGCTGGTGACGAGATTCCTCGTCCCCCGATAACTATCGGGGTCCTCGGAATGACAACTATTGGGTTTTGCGAAAAATATATAGTTGCTGTACGCCAGTTAAAAGCGTAGTCACTAACCAATAAAGGGTCAGACCGGCAGGCAGAGAAATGCCGATAAAAATAGTCATGAGCGGCATGAAGATGGTCATCTGTTTATTCATGGTGGCGGCCATACTTTCATCTTTGGCGCCAGGCACGGCCGGTTGTTTTTTGGCCACCAACATTTTGGAAACCCACCATTGCGCGCCGCCGGCTAAAATAGCTAAAAAAATATTGGGTTTAGATAAATCCAAAAGACCAAAAGAAATGGGGTTAAGAACGCCGGGATTGTGTATAAAAGAATAAAGAGCATTCATTTTTTCACCACCAGCTAGGCCATTTCTAAAAACACTGTAAACGGCAATTAAAAAGGGAAATTGGATTAAAAGCGGCAAACAGGAAGAAAAAGGAGAAATTTTTTCCTGCTTATATAATTCCATGGTGGCTTTGGCCAAGCCCTGCTGGTCGCCTTTTAATTTTTCTTTTAAGGCATCTAATTTGGGCTGTAAGTCCTGCATCCGTTTCTGAGCGTGAAGACTTTGTACGGAAAAAGGATGAAGAATAATTTTTAAAACAAGGGTGATTAAAATAATTGCCAGGCCAACATCATGGCCAGGAATTACATTATAGAACCAAACCAGGGCATTAAAAATGGGTTGATAGAAGATGGCGTGATAAAGTTGATCAATCATAAAAATAAATTCCAAATCCTAAATTCTAAACTCTAAAAAATATCAAAATCATAAATTCCAATTTCAAATATGCAAATAGAAAATTATAATTTTGAATTTGGTATTTTGAATTTTTTTAGAATTTAGTGCTTGGAATTTAGGATTTAAAATTCCTGATACTCAAAAATCGCCAAACTTAATTGACTTTCTTTTTTGAATTAATTTTTTATTACTCCACCAAAAAGACTTCGGCGCCGGGCTTAACTTTTTCATTCACTTTCATGCCCACATCATCGCCGGCCTTAGCCACTTCAATTTGAGCGTGTTCCACTTGCATGGAATCCACGGCTTGATTGAAATCCGCACCGTGGCCAACAACGTGAATGTTGTCACCGACTTTCAGTTCGCTGGAAAGCTTGATGACGGCCACACCGATATGACCAAAATAGTGGGTAATTTGACCGATTGATTTTTCCATAATCGAGGTTTGTCATCCCGAGGCCGATATTACATCGGCCGAGGGATCTCGTTAGTTTTATATTTTTATCTTAGCATGTTTTAGGAAATTTGACAAAAAAAAATAAAAACGCTATAATGAGAATACAAACTAAATGAAAAGGAGGAAAGGTGGTCCAGCCAAAAATTGAATGGGAAAAAATAGGGGACGTTGCTGTCTTCTATTTAGAAGGAAAGGATTTTTCAAACGAAATAAGTATTGTAGAAAATCAAATTCGTTCAGGGATTACTCAAGGTCGTGAAGTTAAATTTATTTTGGAAATTTCAAAATTTGAATGGATATCGACCCCGGAATTAAGTAAACTAATAAATTGCTTAATAATTTCGCGTAATCGTGGTGGAGATTTGAAAGTGGCGGGCACAACAAGAAATGTATATGAAGTTATGGAGATAATAGAAATTTTACAAGTTTTGGAATCTTATAATTCAGTGAGAGAAGCGGTGAAAAGTTTTAATTACAAAAAGGAGGCTAAATGAAGCTGAAAAACAGAATTAGATTATGGGGGTTGGTACTAAAATCAGTGTTCGTTTCAGTGTTCGTTGCCCCGGACGAAAAAACAACGAGAAAGATCGCTGCCTGCACTTTTCCCAGAAAGAAAAAAGCGTAATCATAAATAAATCCCGCCGGTCACAGCCAGCGGGATTTTTATTATACAAACCTCTCCCTTGCCCTCCCCTTCGTAAGGGGAGGGAAACTATTTCACTGGATCCCAGCCACCGGAATGAAAAGGATTGCATTTTAAAACTCTTTTGATGGACAAAAAACCACCTTTAAAAATGCCGTGTTTTTCAATCGCGGTTGCGGCGTATTCGGAACAGGTAGGACGAAAGCGACAGGCACCGGTGCGGCGAAAATATTTCATTAAACCATGATCGGGAGAAAGGGTTTTTTGATATACTTTTATAAAAAAGATAAGAATTTTTTTCATAATAAAAGGTTTGTTATCCTAAAGGGTCCCGACGCCTCGGGACGACGAAGGATCTCGTTAATTTTGTGCGCCTATCGGCGAATTAACCCCTTCGCGCTCCCCCTTCTTAAGAGGGGAGATAACTACGAGATTCCTCGCCCCGCAATACGGCGGGGCTCGGAATGACAACCACTAAAAAAGCCCGGCTTTCTTAAACAAACCCAATAATTTTTGCTCCATTTCTTTATATTTCAACTCTTTCACGCTTTCCCTCACTAAAAACATTAAATCAAATCCTTGTTTTAAATTTTTATCGTTAAGTCGAATAATTTCTTTAATCTGCCGGCGAATTTTATTACGCACCACGGCGCGTTTATCAATTTCCAAAGAAATCACAACGCCATAACGATTTTGCGCCAAATTATTTTTTAAAATTTTAAAACCTAACTCTGATGCAAAAAAGGGTTGGCCAA
>Ga0233423_10001547_pt1 | contig 11473 bp, 11 predicted proteins | sample Watercolumn_Mata_FD_180713 | JGI IMG/M metagenome (GOLD analysis project Ga0233423, IMG submission 180713) | Freshwater microbial communities from Lake Matano, South Sulawesi, Indonesia - Watercolumn_Matano_2014_112_MG | ecosystem: Environmental > Aquatic > Freshwater > Lake | place: Indonesia... | reverse complement strand
TGGCTAGAGAGCCAGTCCAAGCTACGCAACCCGGTCATCGTCGAAGTCTTTCGCGACCTGGGCGGTTTCATCGAGAAGCTTGCACTGAGCGAAGCGAACGTGATGGGCACCGGCATCCAACGCATGGCCCGGGCCATGGAAGAACACGGGTTACTCCGGCCTCGCTTTGAGGAACTGGGGGGCGAGTTCCGGGTCACGCTTATCGGCCCGGGAGACCGGTTCATGGAAAAGGGAGCTGTCCCAGAGTGGGTGCGTGGGCTGAACGAGCGACAGGTCACGGCGATGGAGCACGTCTCCAAGCAGGGAAGGATCACGAACAAGGAGTACCAGGCCCTATTTGGGGTAGCGCGTGGGACTGCCCTAATTGATCTCAACGACTTGGTGACGAAAGGTCTGCTGGTAGCAAGAGGAGCAGGGCGTGGAAAGCACTACGTTCTCGGCACGGCCAGGAATGCTCAACGCGATTGGGCATTTATTGAGCATTAACTGAGCATTCTACTGCTCTGAATGACCTGACTGATTTGGTAACTCGCGGTCTCCTGGTCACCATTGGCTCTCGGCGAGGTCGCTTCTACAGGCTTGCCGAAAATGCCAAGTGACTTGGCAATTGTTTGGTAATTTTTGGCAATTGTCATTCACCCAGCAATTCGGCGACCGATAATGACCGATAGCGCCTGAGGATACGACCAAAGGTCCTCAACGTCCCGCCCTTTGACCGCATGAGCGACATCATCGGCGTGGCTCACCACTGCGGCGTCGTCGAGGGATTGGTCGGGGCGGTGGGGGAGTTGGGGGGTAGCGGATTTATGGAGAATGTGGTACAATTGTGCATAGAGGATTTTCCCCGGGAGATGATCAGATCGTGAGCATTCCTGTCCACCGCTTCGCACAAATCGTGACTGACCGGCCGGCGGAACGGTTCCTGCGAAAGCTATTCATCGGCAAACCGGACCTGGAGACGTTGGTTATCGTCTCGCCTTTCATCGGTAGTCTTGCCGGAACACGCTTCGAGTTGCGCGAGTTGTGCGAACGTCTCAGCCGGACCAACACCCCGGTCTACGTGCTCACCCGCGAGCCGGTGGACGACTACCACCGCGAGGGGGTGGCCGTGTTGCTTCAGTACGACAACGTGGAGGTGCGCTACAACCAGGCGCTGCACGCCAAGCTCTATGTTTCCTGGACCCGGGAGGTATCAGACGCATTTGCCTTGTTTGGTTCGGCCAACCTAACCTACCCAGGTGTGGAGGGCAACATTGAACTGGGCATGATGGTCTTCGGCAAGGGACCGGGCCGCGATTTGGTCAATCGCCTGTACAAGTGGGGCCTTGAGCTCCGTACATTGGCCGGCACTACAGTGGCCAAATATCGAAAAGTCGCAAGGAGGCTATGATGATGGAATTCCGAGAGTGGTTTTGCCTGCGCAATCGCGCAAACTTCACCATTGACCCCAAGGTCAACCCTACAGATGCTCGCTTCTACTTCGGACGCGACGACATCAAAGACAAGGTCTTGAAGCAGATGCGTCACTCATTTGCAGCCCCTGGCACGCCGAAAATGATGATCTGGGGACCGTATGGCTCGGGCAAGACCCAGACATTGTTTTACCTGGATTGGACGCTACACCACGACCCTCCTTCGTACCTGCAATTGCAGCCCCACACGGTGCATCTGGACATCGAGGTACAGAGCAAATCGAATGCCTCGTCACTGCATATGCAACTCCTGGAGACCCTGGGCAAGGAGACGGTGAGCAACTGGGTGCGCGAACTGTTCAAGCAGGTGCCTGACCTGAAAGCCACCCTGATGGAGCTGACGTCCGATCCAAACGTGGCCACGGGCTTGGAGCATCTACGCACTTTCGGTGATATCAACCTGACTGCCTGGCGGTGGCTAACTGGGCAGACCATCTCCACCAAAGAACTCGAAACCCTGGGCGTGACCCGTAACCTGGGACAAGTGGGAGCTGGCGATATGGTCGTGGCACTGATAGCCATCGGGAAGTTGGCGGAGCGCAACGGTGCGAAGTTGATCTTTCTGCTTGATGAGATGGAAGAGCTACAGAACGTTCGCACTGGCGACGCGACAGAGTCCATCCATCAGTACTTCCGCCGACTCTCCGATTCAGCCAACTCCACAGTGGGCTTCATGGTTGGGTTCAAGGCCAATACGCTGAGCGAAGGGCCCCGCATTCTGACCCGCGAGGACATCGGCACCCGTATTGGAACGCACAACTACATCGAGGTGGGGCACCTGCCAGCGGTCTCTGACGTGAAGCGGTTCATGGAGGAATTGCTGGAGCATCTGGTGGACACGGACAAGGCCAACGACAAGATTCAGACTGAAGCCCTGGAGGTCACGGTCAAGACCTATCCCTTCGCCCCCAGCGCCTTCGAGTTGCTGGCTGACTATGCTTCGCAAGACCCGTACAAGGCATTGCCCCGCAACATCATCAACGCCATCAACGAGTGCGCCATCCAGGCCTGGGACGAGGAGAAGGCATTGGTGGACGACCAAATCGTGAACGACGTGGCCCCACTGGTGTTTGCTTAGCCGCAGGAGATTCAGGTGAAGAAGTTCACGGTCAAGCCACGCCTGTCGCGCAGCCATCAGGTCATAGGGGCGCCGGACGATGTATCCGGAGCCTGGGTTTACCTGGGCCGGCTGGCTGAGGCCGGCCCCCTTACCCCTATCAGGTACGATCTAGATCACGCCCACGTGATGGCTGTCTTCGGCAAACGCGGTTCAGGAAAATCCTATACCCTGGGCAGCTTCCTAGAGGGTCTGTGCACCCGCCAACGAGAGACCAGCATCGGCCAGAACCCACGAAAGTGGGGTGTGCTCCTTTTCGACACCTTGGGCATTTTCCAGTGGGTGGACATCCCGGTGAAGGAAGACGCGCCTCAACAGATCGTGCGCCAGCAATTCGCCGTGCGCCGTGGTTGGGACGTGAAGACCGAGGCCCTGGATGTGCGGGTGTGGATACCGCAAGGCACCCGCACGGACAGCACACCGGCCAGCCACGGCGAGTTCGCCATCCGCTCATCTGACTTCAGTGCTGCCGACTGGGGCTACCTGCTGGGCCTGGACATCTACCAGGACCGCATGGGCCAACTGCTTAACGATGCCTATGTGAAGGTGACGCTGGAGGGCTGGCAGGACGGCACACGTCGCCACCCGGCTCAGGAAGCCTACAATCTTGATGACCTGCTGGCCTGCATCAAGCTGGACACGGAGCTTCAGGCCAGCTATCAGGCTGAGACCCGCCGCGCCGTCCTGCAGCAACTAACCACCTTCAAGCGCAACCCGCTTTTTCAGGATCAGGGAACACCACTGAATGAGTTCCTACAACCCGGCCGGCTCAGTGTGGTGGTGATGAACCGCATGTCCGATGAGTTGCGGCTGGTGGTGATCTGCGCCCTGATCCGCCGCATCATCGCCGCCCGGATCGAGGCCTCGGAGGACGAAAAGCATCTCAAGCTTCGACCCGACCTGACCGACGAGGAGCGGCAGGACATCCAGGCTAGGCTGTCAGCGAGCATCCCCCCGTCCTGGGTAGTCATTGACGAGGCCCAGAACGCCTTGCCGTCGGAGCGGCGCACCACGGCTACCGACATGTTGATCAAGTTCGTGCGCGAGGGGCGTAACTATGGCCTCTCGTTCATGGTGGCTACCCAGCAACCAACAGCTCTCGACCAGCGTATCCTTTCGCAGGTGGACACCCTCGTCACCCACCGCCTGACGGTGCAAACCGACATTGATTACGTACGCCGCAACCTGAAGTCGAACCTGCCCGACGAGGTGGTCTATGCCAATACTAAGCTATCTTTTGACGAGTTGATGCGTTCCCTGGATGTGGGGCAGGCTTTGGTATCGAATACCGAAGCTGAACGTGTCTTCATCTTGGACATTCTACCGCGTGTGAGCGTGCACGGAGGCTTTTAGCTGATGGCCTATTTCAGGGTGCTGGACAGCGCCAAGCGGCCGATGCAGCGGTTAGGTTATCTCAAGCATCTGCTGAATCGCTGCGCGGTGTTGGAAACATCAAACATAGAGACGTTGGGCCATGATTTGACGGAGGCTGTCACGCGGAAAGTGAGGACTTCTCTGACGCCTGAATTGGCCGATTACGTCCAACGCAGGCTAACTGACAGTGTCTATCGCACCTTGCGAGACCAGGTGGCTGCCTGGGAGCGTGGAGAGTTGGCGAACCATGTTTTCATGGAAATCCAAGACCTGCACTTGGCTGATTCGCGCCTGCCGTCCCGCACGGGCAAACTGGTGTCCGAGGATTGGCGCAAGTATCCCTACTTAGGCATTCATCTAGGTCTGATCCGTGCTGGCACCTGGTCGCCGTTCGAGCGCGGCATGGCGTTGCTGCAACTTACACCTAAAGCCGAACTGGAAGCATTCCGAGAATACAAAGCGGATGCGAACTCGCTCTTTCTATCCCCTGGCCAGCGGATGCTGTTGCTCTACTGCCTGCTGGAAAACGACGGAGATGTTCTCAAGTCACTGTATGGGCAACTGGTAGAGAGAGACGTTTTCTCCGACCGCGACGCTGGCAATTTACTGCCAGAGATTTTCCGGGTTATCGGTCAACGGTTCTGGAATCGTGGCCTGCCAGCCGCGGAGCGTGACCGCCTCGACCGGTTACTGAAGGTCGCTGAGAGCATCGAGCAATGGCGAGGGCGCCCCTATTCCGGGGGAGGGGCCCGCGAAGAAGCAATAAAAGTTCGTGTTGAACCCTTCACCGACCTGGGCTTCTTGCTCAAGGACGATCCCTACCGCTATGAGTATCGCCTATCCCCGCAGGGACGGGCTTTCTTCACCGCCCTGGGTCCCGCAACGGACATCGAAACCTTCCTCGACGCCGCTTTCTTCCAAACCTGGGCCGCCGCCTTTGGCCCGCCTAATGCCCGCCCGGCCACCAACGACGAAATGCGAACTGCACTGGTGCGGGCCTGGAACGATATCAAGAGTCCCCTGGGCTACGCGCCCATAGTGGATGTGGCACTTTTGGGTGGCATCTATGCCGTGACCGAACAGGGCCTCTACTTCGAGATCGCGACGGCCCGCCAATTCCTGCGCGACTGGCAGAGGGAATCCCCCACTGCCGTCCGCTTCAGCGTGGACCGCATGGGCAACATGGCACACGTGCGGTTGCTGGATATACAGATATGAAGGAAGGTATGGTGGCGACCACGCTTGATAATGACCCCCGCATTGACGAAGCCTTCAATCTCTTGCAATCTGCTCTGCCTACCGGCCCCCTCACCGCTGCCGACACCTTCGCTGTGCCCGGCGCACCCGGAGTATCAGCCCCGGTCCAGGGGCTGGTTGTCGCCATTGGCGGTAACCCCCTGGCCGTGATCGGCCTGGTGCCACCCAGCATCGCCGCTGACGCCCCCGCTCTGCTGGAGTTCCTGGCCCTCAAAGCCCGCGCCCAACGCGCTCCCTACGTGGTGGCCTGGAATCTGCGTGACGCTGTCCTACGAGAGACACCCAAGAAGGGACTTCCAGCCTTATCCGTCGAGCCGCTTCGACGCTATCCCACTCTCTTCGATATCACTTCGACCACGGGCGACCCTCTGGCGCCTCTGGTGCGCATCGCCGTGCGGCAGCGGGCCGAGGAGATCCTTCGCGATCTGGCTACTCTGCACCGCGACGGTCGACTGGACCTGGTCGTCCCCGACGCCACCTTCTTCGTCCAACGCCTGACCCGCGCTGTGGAGGTCCTCAAGCCGCACCTCAAAGAGGCTCTGCGTTTCGAGCTGCGGCATAAGCCTCAGTTTGCCCACGAACTGGAGCGTTGGGCCATAGGGCAGGGCATCCCGGCCAATCTGCGCAGCGACGACTTCTTGGAAGCCATCACCCGCCAAGCCATCTATCGTCTGCTGGGCAAGGTGATCTTCTACCAAAGCCTGCGCCGCTCCGTCCGCAGCCTGCCGGAACTGAGTCTGACTGGCGTAGACAGCTCTTACGTTATGCCCCGCCTGCGGGCTGCCTTCGCTGACGCGCTGAAGGTGGATTACCACGCCGTCTTCGCCGAGGTGCTGATTGACCGCCTGCCCTATCCCCAGGCCGCGGCCACCGAACTGGCCGCGCTGATCGAGGACCTGAACACCCGCGATTTCGCCAGCCTGCCCCAGGACGTGGTGGGCCAGGTGTTCGAGCAACTCATCCCCCGCGAGGAACGCCATGGGCTGGGTCAGTTCTTCACTCCTGAGCCCCTGGCCGACCTGATCTGCGCTTTCTGTGTGCGCTGTGCCGACGACCGCGTGCTCGACCCCACCGCCGGGACGGGCACCTTCCTCATCCGTGCCTACGACCGCCTGCGCTGGATGGGGGTGCAGGAACACACCAAGCTGCTCTCCCAACTGTGGGGAGTGGACATCGCCCCCTTCCCGGCCGAACTGGCCACCATCAACCTCTTCCGCCAGCGGGTGGACGAGCACGGCAACTTCCCCCGCATCCTTTGCCAGGACTTCTTCCAACTGCAACCCGGCTTGATCTGCCGCTTCCCGCCACTCAAGGCCAACGACGAACGCCCCGACTTTGTGGATGAACCGGTGCCCATCTTCGACGCCCTCGTCGGCAATTTTCCCTACATCAGCAATAACCAGATCGAGAAGCAGGAAGCTGCTTACCTGGATACCATCCGCCGCGTCGTGGCCGAGGGCTGGTTTCTGGATGCCCCGGAGATGTTCACCATCGCCGACCGGCGGTTGCAAGCCGACTACGAACGGCAGCGCAAAGTGGGCAACGATCTTTCCGCCTTTATTTCCCACGCCAGGCCCGACATCTCCACCTACGCCGACCTGTACGTCTACCTTTTCTTCCACGCCGCCCGCTTCTTGCGACCAGGTGGCAAGATGGGCATCGTCACTTCCAATGCCTGGCTGGACGTGAACTACGGTTACGCCCTGCAACGCTTCTTCCTGGGGCATTTCAAGATCGTGGCCATCCTGGAGAGCCGCTGCGAGCCGTGGTTCGAGGACGCCGCGGTGAACACTGTGGTCACCATCCTGGAGCGCTGCGACAGCGAAACTGAGCGCGACGCCCACGCCGTGAAGTTCGTAAAGGTGAAGTGTAGGCTGGAAGAACTGGTGCCGGAGGACATGCGCCTGGAAGCCCTGGCCCGCTGGCAGCGACTGAACGGCCTTGTGCAGCGCATCGAGGCTGTTTCCCCCTCTCCTCTCCCAGAGTTGGGAGAGGAGAGGGGGTCAGGGGGTGAGGTGAGGGAAGATCCCGACCTCCGCATCCGCACCGTGCACCAGGGTGTGTTGCGGGCACAGGTCGAAGCCGCCGGCCAGACCGTGAAATGGGGCCCCTACCTCCGCGCCCCCGACGTGTACTTCGACCTGCTCCGTCAGGCCGGAGACCGGCTGGCCCTGCTGCGGGAGGTGGCGCCGCCCGCACGTGGAGGGACAACCCGTATCAACGAGTTCTTCTACGTGGACGAGGCCACCATCGAACGGTGGGGCATAGACCCTGAGTTGTGCTGGCCGCTCATCAAGTCGCCCAGCCAAACGGATACCATCATCGTAGACCCAGAATCATTGGACCTCAAGGTCTTCGTCTGTCGCAAGAGCAAGGAAGAACTGCGGGCCGAGGGCAAGAAGGGGACGCTGCGCTACATCGAGTGGGGAGAGCAGCAGGAATACAAGAGTGGTGTGCAGCGAGGAATGAAGTGGCCCGATGGACCGTGGGTGAAGAACCGACAACCGGGCTGGTATGCCTTGCCGGAGAGCGAGACGCACTTCAGCCAACTGTTCTTCGCCAGTGCCTACGGTGACAGACATATCCATCGTTTTAGCCCACGACCATTGATCGCAGATAAGCGGCTTTATTTTCTCACGCCAGTTGAGGGAGTTCCTCTTGAACTGGCGGCCGCCGTGATGAACTCCAGCCTTGTGGCTCTTCTAACGGAACTGGCCGGCCGCGTTACCCTGGGTGATGGCGTACTGGAGCTAACGGTAGAAGAAGCCCGCGACTACCTGCTGGTGCCGGATGTGCGGCGGTTCGATGCGGCGGCCAGTCAGGCCGTCGTCGCCGCTTTCCAACCGCTGCTCAAACGGCCCATCGGCTCCATCTTCGAGGAGGTCAAGCGCAAAGATCGCCAGGCCCTCGACCGGGCCGTACTGCAAGCGATGGGATTGGACCCGGCCGCCTGGCTGCCCCGCATCTATGATGGCCTCACGACACTGGTGCACGAGCGCATCGAACTGGGCCGCATGCGCAGCAAAGCCCGCAAGAGCAAAGTGTCTCGCGCCGCTAACAAGGTCGCCGACGAAGTCTTGGTCGACGTGCTACCCGACGGCCCACGCCGCTTCCCCGACGACTTCTGGTCATCTGCCGCCCGCCAGGGTCAGTTCACCGAAGTAACGTTGCCCCAGTCTCCATTACGCTACGCCGGGCACATGTTCGGTCGCGAAGAAGTAGTGGCCGAGGATGGCTTCCAGTACCAGGCTCGCACCAAGCATGAGGCCAAATACCTCATCTATGCCCAGGCCGCCGGTCAGGAGATGACCCGCCTGCCAGCCCAGCCGGTGGAACTCAGTCGCACCGTCGCCAACTACGAGCAATACCTCCGCCAGACCCGCGAGGCTCTCTACGAAGCCTACTACCGCCGTACTCTGGACCAGAAAGCAGCCAGCCGCTTTGTGAGCAACGCTATGCAGCAGCTCAGGCTGGTGCTGGTGGAGGACAGCGAATGAGGACAGCCGAGGACGTGAACCGGAAAGCGAGATGACCCGAGACGAACTTCTACATCTGATCGCCCAAGGCGAAGCCTAATAGCCGAGGTGTTCCATAAGAGACACATTTCGCATTGAAGGAGGACCCCACCGATGAGCGAATACCAGTACTACGAATGGCAAACCCTTGACCGGCCGCTCACTCCCGAAGAGCAGGCGGCGGTGAGCGAGCTGTCCAGCCACATCGAAGTCACGTCGTCGCAGGCGGTCGTCACGTACAGTTGGGGCAACTTCAAACACGACCCCAGGCAGGTGCTGGCGCGCTATTTCGACGCCTTCCTGTACCTGGCCAACTGGGGCAGCAAGCGGTTGGCGTTTCGCTTCCCCAAGGGTCTGCTGGATTCCAAGCAGATCGAGCCGTACCTGTGGGAGTATTGCATCGAACTGGAGCCGGTCGGCGACTACTTGATCCTGGACATTTCGCTGGACGAAGAGGAGGGAGCAGATTGGATCGAGGGCGAGGGCTGGCTCTCCTCGTTGAGCCGGCTGCGCGATGACTTGCTGGAAGGGGACTGCCGGGCGCTGTACCTGGCCTGGCTGCGCGCCGCCGAGCTCCAGGACGCCGACGATGACGAGCTCGAGCCGCTCGTCCCGCCCGGCCTGAGCGAGCTTTCCCCACCTCTGACGAGTTTCGTCGAGCTCTTCGACCTGAACAAGTACCTGCTCCAGGCCGCGGCGGAGGCCAGCCCGCAACGCCAACCGGCGCCTGCCATCCCGCCGGAAGAGGCCATTGCTCGCCTGTCGCCGGCCGAACGCGATGCGTTCCTGGTGCGGCTGGCACGTGGCGAGGCGCACTTGTCGTTGGCGCTCAGCCGTCGCCTGCAATAGCTGACCGGCGAGTCCCGACCGGCCGCTGGCGCGCCCCGGCGCACGTGGGGTGAGTTGCGGGCGACCGCTGACCGGCTGCGGCACGGGGCGAAGCAGCGCGCCGCCAAAGCCGCCGAGGCCAGGCGTATCCAGGAGCTGCAGGCGTTCGCGCCGCGCGAGGCCGAAACCTGGCGCGACGTCGTGGCCCTCATCGAGGAGAAGAAACCTGCCTCTTACGACAAAGCGGTCGCGCTGCTCCTCAAGCTGCGCGACCTGGCCGAGTACCAGGGCCGTATGGCTGATTTCCAAACGCAGGTCGTGGGCCTGCAAGAGCGCTACGCCAACAGGCCAGCGTTGCGGGATCGCCTGCAACGGGCCAGGCTGGTTTGATGACAGCACGGCTGGGAGGGTTGGCATGATCAGAGAAGAAGTTCTGCATCTGATCGCCCAAGGGGAGGGACAATGTCTGGAATTCAAGCGCTCCCTGGCCGAACTGGGGGATGCCGTAGCCACCATCGCCGCCTTCGCCAACGCTGAGGGCAGCACGCTGCTCTTTGGCGTGCGGGCCGACGGCACGGTGATCGGGGTAACTTTGGGAACCAACACCCGTGAGCAGGTGGTCAATACCATCGTGGACAACACCGACCCGCCCTTGTACCTACAAGTCGAGTACGATGAACCATTCAAATCTTGAGGTATTCCCAGAAGAAGAAAAACTTGTCGCCGAGTTAGGGTTGCTGGGTATCCGCTACCTGTCGCGGCAGTCACCCTACCAGGCGGAGAAGGTGCGCCCCCCGGAGACGCTGCTGGCCGACCTGGTACGACAACCCAATGCCCGCGTCCGCGCGGCCGTGATCGCTGTCTTGCTCGCTCATCCAGAGTACGCGGAGGCCGTGCCTGCGGCGCTGGAGAAACTAGAATCTTACGAGCGGCTGATCCTTCAGGGGTTCTATATGGCGGCGGTGCTCCTCCAACAGGAACACGTCCATCGCCTGCGACCTTTGCTGGCAGCGCGGTGGCGATGGCTGCCAGATCTGTTCTCAACGGAATGGGGCTTGCCAGCCGATGGAACACCCCGCGAGAGACTGGCCGCGCTGGGGCGCGAACACCGGCGCCGGGCACAAGCAACGGTGAACTGGGCAGGAACCTACGAGCAAGTGGCACGCCAACTACTGCGTCAATGGGAGGTACAAACCCAATGGAACCGGTGACCCTGGATACGTTGCAGTCCTTCCTCCAGCGTCTGGGCGAACGCTATCCCAGCGCGGGCACCCTCTACTTGCTGGGAGGCAGCGCGCTCTGCTTGTTGGGTAATCCCCGCACCACCGTGGACGTGGATTATGCGTTCGAGTTGGATGTAGAATCGGTCGAGCAATTTGAGGCGACAGTCGCCGAGTTGGCGGCTGAGATGCGTCTCGACGTGGAGAGGGTGCCGTTGGGTGAGTTCGTCCCCCTACCCCCACAGGCTCACGAACGACGGCGGCTGGTCGGGCGCTATGGGCAACTGGACGTGTACATCTTTGATCCGTACAGCATCGCCCTGAGCAAGATTGCGCGAGGATTTGAGGCTGACCTGGAAGACGTGGTGTTCATGCTGCATGAGGGGTTGATCGAGTTCGGGGAGTTGGAGCGCCATTTCAACGCCATTCTGCCCGATGCTTCCAAAGCCGACATTGATCCGACCGAGTTTCGCAGCTATTTCGAAGAGATCCGTCGCAGACAAAAGTGATCGCCCGCCAAACAGAGGAGGCAAATCGTTGTCTGAAAAGACGACTGGCGAAATGGATGACAACGATCTATCTTTGAGAGCCTGGACGAAGGGCCAGCCATTCTGGAGAGAATCAATGAAAGCAATTGAAGTGCCCAACGTCAACGAGCGTCGTCGTATTCCCATGCGGGCCATCCGCGCC
>Ga0233423_10001546_pt1 | contig 11486 bp, 7 predicted proteins | sample Watercolumn_Mata_FD_180713 | JGI IMG/M metagenome (GOLD analysis project Ga0233423, IMG submission 180713) | Freshwater microbial communities from Lake Matano, South Sulawesi, Indonesia - Watercolumn_Matano_2014_112_MG | ecosystem: Environmental > Aquatic > Freshwater > Lake | place: Indonesia... | reverse complement strand
GTATTATCCCAGGTAACCAATATGGTATTTCTGTTTTGTCTTTCCATATATATCCGGTTTCAGAGCAAATTTATAAAAATTAACTCGAAGTGTTAATACTTAAGAGATTGAACTAAAATTGTATTTTCCTGACTTCTGACGTCTTGAAAAATTAGTGCGGTTTCATTTTACAACATACTGAATATGAGCGAATAAATCGTTACAAAATTGATTTTTACCGCACTAACGTCTATTTTTGTGCGATGCTCAGGATCAGAAAGGTTGCAACCAAGTCAGGATCTACGGCTGTGCAGGTGGTACAATATACCGGGCACAGCTCAAAAATAGTTAAACATATAGGTAGTGCCAGGGATGAGATAGAGCGTGGTCTTTTAATGAGGAAGGCGCAGGAATGGATTGAAGCTTACACCTCTCAACCAACACTATTCTCTGTTCAAAAGCAAAACGTGTTGATTGTCGAAAAAAGCGAATGTATCAGAGTTACTCACGATTTTGCGTACAGGTTTTATAAGAGTTGTCTTAAGGAATGCCAGCTATCCCATCTGCCCCCTCTCTTACTTGATCTGGCTATCATCAGGTTAATTGAGCCAGCCTCAAAACTGCGGTCTCTCGAGTTACTATCCCGCTATTTTGGGATAAAATACTCACAACGGATTTATCGCACCATACCCAAACTATTATCTTGCAAAGCCGATATTGAATACCATGCATATGATGTAGCCAGGCAAAAGTTTAAGGAGCAGTTTTACTGCATCCTGTACGATGTTACCACTTTGTATTTTGAATCATTTAAAACAGATGAACTTAAAATACAGGGATTTAGCAAAGACGACAAATCACAGCAACCACAGATAGTGATAGGACTACTGGTTACACAAGCAGGTTTTCCACTTGCGTACGATGTCTTTGCCGGCAATACTTTCGAAGGGAAGACTATGCTACCTGTGGTGGAAGGCTTTATTGCCAAACATCCTGAAACTAGACCAATTGTAGTGGCAGATGCCGCTATGCTTGATGATGACCGCTTGGCTGAACTCCGGGAGAAGGGCATATCCTATATTGTGGGAGCCCGGCTGGCCAATACTGATATGGGTACAGTGAAGAAAATCCACGGTACTTTAAATGCAGTTAATGGGGCCGTAACAAGAATGCATTCCAGACATGGCTATTTGATATGCGACTTCTCCGCCAAGCGATTTAAAAAGGAGTTACATGACCTGAACAAGTTAGTTCAGAAAGCAGAAGATCTGGTGGCTAAACAATCCTCAGGAACCAAGGCAAAGTTCATAAAAAGGGTATCCAAAGAAAAAATCGAACTTAATACTGCCCTGATTGAGAAAAGAAGGCTTTTACTGGGGATCAAGGGATACTGTACTGATTTGTCGGAATTTCAACTGTCTACGCAACAAGTTATTGATAGATATCACCATCTGTGGCGGGTTGAACAATCATTTAGAATGAGTAAGTATGATCTGGAAGCACGGCCAATATTTCATCAAAAAGAAGATGCCATAAAATCACACATACTGATTTGCTTTCTGGTATTGATCATTGAAAAGTATCTGGAGCTGACAACTCAAATGACCTTGAGGAAAATAAGGCAAATAGTGTGGGATATTACCGAATCACATATACGCGACAACATAACCGGATATACTTTCAAATTTACATCACCTACTAACGAATTGATGCAGAGCGATATAAGCTCATTAGTAAAAACGTGGAAACTTCTACCGCACTAATTGTCACAACTCAGGAATTAATTATATCAACTCAATAATAGAAGATAAAAACGGGTATCTCTGGTTTGGCACCAATGGGGGTGGTGTCAATATGTATGATGGTAATTCTTTTACGCATTATACCAGTAAAGAAGGTTTAATCAGTGATGAGATCCTGTCAATCAAAGAAGATGGTTACGGAAACATCTGGTTGACAACAATGGAGGGCATAATGAAATTTCAGAGAAACTCATTTACATATTACACCCAATTAGAGGATATTGGCAAAGGCAAGGTAACCTCCATAGCAGAAGACCGGAAAGGTAATATCTGGTTTGGATTCCTGACCGGAGGCTTGATTAAATATGATGGTAAATCTTATGAGATAATTAAGGAAGGTGAAGGACTGAATAAGATTCCTGTCCGCTCCATGCTGGGAGATAAATATGGCAATATTTGGTATACTAATGATAAGAATACTGCTTTGCAAAAATATGATGGAGAATCAGTTACGACCTATGAAAATAAAGGTATATGGAATTCTGTCTATGGCGAGTGTATAAATTATGATAATGAAGGAAATATCTGGGTGGGCACCTGGGGTGAAGGTTTAAAAAAGTTTGACGGTGAATCCTTTACCAATTTCCTTGGGATCACTTACCTCCCTGATGTATATATTACATCTGTTTTGCAGGATCATAACGAAGACATCTGGTATGGTACTATTACTTATGGATTATTTAGATATAATGGTGAATGTATTACTCAATATACTGTTAATGAGGGTTTATCAGGGATGTCGGTCACGGCTTTATTTGAAGATAAATCCGGCAATCTCTGGATTGGAATACAGGATGGCGGAGTCAATAAATTTGACGGGCAGTCATTTGAATATTTTACAGAGGAAGAAGGTCTAATTAGTAACAATGTCAGTTCTATTATCGGAGATAATAAAAGAAATATCTGGGTGGGCACAGAAAAAGGACTTTCCTTGCTCTCTCCGCTGGGGGACTGGAATTATTCCATAATATCCTTTGGTACTGAAGACGATTTAAAAAATATCAATTTTAATAATCATTCTGTATGCCTTGACAGCCGTAACCGTCTATGGTGGGGTACTGGCAACATAGTTACCATGCTGGATCTGAATACGTTTGAAATAAATACAAAACTACCCGTTATTCAATTGAACAATATCCATCTGAATCAACAATATATTGATTTCAGGGCTTTCTTACCTGGGATTAAAAAAGCAGCACAAAGTCCTTCTGATACGAGTACCAGGATGAACATGAGGGGGCTAAAATTCACGGATGTAGCCCCATTCTGCAATTATCCCTTGAATTTAAAGTTGCCTCATTACCTGAATAACGTGACCTTTAACTTTTCAGCAATTGACTGGACAGCTACGCAGGGCATCAGGTACCAGTATATGCTTGGGGGATTGGATGAACACTGGAGTCCGCTGAGTTTGGAAAATAAAGCCGATTACAGGAACATTCCTTCAGGCAAATACATGTTCAGAGTAAAAGCAAAAAGCACTTCTAATATCTGGAGCGAAATTTTTGAATATCCCTTTACTGTGCACCCGCCTTGGTGGTTCAGATGGTGGGCTTTTACCTTTTATGCAGTTGTCGTTGTGCTTCTTGCCCGCTATTATATAAGGTTTATCATCAGCAGGGAAAGGATCAAAGCAGATGTACAGATCAAACAGGTGGAGGTCGAAAAGATGCAGGAGCTGGACCATATGAAATCCAGGTTCTTCGCCAATATTTCTCATGAATTCCGTACCCCCTTAACACTCATAATCGGGCCGATTGAAGACCTGTTTAAAAGGAAACCGGAGCGTGCAGAGCTGACCTGGGATATAATGGGCATTATGCACCGTAATGCCAAACGGCTCCAGAAACTTATAAACCAATTACTTGACCTGTCCAGACTGGAAACAGGAGAAATAAAACTGCAGGTTTCAGAGGGGAGTCTGGAAGAGTTTTTAAGAACAATCATACTTTCTTTTCTTTCACTTGCCGAAAGCAAAAAGATCAGGTATGAATATGTTCTGCCCGGAACAAGTGAACAGCATTATTTTGACTGCGATAAGCTGGAAAAGATAACCACAAACCTGATATCCAATGCCCTGAAATTTACCCCTGAGGAAGGATCTGTCATAGTATCATTGCAGTATTCCGGGGAGAAGAACGTTGCACCAGGACAGTATGCCGAATTAAGTGTAAAAGATACGGGACCGGGTATTCCGGAACATGAACAGGAGAAGATCTTTAACCGGTTTTACCAGGTCAGCAGTTCGGATACCCGCGACCAGGAAGGATCAGGTATAGGCCTTGCTCTTGCCAGGGAACTGGTGGAGCTGTACAGGGGAGAGCTCCATGTGGAGAGTGAGCCGGGAATGGGGAGTACCTTTACGGTCAGGCTGCCTGTTTCCAAAGAACAATTCAGGGAAGAAGAGATGGTTACTGTTTCAGGGAAACCTGCTGAATCGAAACTTTCCCATGAACCTGAGATCCTGGAAAGGGAAGCTGCTGCCCCAGGTATCCGAAAGGAAACGGTTAAGGAAAAAGATAAGGACTTGCCAATCGTACTCATTGTTGAAGATAATGCGGATCTCAGGAAGTACATATCCGGTAACCTGTCCGGCCGGTATCAGATACTGGAGGCTGAAAACGGCAGGGAAGGTCTGGATAAAGCCATTGAAAACATTCCCGACCTGGTGATCAGCGACCTGATGATGCCGGAAATGGATGGGGTGGAGATGTGTGAACGCTTAAAGAAAGATACCCGTACAAGCCATATTCCCCTGGTCATGTTGACGGCGAAAGCAGACCGGGAGAGCAAGCTGGAAAGCCTGGAGACAGGTGCGGATGATTACATCATCAAGCCTTTCGATGCTGAGGAACTGCAGGTGCGGGTAAAGAATTTAATAGAACAGCGGAAAAGACTGAGGGAGAAATTCAGCAAACTTTTCCTTGGACAGGAGACAGGTGATGAACCTGAAAGCTTCAGGGATCAGTTCATAAAGAAGATCATTGACGCAATGGATCAGCATTATTCTGAATTTGATTTCAGCGTGAAAGAGATGGGAAGGGAATTATACATGAGCAGGGCCCAGTTTTTCCGTAAGGTGCATGCCCTGACAGGGACTACTCCAAACGAGCTGCTCAGACTTTACAGGATCAGAAAGGCCGCATCCCTTATCGAATCCGGGCAGGATAATATCACCGCTATCATGTATGGGGTAGGTTTCCAGAGCACCTCCCATTTTGCAAAATCCTTCAGGAAATACTACGGGAAAAATCCCTCAGAGTACCGTGATTCCTTAACCTGAAAAAATTGAGGTATTGGCCTGATAACAGGCTGTATAAAATCATTACTAAGCCTGTACGCAGGTGTGCCATAACATACTTACCTACCGGGAGTGTGTGGTTCTCATTGGATGGCTTCAGCGCCATCCGATGGGTGGTTTGGCACCTCCACCCTCCCCCCGCTGGTTGGAGGTTGAACCTTCAACCAGCGGGTTTTTTTGTCTTTCCAGTTTAATGTTTTTCTCAGACAGTTTAAAACGATTTTGAGAAAAAATCATTTATCCGGATACTATAAATCCGTTTTTTTGTCATTAAGGAATAGAGATACCTGAAAATAGTTTATTTAAATGTCATAAAAATATTTACCTATGATTGCTGGCAAAACAGAAATAGCAATTCCGGATGAAGTAATTATGAGTAAAATTTACATAATCAGAGGGAATAAAGTAATGTTGGATAAGGATTTAGCAGGACTTTATGAAGTTGAACTAAAAAGACTTAATGAACAGGTTAAACGTAATCTTGGTAGATTTCCAAAGGATTTTATGTTCCAACTGAACAATGAAGAGTTTAAAAACTTGAAGTCGCAAATTGCGACTTCAAGTTGGGGAGGCAGAAGAAAAATTCCATTCGCTTTTACTGAACATGGAGTCCTGATGCTTTCAGGCATACTTAATAGTGAACGTGCAATAAAAATAAATATCCAGATTATTCGGATTTTTGTCAAAATGCGTGAAATGTTGATGGAAAACAAACACATCCGGCAACATTTGGAAAGAATACAGGATGAGCTTACTGATCATGATGAGAAGATCATCCTGATCTTTGAATATATTAATCAGCTTGAGCAGTATAAACAGCTGGTAGCTGATCACCAGATTCGTCAAAAAATCGGATTCAGACAGCATGACGATTAGAAAGACTTCAACCTTACTTACTGCACTCTTAATGCTGAAACAGGATTATCTGTTTGTTCAGTATGTTTCTTTTGAAGGAAAAATTATTTCTCCTGGTATGATAAAAATGATTTTTTGTCATTAAGGAATATTGATATTATAATCTGCGTGAATTCATAATCAAATAATTGTATAAGTATTGTCATAAAATAAAGGTTCCCCGTATGGATAAGATAGAGCAATCGGCATACAAGGCATTTGTTAAAGAGATTAAGGAGAAAATTTATCAGGCTCAGTATCAAGCTATGAGAGCCGTAAATATACACTTAATAAATCTTTATTGGGAAATGGGAAGATCAATTGTAATGAAACGGGATCAGTTTGGTTGGGGAAGATCCATTGTAGAAAGCCTTTCAAAAGATCTTCAAAAAGAGTACCCGGGTATGAAAGGTTTTTCTTCTCAGAATCTGTGGAGAATGAGGAAGTTCCATTTAACTTATTCCAATAATTTAAAACTCGCACCAATGGTGCGAGAAATTGGTTGGTCATCTGTCATATATTACAGAAGATTAACCCTTGCTGGCGCTCGTTTCCTAACGAGTGCCTCTCAGTCGTGAACCTTGAACAGTGAACCGTTAGCTGAAAACCCGGAACCCGGAATTTGGAACCCCGCCCCCCGGGTGCTCGGGGGTACAGGCACGCAGGAACCTTTTCTTATCTTCGGACTTCTGACTTATTTGTTACGAATATATTACTGATTCACATGGGTGTTCCCACCCCATGCTTTCTACTCAGTGATCTCAATTCCATTTCTTTGGATTTCCTCCAAAAAACCGCCCCTGTCATTTCCTTTTTCAATAAGGATAGGTTCTATCCTGTCGTCAATCTGACGTCTCAATTTCCATATTAAAGGAATTACAGAGAAATAATCACCTTCAAAACTGTTTACTACAATGGCAACATCGATATCGCTGTCCTCGCGATCAGTGCCCCTGACATATGAACCGAAAAGGTACACTTTATCCAGGTCAAAATGTTCTTTTAACAGTAACCTGTATCTGCGTATTTTTCCTATAGCTTCTGCTTTATCCATTCCTGTAACTCCCGGGTTTTATTTATTATTTCCTGGCATTTGTCCTTATTCAGACTCTCAAGCAGTTTCTCCTTATCTAAAGGGTATCTGGCTTCTATATTTAATGGTTCCACCTGGTCTATAAACCATTTTTGTTCTTCTGCTAATTCATTGTAAAAATCACCCTTTCTGGCAATATAGGATAAGCTATGTGAAAAAGGTGCATGATCATTTTTCAGTTTAACATAATATGCTTTGAAAATTTTCTCAATAGTTTGATGACACATAAATCCCACATACAGGAATCGTGAACTTTTCATCATTGCATCTGCAGTCATAAGATCATAATCAGATAATTCAACCCAATATTTTGCTTTATCAATCATTATTAACAGATAATATTCAAAAATAAGAAAAAAAAGATTCTAAAATCCACCTGGTCTTTCTCCATTTGAGACTTTCGGAACTGAGAATGAGACAATAACATTCGACTTTGCCCCTTCACGGGTCATAACTTTACCTGTAATTTTCATTTCAGATATTAAATAAGGGAAAAAGGAATAATCATAAACCAAATACAATGAAAAAATTTACTATTCTTTTTGTGGTTTGCCTGTTTTTATTTAATAACCAAGCTAATGCACAAACTTTTACAAACTACACAAAGAAATCAACCTCAACGGCTTTATGGGATTGGTGTGTAAAGGCAATTGCAATAGATTCTGAGGGAAATAAATGGTTTGTAACTGATTATAGTGTTTCAAAATTTGATGGCACAAATTGGACGACTTATACCTTCTCAGATGGGCTTCCACTTGATCAGGTTAATGCAATTGCCATAGATAAAGAAGGAAATAAATGGTTTGGCACAAGGGTAGGAGTTTCAAAATTTGATGGTACTAATTGGACAACCTATATTGATCGTTTTATTTCTGTTAATGCAATTGCCATAGATGCAGAAGGTAATAAATGGTTTGGAACTTCAGGTGATGTTTCAAAATTTGATGATACTACTTGGACTACGTATACCACTTCAGATGGTCTTGCAGAAAATCATGTTAATGCAATTGCCATAGATGCAGAAGGTAATAAATGGTTTGGAACGAATGGTGGAGGTGTTTCAAAATTTGATGACATAAATTGGACAACCTATACCACTTCAGATGGTCTGGTAAGTAATATTATTACAGCAATTGCCATAGATGCAGAAGGTAATAAATGGTTTGGAACTCCTTATGGAGTATCAAAATTTGATGGCACTAACTGGACAACTTATACCACTGCAGATGGTCTTGTAAATAATAATGTTCATGCAATTGCCATAGATAAAGATAGTAATAAATGGATTGGTTGCATAGGGTATTGGACGGAGAATTTATATATAGAAGGAGTAGTTTCAAAATTTGACGGTACAAATTGGACTACCTACACCACTTCAGACGGTCTTGCATATAATTGTGTTAATGTAATCGCCATAGATGCAGAGGGTAATAAATGGTTTGGAACTTCTTATGGTGTTTCAAAATTTGATGGCACAAATTGGACAACTTTTACCGTTTCAGAGCGTCTTTTGGATGATAATGTTATGGCAATTGCCATAGATGCAGAGGGTAATAAATGGTTTGGAACTTATAATGGAGTTTCAAAATTTGATGGAACTAATTGGACAACTTATACAGAAGAAGATGGTCTTGTATTCACTGATTGCTTGCTTAGTAAAGTCGTATATGTTAGTGCAATTGCAATAGATGCAGAGGGTAATAAATGGTTTGGAACTTTTAATGGTGTTTCAAAATTTAATGGCACTAATTGGGCAACCTATCTTCCTATACCGGATACCTCCTATAATGGTATTGGAGCGATTGCTATTGACGCAAGCAGTAATATTTGGATAACGATTTTTTTAAATTATTGTATGCTGCATGGTCATTGGCAAGAAAGTTTTGGTGTTTCAAAATTTGATGGCACTAACTGGACAACTTATACCACTGCAGATGGTCTTGTATCTAATCATGTTAATGCGATTGCTATAGATGCAGAGGGTAATAAATGGTTTGGAACTGTCAGAGGGGTTTCAAAGTTTGATGGCACTAATTGGACAACTTATACCACTTCAGATGGTCTTATAGATAGTGTTGTTAATGCAATTGCAATAGATTCTCAGGGAAATAAATGGTTTGGAACTTCGAATGGTGTTTCAGTTTTTGATGGCACTAATTGGACAACCTATACCACTGCAGATGGTCTTGTAGATAGTGTTGTTAATGCAATTGCCATTGATGCAGAAGGTAATAAATGGTTTGGAACTGGAGTAATTGATTGGTATGATGGTCATTGTGTAGGAGGTGTCTCAAAATTTGATGACTCAACTTGGACAACCTATACAGAAGCAGATGGTCTTGTGAATAATTATGTTAATGCAATTGTCATAGATGCAAAAGGTAATAAATGGTTTGGGACTTCGTCAGGAGTTTCAAAATTATCTGCTGAGGGACCAACAGTTAATCTCTATATTTTCCCGAATAATCATGAAGTAAGTTTTGAGGCTGGAGATACAACATTTAGTGTCAGTTCAAATATTGATTGGACAGTTACTGATGATGCAGATTGGTTGATTGTAAGTCCAACAAATGGCAGTGGCAACGGAGCAATAATTGCGAGTTATACAGCCAACACCTTAGCGACATCAAGAGTCGCAACTATTACAATATCTGGTTCAGGAAAATCAGATTCTGTAATTGTTACCCAGGAAGGTGTTAAAACATTATATGTTATCCCAGACACTTTTAACGTAAGTTATGAGGCTGGAGATACAACATTTAGTGTCAGTTCAAATATTGATTGGACAGTTACTGCTGATGCAGATTGGTTGATTTTAAATCCAACAAATGGCAGTGGCAACGTAGCAATAATTGCGAGTTATACAGCCAACACCTTAGCGACATCAAGAGTCGCAACTATTACAATATCTGGAACAGGAGTAAATTCAGATTCCGTAACTGTTACCCAGAGTGGAAATCCATTCATTTCTGTACCTTCATTATATGCTCTTGCCGTGACTATCTATCCAGATCCCGTAAAGGACAATCTTTATATAAAATTCGATGATGCATCATTGACAGATATTTTGATTTCCCTGGTTGATGTATGTGGCAGACGTATAATTCAAAGAGAATTTGAACATATTGATTTGGATGAAGAACAAGTTCTCGACCTTTCATTTTTTAAAAGTGGTATTTATTTTATGGAAATAAGAAGCGAAAGGAACAGTCGAGTTTATAAGATCATATAAGAATGAAGACGATCCACCCGCTGTGTGTGTCATAACTTACTTCCAGGGAGTGTGTGGTTCCCATCTGATGGCTTCAGTGCCATCCGATGGGTGGTTTGGCACCCCCCGCTTGTTGGAAGTTCAATCTCTAACCAGCGGTTTTTTTGTCTTTTCACTTTTATAATATTCTTAAACAGCTTTAAACGATTTTGAAAAAACTCATATCGCAGGGGCGATATATATGATTTTTTGTTATTAAAGGATAGAATAGTACAATCCAAGTTGATTTATAATCAAATAATTGTTTAAGTTATGTCATAAAATAAAAGTTCCGAGTATGGATAGGATACATCAATTGGATTACAAGGTATTTGTCAAGGAGATCAAAGAAAAGATCATAGATGCACAATTAAGAGCTTTGCAGGCGGTAAATCGTGAATTACTGAATCTTTACACAGATATTGGAAAGTCAATTGTTGAAAAGCAGGAGCAGCTTGGCTGGGGAAAATCAATTGTTGAGAATCTTGCCCGGGATCTTCAAAAAGAGTTCCCTGGGATAAAAGGCTTTTCTGCAGATAATTTATGGCGAATGCGCAAGTTTTATCTGGCTTATAAGGGAAATGAAAAACTTGCACCGCTGGTGCAAGAAATTGGCTGGTCACATAATATCGTCTTAATGGAAAAATGTAAAGACATGCTGGAAAGGGAGTTTTACATCAGGATGGTCAAGAAATACGGATGGACGAAGAACATACTTATTCATCAAATTGAAGGAGGAACCTATGAGAGATACCTTGCTAATCAGACAAATTTTGATAAAGCCCTGGCAAAGAAATACAGGCACCAGGCTAAACTGGCATTGAGAGATAGATACAACTTTGATTTTCTTGAACTGAGCAGAGAGTATGATGAAAGAGAATTGGAACTGGGCCTGATTAAGAATATCAGGAGCTTCTTGTTGGAATTGGGTGGAGATTTTACTTTCATCGGAAATCAATACAAGCTGGATGTTGAAGGGGAAGAGTTTTTTATTGATCTGCTATTATACCACCGGCAGTTAAAAATCCTGGTGGCCATCGAGCTTAAGGTTACGGATTTTAAGCCCGAATATACCGGTCAGATGCAATTTTATCTGGAAGTACTTGACGATAAGGTCAGGCAAAAGGGAGAGAATCCCTCGATTGGAATAATCATTTGCAAAACAAA
>Ga0233423_10001545_pt1 | contig 11488 bp, 8 predicted proteins | sample Watercolumn_Mata_FD_180713 | JGI IMG/M metagenome (GOLD analysis project Ga0233423, IMG submission 180713) | Freshwater microbial communities from Lake Matano, South Sulawesi, Indonesia - Watercolumn_Matano_2014_112_MG | ecosystem: Environmental > Aquatic > Freshwater > Lake | place: Indonesia... | reverse complement strand
ATACTGCTTGTCTTGCTAGGTCTATGCAGACCGGATCTACGTCTGCCTCTTGCTCCTTTAGCGCCTGAGACTAAAGCAAAAATGGATCAGCTTATGACTCGCTATGCCAACAAGGTCAGCGCCCATGCCTCCTAGCAATCCTCCTGTGGTCAAAATCATCCCTCTGGGTGGCTTGGGTGAGATCGGCAAAAATACGATGGCCATCGAATGTGGTGATGACATTTTTCTTGTCGATTGCGGACTGGCTTTTCCGACAGATGAAATGTTGGGAGTCGATCTGGTTTTGCCAGATATCAGCTATCTAGCCGACAATCAGCACAAATTACGGGGCCTGGCAATCACACACGGCCATGAAGATCATATAGGTGGTGTGACCTTTTTGCTCAAAGATGTCACTCTGCCTGTGATCTATGGACCAGCGCTTGCTATCGGATTGCTGGAAGGCAAGCTCGATGAGGCTGGTCTTGCCAATCGCACCACACTGCATAAGGTCGGACCGCGCCAGAGAGTCAAATTTGGCTGCTTTGAAGTCGAATTTATCAGATCCACCCACTCGATCGCTGATTCGTATTGTCTGGTCATCCGCTCGCCAATAGGCAATATCGTGCACACAGGTGACTTCAAATTTGATTTTACTCCAGTCGACGAAGAGCAATTTGACATAGCCAGACTCGCAGCTGCTTGCGAAGAAGGTGTGGTGGCATTGCTCAGCGATAGCACCAATAGTGAAAGAGAGGGTTTTACACCTTCGGAAAGAACAGTGTGGCACAAGCTTAACGAGATCTTTGCCCAGGCCCAGGGCAGACTCATCGTCACGACCTTTGCATCCAATGTAAATAGAGTGCGTCAAGTTTTGCAAGCCGCAATCAATTACAACCGCAAAGTCGCAGTGCTCGGTCGCTCTATGCTTACTTTCGCCAGCAAGGCGCGTGATCTGGGCTATATGAAATATCCTGATGGGCTTTTGATCCCGGTAGAATCCATCAATCAATTGCCGCCAAAAGAAGTCGTCATCCTTACCACTGGCTCACAAGGCGAACCTATGTCTGCCTTGACCCGCATCGCCAATGACGAGCATCGGAGAATCAAGATCATCGCCGGCGATACCGTTATCATTTCTGCTACTCCCATCCCGGGCAATGAAAGATCGGTCGCCAACACAATCAATGCTCTCTTTGAACGGGGGGCCAATGTCATTTATGGCCGTGATGCTGGCGTGCACGTATCCGGACACGCTTGCCAGGAAGAATTGAAATTGATGATCAATTTAACCAGGCCCAAATTTTTCATCCCTGTGCATGGCGAATACCGTATGTTGGTCAAGCATGGCCAACTAGCGGTCGGTTGCGGCGTGGAAAAGGACAATGTCTTTATCATGGCTAATGGGGACGTAGTCCACTTATCCGCTGATAAGGGCTTTATGGGTGAAAAAGTCAAATCGGGCATCAACCTCATCGATTTTAATCGTGATTGGCAGATCGACGAAGATATAGTCGAAGAAAGACAGAGGCTAGCCGATGATGGCATGGTCGCCGTGGCCATATCGCTCGACCCCAATGGGCGATTGAGTGCTGGTCCCGATGTGTCATTGCGTGGTCTGATCATACCCAGGGGGATGCCAGTCGAGGAACTAGTCATCCGAATCAGGAAAGAAGCCCTGACTATATTGGACCAAGAAATGGTGCATGACCCTTCACTTTTGAAATCAAAGGTAGAAGCGCACCTCAACGAGTTTTTTGCTAATGACCTAAAATCTAGTCCACTGGTACATGTGCTGGTAATGCGAGCAAATATCCAGGCTCGACCTTTTGATCCTCAAGAAAAGAAAGTGGATGAGAAAGGTCGTAGGGTTATTAGAAAGCTAAAGTCTGAAAACTAAAGTCCCAATAATAAACAAAACTCCCGCTCCAAGGAGAGCGGGAGTAATTGTTGTGGTGGATTAGGTAAGGAGGAAACACAGTACTGGCTTAGGTTTGAGCCGTTTTGTACTGTGCTTTTAATAATAGCAGCGCTTAAAGTCCATCGATGTTAAATAACTTGAAGCGGCTCTTATCAAAGCCCTGCCAAATCCCCAATCTAAATTTGGGTTAGATTTGTTTAATTAAGAGCTGGGCCAACGGTTTGAGACATCGATACCTTGGCTACCCTTGGTCGGATAGAGAAAATCTAAGGCACCTAGACCAAGATCTACTGATTCGGAAGGAACCGGAGTACCAGCAAATGTATCGCTCATTGCGGGCGTTTCTTTGATTGGTGCGGTGATCCTGATATTGGAAGGACAGAAAACATAAACCTGCTCGCTGAGCTTGTGAAAATCACCGTCAAGAGCAGCTGAGGCACCAGCCACAAAATCGACTAGACGATTGGCGTCGACCTTTTTCATATTTTCGAGAGAAATAGTGGTGGCAGCTCTCGAACGCAGGCATTCTACGATCTCGATCGCTTCTTCGAAGGAGACTGGATTAAAAATTGAGATCTGTGTACCGAGGCGTGTAGGGGTCTGTTGTCTCACCGAACCCATCGCCATCATGCGCCGATCGTTGAGCGCGGGAAAGAGGTCTACATCTTGCTTTTGGAGCTTGCGCTCGTTAGCGAATATAGGCTTTTCCTTGGAATTATCTGGATAGTCTTCTACCATGGTTGTACCTTTTGTATAAGGGCGCTGCATTGATCGACGTACTAGAACAACAAATTTATCATAATTTTAGTCGTTTCTCAGGAATAAGCAAGTGGTGTCACTCGTAGTGCTCGATACTCATCATGCGATGATCGCATATATCTTATCTATTTAACCACGGGTGCTCTGGCAGATAAATAGTAGACATCTGCTCACTTAATGCAAAATCCTCTTGGATAGTGAGTTTAATGTTGTATGTGTCACCGGTGACGATACCGACCTCGTGACCGTAAGCTTCTAATATTGCAGCGTCGTCAGTCACAGCTACACCATCTTTGATGGCAGCCTCATGACACGATAGCAAAAGATTATATGGTGCCGCTTGTGGTGTCTGTACACTGTACAGATTGCTGCGATCGATGGTCTTGCATATGGTGCCAGTGGCGTCGACTTGTTTGATTGTGTCTGTTACTGGTAGGCCAGCGGTCATGGCGCGCCCCTGGCTGGCGGCGCTTTCAATACATTGTTTTATCAGTCTGTTGCTCGCAAATGGCCGGGCTGCATCGTGAATGAGTACGGTAAGCTCACTGCATTCTGTTTCAGATAAGGCATTTTTTAATGCCGACAGACCAGCATATACGCTCGCCTGCCGGCTAGCACCGCCTGAGGTGACAAATATTTTGAGGCTTTTACTATCGATCGGGAGCTTCTTTATATACTCTTCGACATCAAGAGTGATTTCGTTTAGATAAATATCTGGGACGACTATCACCGCATATCTAAAAATGTCCGAGAGTAGTATTTTGGATATACACCATATATACAATGGATATCCTTTGATTTTAAAAAACTGCTTGGGCCTCGACATAAGACCTAGCATCCGCTGGCTTGAGCCGCCAGCAACCAGAATGGCCGCAAACTCTTTCAATCTATTTGGTTGGCCAAAAGACTATTTGTCTGTGCTGGAGCTATCCCAAGCGGACTGGCATCAAAGGTGGAGTCATTGCCCGGCGACGCATCAAACATATCCAGTTGCACGGTGACGTGATCTTCGGGGAGATCCTCAGCCTCGTTAGCATCTCCATCTGCTCCAGCAGTCCTGGACTTTTTGTTGGCCTTGACCAATTCGTGTCTCCAGGTCTGTCCATCTTTGCTGAGACGAAAGTATTCCTGAAATCTCTTGGTCGTGGTCAAGACTGGAGACCGTCCGTCTTCGCGCTTGTGGATGAGATCTCGGGCCAAGAGTTCTTTTATGTGGTCGTAAGCGCCGGCGCCACGTAGTTTGATTACTTCGCTTTGGGCTACAGGCTGCTTGATGGCAATAGCCGACAGGGTGCGGACTAGGGAGGTGGGCATCTCGAAAGGCGAAAATTCGTCGACGAGATTGGATAATTCGTCTTTGACTTGCATCATGTAACCGTCATCGTCAGCGATCTCAATGGCACCGTTGCGGTTTTCGTAGTCATTGATGAGATCGAGCATTGCTTGACGCACTTGTTGCACGTCTTCGCCAAGGCTGCGTGCTATTGCTTGAGCTTTGATCGGTTTGTCGGTCAAAAATAGCAGGGCTTCTATTCTGTTTTTGAGATTGTTTAGGCTCATGATTGCAGTCCGCTCGCAAGATTGTCTGATTGGGCTAAAAGTGTCGCAGAAGCTTTTGCTTCTAAATTATTCTCTGGTTTTAAAATAAACTCTGGGTCTGAAGAAAAATCGGCATTTTTATCTGATGTCACGACTGGTGCAAGCTCTGGGATAGCCAGATAAAGCGGGCCATAAAAAGTATCCTGATGAAGGTCTATCTTACCCGCGTTTGAAAGAAAAAGCGCAGAAAGAAAAGTCTCGACCCAGTCTTGATCGCGAGCGATCTGCTTGATCAAATCAAACAGCTCTATCTGTTGACCGGCTACTAGGTGCTCGATGATCCATTGTTCTACTCTGACTATGGTTTCTTCGATGTCTTCGTCATGAGCAAGATGCAGGATATCGTCGACATCGTTGACCTGGATGTGGCCGGATAAATCAATACCTCCACCTTTAGGCTTGCGCTCTTGCCTTTTTTTATCAGCCTTTTCTGCTTCTCGCAAGGCTTCGATCAGTTCTTCGAGGGTCACGCGACGTTCTCGTACGACTTGCTTACGCTTGGCTCTTCTGACGATAGCACCTTCGAGATCTTTAAATGTAAGCTGACGCGCTATTACTTGCTTTTCTGCATCGTAAAGGATCGGGCCGCCTTGATCGTCAAAGTCCATAAAATCGTCATCAACAGGACTGTTAAAGCGGTTTGCTTCTGAAAGAAGGGCCTCTGCCTTGAGTCTCAGCAAGACTGCAGCATGAAATAAGACCTTGCCTGAAATACGCAGGCTCTCTTTGGGAGAAGCTGCAATTGCTTTTAAAAATTTGTCGCACACATCTATGATGTCGACGTTTTTAGGATCGATCTCGTTTTTTTCTGCCATCTTGACGAGTATTTCGATACCAGAATCCGGATTAGCGGTTGCTTCTGAAGTTTCGTTGATCTCGATGGTCTCGGGCGAAAAATCGAGTTGATCGCTCGTGGGGATGAGATCAGGCATTTGCTACTGCCAGTTGCGGCTCAGCATGAGGGAGATTGATCTCGCTCAGGCCTACCACACGTGAATATCCATCCGCTCTCAGGGATACGCCAGCGGCATGATCGGCATTTTCGATCATGGGGCGTCTCAGGCTGACCACTACAAACTGAGCGGTTTCGGATTGGCGCTTAACCATCTGGGCTAGACGCTCGGCATTGGCACCATCCAGCATCATGTCGACCTCGTCAAAGGCATAAAATGGTGCTGGGGCAAATCTCTGGAAAGCAAACACAAAAGAGAGGGCTGTAAGAGATTTTTCACCACCGGACAGTGCTTCGATGCGTTGCATCTTTTTGTCGCGTGGTTGTGCCCTGATAATCAGGCCGCCTTCAAAAGGATTTTCTGGGTTTTCTAGCTCCAGTCTGCCTGTGCCATGCGAGAGCTCGGCAAAGATATCTTGAAAGTTTTGATTGATGGCGGTAAAGGCTTCCATGAAGGTATTTTTCTTGAGTTCGCCATAACCGAGTATACGTTGACCTATTTCTTCGCGTTCGACAGCCAGAGTATCTAGATTGTCGGCGAGTTCTTTTTGTCTTTCCTCGGTCTGGTTGTAATCCTCGAGGGCCTTCATGTTGACCGGCTCGAGCGCACGCATACGCCTTTCGAGTCTATCCACTTGCTGACGCAGTTGTTCTACGGTGCCAGCATTTGGTTTTTCGTAGGCAGGGTTTTCGATGAGGATGCGGTCGATTTCTTCTTTGATGGCGACTAGTGCCTGCTCGAGATCATAATGCGCGATTTTGCGCTCATTGCGGTTTTCCTTGACTCGGATCAATTCTTGATCGAGCTTGGTCCTTTCGATCTCCTGAGCGGTGACTTTTTCATGTATCTCTTCTTTCGCCTTGCGCAGACCTTCGAGTTCATCAGAAAGAGCAGAGACCTGCTTTTCCATGGTGGCGATGGCTTCGCGTAGATCTTTGATGAGGCCTTCATGATTGGGCTTCTGATTTTCGAGATCGTCAAGCTCTACGCCCAGATCGTTAGCTTGTTGGGTGAGATTTTCGCGATTGGTATTTTCTACTCTTTCTTCGGTCTCTGCAGCATCGATTATCCTTTGTATATCCTTTGCCTGGGACTCGACCAGAGTCAGATCTTGTCTTATTTCTTCGGATTGGATGATCAATTGCTCGAGCTTGGTCTTCTGACCCTTATCACGGGCGCCTTCCAAAGACTCTTCCATTTTTTCGATGGATTTGCTCAAGGCTTTAATTGCTTGTTCCAGCTCGACGATTTGTTGATCGATGGTTTCGATCTCGTCCGCCTTGGAGCGCAAGAGAGGCTTGATGTTTTCGACCTCTTCTTCCATATCTTTGACTTGCTTGCGACTATTCTCGAGGTTGGCTAACCTTTGAGCGAGCAAAGTGCGAGCGCCATTTAGCTTGTTGCGATCTTCGGCGAGCGAGACCTCTATCTCTTTTAGATTGTCTTTGAGACTACGTACCTGATCTCCAAGACTCTTGGCTGTTTGCTTGAGCATGGCAAGATCGGTCTCGCCTCTGGTACCAAAATGCAAACGTGATTTGGCGCTGTCATTGCCACCAGAGATAGACCCTGATTTGTCAAACAACTCTCCACCAAGAGTAACCATACGCGCCTGGTTGATCATCTTGCGTGCATTTTCCATTGCGTCCATAACGACTGTCTGGCCGCAAGCGTACTGAAACGCTTTGACAAATCTAGGGTTAAAGTTGATCAGGTTATAAGCAAAATCGATCACACCTGGACGGTTGGGCAAAAGGCCGGGTGGCTGAGTCTGTATCTTGTTTAAAGGCACAAAGGTGGCACGGCCTGCCTGATTGCGCTTGAGGTATTCGATGCACTGTTGCGCAACCTGGTCGTCTTCGACTACTACATGTCCGAGACGGGGCCCGATTGCTATTTCGAGAGCGGTCGTATAACGATCATCTACCGAACCGAGTTGACCGATGGTCCCGTGCACCCCTTGGATCTTGGCATTCATGATGGCCTCGACTGCTCGGCCATAACCGGACTCGCCGGCTACTTCGCGAGTAGTCTCCACCTCGATCAATTTGCGATTGACCGTGTCCTGCATCTGGCGTTTTGATTCGATTTCTTCGCGAGTAGAGTCCAATTCGGACTCATATTGCGTGATACTACGCTCGATGCCTGCCACGAGCGCTTGCTGATCCTGATATTCGCGCTCGAGTTTGCCAAGGAGACCCTTGACCTGACTTGACTTGCCGATCTGCTCGGTTGCCTTGGTCCTGAGTGTGTCGAGTTCTCTTTCGAGACTTTGACGATTGGCTTCTAATGCAGTCTTTTTGACATCGAGACCATGCTTTTCGTCGCGTAGCTTTTGTAGATCGGCGTGCAAACCCGAAATCTTGTCGGAAGACTTGTCTTTTTCCTGTCTCAAGACTTCGATCTGGCTCATGACCGAGTTAAAGGCCGTTTGCTTTTCGCTTACGGCTGATTTGACTATCTCTTGATCGGCAATGTTTTGTTTTTTTTGCTTACCGAGATCGGCCAGGTGCTTGTCGATAGACTTGATTTGTATCGCGATCTGCTTGGATTGCTTGGCCTTGGTATCGATGATACCGAGCAGGTTGGAGAGCTTGTTTTCTTCACGAGTCAATTCGCCTCGTTTGGTTTCGAGCTCTTGTCTGATCAAAAGCTGTTCGTTGCCACCTTTTTCTCTGATTTCCTGGTCGATGCGACCAAGCTCGGACCGTAGACCAAAGATAGTGACTTCGCTTTGTTCGAGTCTCTCCACAAGAGAGGTTTCTTTGAGATCAAGTTTTTCGATTTCTTTGAGTTCTGCTTGAGCCTTTTCTGTGAGCTCCTGGAAACGCACGAATACTAGATCTCGCTCTACCGTCTCTTTTTGGGTCTTGAGATCGAGGTATTTGAGAGCCTGGTCACGATCGGTTTTGAGCTGCTCAAGACGCACGAGTATCTCTGAAAGTACGATCTTTTGCATATCGATCTTTTCTGTGACCTGAGTCAATTCGTGCTCGGCTTGATCTATACGACGATCAAACTCGGCGACTCCGGCGAGCTCGTCGATGATGCGACGGCGTTCGGTGGCAGACATGGTAACGATGCCGGTCACGTCGCCCTGCATGATTACGTTGTAACCAGTAGGGGAAACATTGTATTTGACCAATTCTTCGTGGACTTCGGTAAGAGTGGCTACCTTACCGTTGAGTATATAGGTAGATGTGTAACCGTTCTCCTTGACCTTGATCCGGCGGATTACTTCTAGTTCGTGGCCTTCGTCATTATGAAAACGTACTCTCACCTTTGCTTCGTTGCGACCAGAGAGATTGTTGAGCAGGTCTGGCAGTCTCTCTGCACGCATGGTGCGCGTAGACGAAAGGCCTAGAGCAAAGAGTAGACTGTCGATGATGTTTGATTTGCCGGAACCATTAGGACCCGATATCGTCGTGAAACCGTTGAGCAAAGGGACCACGGTCGGTTTGCCGAATGACTTGAAATTATCGAGTTCGATTTCTTTGATTCGCAAAAGCTATTACCCTCTGGGTCTGCTCATGATGATAAATAGAGATATAACAGACGCATTAGACTACACACTAGATGCGGTGTCAAGCCTGGAAGCCGTATTTTAGCGGGCTTTGGCGGGGTTGTCACCATGTATTATATATCCATCGCTTATCGATAGTATTCGGTAAAAGTTTTGGCACCAGGGGTGGTGAAAGACAGACCACTATCTTTAATTATCTGCAAGCGATATAAGGCTGGCTGTTTCTAGATCCAGGCGCTATCCCCTGTATATGCCGATCTCGATCTTGGCAAATTAATGAAATATCTTTTCTCTGGATATATACTTTCTGGCTATGTCGCAATCCAACGTCAAGACCCAGATCGGAGACCTGCTTGTAGGAGCAGGTCTAGTGACCGCCGAAAACATATCGGCTGCTCTTTCGATGTCCAGAGGGCGTATGCCTCTCGGACGAGTGCTGATAGACAATGGTCTCTTATCCGATCTAGAGCTCAACGGCGCTCTGCAAGCGCAAAATTTGATCCGCGAAAAGTTTATCTCCACCGAGCGTGCGCTTGAGATACTGGCGGCCATCAGGACTAGTGGCGAGAGCTTTTTAGTCAATCTCTACGCTGGTGGCTGCGATATAGAGCACATCAATTTTAGCCGAGGCCTTGGCAAGCTCTTTCAGGACGCCGGGATTGTCGATGCTGACCAATTGCATACAGCAATGGAGACAAGCGTCCTATCGGGTCTGCCTATTGTGAGAGTCCTGGTATTGCAAAGACTCGTCACGGAGATGGTGGCATATGCGGGGCTGACTGCTCAATTATTGCTGCGCGAAAAAAAAATAGGTTATGACCAAGCTGTGGGATCTCTCAAACTTTCGCACATGCATGGCGAGCAGATCGAAGAAATCCTCGAATTTGGCGGTTTTAAGAGATATCGTCCCGAAGGCTCGGTAAGATTGGGCGAGTTGCTGGTGCTCTCCGATCTGATCCAGGAGATAGATCTGCTCTCCTGTGTCGAAAAATCCATGGGCGAGGCTAAACCGCTGGGGCAGATACTCGTCGATGATGGCATCATGGACGAGCTATTATTAGCATCAGCCCTGCGGGCGCAATCTTATATACAGACGGGACAACTGGAGCCTTTAAGAGCAGCTGGCATGCTCAGGCAATGTGCGCGCTCAGGCCAGCCACTGGAGTTTTCGGTGGCGGATATGGCTGCGATCAAGCCTGTCATGATGCGCCCCCATGCCAATGGGATCGATCCTCACAAATTTGGACTTGTAGATCTTTTAGAGATGCTCGGCCTTGCCTTTAGCGCCGAAGTCGACCAGATGAGACTCATCGAACTCGAAGAAGGTCAGGCAGGTCCAGAGATCTTGCAGGAATATATCGCCAAGTTAGACTACCTGGATCGCGATCTCTTGACGGCCATCCAGCAAGGTCTAGACTATGTGAGAGATGGCATTGTGACACCTGAACAGTTGACCTTTGTTATGCACGTGTGGCTCTGGCGACGCGGTCCGCTGGCGGACACCATGTCGATGCTAGGTTATAAGCTATAGATCGAGCTTCTTGGTACCAGCGATCTGTTTTTTTGCTTCAGCATCGGCAGGTTTGACCAGGTCTGCCACCATTGTCAAAAACTTTTCTCCGCCTGAAAAAGTCAAATGGACGGTATCGTAAAAATCGTCATCGACGTATTTGCCATTGCGTACAAGATCAATCAGCGGCACGTTTTTGCTACGAGTTGTCTCGTCTAGAGCGGCCAGATAGTCTTTAAAAAAGCCCGCGGGCATTAGTGCTGTGTTGTCTCTGGTCAAAGGCATAGCCACTACATAGAGCTTGATGTCCCTCTCTTTGCAAAGATCGATCAAGGCTGCCAGGCATTGCTTTTGCTTTTCAAATTGTTCGAGATTGTAGTGCTTATAGCGTCTAGCATATTCTTCGACGCTCTTGGCCCAGATGTCCTTGCGGTCGCCGCCTAGCAAAAAGCCACCAGGAGCCTGCGAGTCACTGCTGGCTACGACAGACTCGCCTGCCTTACCGGCCGTATGCACTAAGCGTGCCACTACTTTTTGACTGGCTTTTTCTATAGCTTCATTTACTTTGACCTGGTAACGACCGCGCTTGCGATAGAGAAAGACCGTGCGATTGAGTACAAAATCGGCTTTTTCGTTGAAAGAAGTAAAGAAAAGCGGAGCGATACGAGGATAATCCTCCAGAGTCACCAGTCCGTCAAAGACCGAGGTCAGTGCCAGGCCGCCGGTAGTATCGTCCATGAAATCACGGGGGGCAATCCCATATATAAGTACGTCGGGCTTGGTTGGTCCCTTAAGATATTTTTCGGTGATCAGATATGTGTCGGAGACAAATTGACCGGCTGTAGCCAAGCTGATGGCCGGGCGTGCGTCATTTTGCTTGTGCAGAAGAGTCTCAAGATGAATAGAACGATGATGCTGCAATGAATCGACATGACAATGTCCATTTTTGACATCGGCGCTCCAAAGTGGAGCGATGACCAATGAAGACCCGATCATGACTATTGGTTTTGCACTTGCCTCTGTCTGTTTGGCAAAGGCCTGGTCGAGCTGATCTTTGGCGCTAGCCAAAGATCTTTGGATCAAGTCCTGATTAGGCGGTGGGGCATCGGCCTTTCTCCCCATGGTGGTAGAGGCCGGTAGCGCAAAATTGATCGCCAAAAATAGTGATGCTGCGACGAGTGCGCTGCTGATTTTCAAAATCGACCTTCTCGACGGTTGTCCTTGTTATTAATACAAAAGATCGT